>Ga0194111_10000304_pt1 | contig 60218 bp, 61 predicted proteins | sample TA2KigC300mmetaG_FD_146194 | JGI IMG/M metagenome (GOLD analysis project Ga0194111, IMG submission 146194) | Freshwater microbial communities from Lake Tanganyika, Tanzania - TA2015033 Kigoma Deep Cast 300m | ecosystem: Environmental > Aquatic > Freshwater > Lake | place: Tanzania: Lake...
CGTTGGAGCAAGAACCAATCAGATTGGAATTCTTAGAGGAAGCTCTGGTTGCTTAAAGGTTGACTGAAATGACAGAAGGGTATAGGATATGGCTAGATCGAATTTCCACCAGTTACGTGACGCTGCCACAGATGAAGATGATTAATAAGTACAGAATACTATTCATCCTATGTCTAGTTTTGCTGACTCTGGCAAACATCCATTGCGTACCTCAACCCATAACGCCTCCACCCACACCTCAGCCACCAGAACCATCCCCTCAAGACACCACTCCGCCAGAGACAATAATCACCCAGGCCCCTGAAGAAACAATCAACTACAGCAAAGTAACTTTCCAGTGGACAGGCAGCGATGATACCACACCAACCAGCAATTTAACTTACTCTTATTACTTGCGAGGCTATGATACCGAGTACTCTGCCTTCAGCTCGGATACTTCTAAGACTTACACTGACTTACCTGACGGTTCTTACACATTTTATGTCAAATCAAAAGACGAGGCCGGTAATATAGACCCAACTCCAGCAATCAGCGAATTTACTATAGCCACGGCACCGCCAAAGCCAAAGGAGGAGCCCCAAGTTGTAACCCCTGCCGTCAGCACCTTGCTTATAGTTCCGGGCAGTGATGTCAGCCGCATAGCCGTTGCCTACGATAACACCGTTTATGCCCTCGACTCCCCCCATGCCAAACTTTACAAATCAGACCACGGCGGCATCGGCTGGACTGACATATCAAGAGGTCTTGGCGCCGCAGCGCCCTGGGGTGAACTAGCTGTAGCCCCGGATGACCCTAAAATAGTAGCCGTAGTCACCAATGCCGGGGCTGAGGTTTATTTGTCTATCGACGGTGGTGCCAACTTCGCTGCCACCGGATTAAGCAGCAAATTAGGTGGTGGCGAGCGAGTCAAATGCCTTGCCATCTCACTAGGTTATGGCCGCCGGGAAATAGCCGTTGGCACCTCCACAAGCAATGGTAATGGCAGGGTATGGGTGAACATAATGAATGGCTTCCCCAGCGGCTGGCAAGATATGAGCACTGGTATGCCCGGCTGGCTATCCTCGGGAATATCTGGCGTCGATGTCTTCGCCGTCGAGTATTCACCAGGATTCGACGCTGATGGCACACTTCTAGCCATCGCCGCCAGTGGGCCACCACCAAATACCGACGACACTTATCTCTACATGGGAATCAGAGACCTGGGCGGAAATACCACAACCTGGAATAGTTCCGCAGGCTACCCTGTGGAAATTTGCCAATCGGGCCAAGACACACCGGGAACACCGCTGACTTATGCCGACTTAGCTTTGCCCGCGGATTATTCTGGAAGCCTCCCTTCACATCGCCATGTCTACGCCTGTTGGAGCGATAATCCACCGGGAACAGCCACCGCCGGCAATCCTAATGATGACGTTTACCGTTTGGATGACACCGTCTGCTACCGCCTTCTAGTCCGTTCTGACATTATTTGCAGTCTGGCCCACTACGGCATGTACAGCCGGGGCAAGCTGTTAGCTGGGGCTGCGATGGCAAAAACCACGGCTTTGTTCCAAGGCCCCCAGATATACTGTACGTTCAATCCACAGTCAACATGTCCCACCTGGCAAAGCAGTCAGAAACCGCCCACCGGCCCCGGCCAGGCAAGAGTAGCCTGGTCTCCTGACGGCAAAGCAGCTTATTGCGGCACCAGCTCTGCCGGTGGCGGCAGCCACGACCAGAGCGCCTTCTCCATAAGCACCAACAACGGCCTCACCTGGAACCAGATAGGTTTGATTGACCTTTAGTTTGACACACGAGGTCATTTTCCTCGATAATTCTACTTCGGCATGATTAAGGCAGTTTTCTTTGACTTCTATAACACTCTGGCCACTCACCACCCGCCTCGGGAAGAGGCATGGGTCAATGCCTGCCGCGAACTCGGCATTAAGTTGGAAGCCAAGACGCTCTTTAACTCCCTGCCAGCGGCAGATACATACTGGCGTGATGAGAACTCCCGCTCACCGATAGATAAGAGAACCCCTGAGGAAAAAATCGACCTCTACGCCGAATATGGAACCAGGATATTGCAAGGGGCCGGAGTAGAAGTCAGCCGTGACATGGCACTTCAGCTATTAGCAAAACTCCAACAGCATAAATGGGAATTCAAAGCTTATGATGACACCTTACCTACCTTAAAAGAGCTCAAGAACCGAGGCCTAATCTTGGGACTGGTATCCAATGTCGCCCAGGACATGGAGTCCACATATACCGAGTTAGGCCTACAACCGTACCTCGATTTCAAGGTAACATCATCCGAAGTAGGTTGTGATAAACCCCGACCAGAGATATTTATGGCCGCGCTGAAGAAAGCTCAGGTCAAGCCAGAGGAATCAATATATGTCGGTGACCAATACCACCTGGACATTGTCGGCGCCCGAGGTGTCGGCATCAAGGCTGTGCTCATCGACCGTAACAATTATTCCCCGGATATCACAGACTGTCCTCGAATCCGTAGCCTCACCGAAATCACCCAATACGTCTAGCTTGATAGTTGGTCCCTTTTTGACTTAACATTGGTAACAGGTTACCGCTGCATTGCTGGACTCAGGATATTCTTAATTCAGGTGGGAGATAGTTGACCGAGCATACTCATCATGCCCAGCCTATAGGTGCCCAGCCTATAGGTAATAAACTGAAATTTAGCATTATTCTCACTGGCTTCATTCTGGTGGCAGAAGTGGCTGGTGGACTCATATCTAATAGTCTGGCTTTACTTAGTGATGCTGGCCATGTATTTGCGGATATCGTAGCGCTCTCCCTCAGCTGGTATGGGGTGAGGCAAGCCGAGCGTCCTCCCAGCACCCGCATGACATTTGGTTATCACAGGGTGGGAGTGATAGTAGCTATCGTTAATGCCGTCAGCATCTTCGCTATTGCAGCAATTATCCTTTATGAGGCCTACCACCGCTTTCAACAGCCACCAGAGGTTAACAGCCTGCTGATGCTACTTGTAGCTACGCCGGGGCTTGCGGTTAATGCTTTTGTTGCCTTCTGGTTACGCCGGGAACAGCAAAGTAATCTCAATGTGCGTAGTGCCTTCTGGCATGCCCTCGGCGATGCCTTAGCATCAATTGGGGTAATCATTGGGGGAGTCATCATGCTACTCACCGGATGGTTCTTGGTGGACCCGATTATTAGCGTACTTATTGGTTTTGTCATTATCCTGGCTGCCTGGCGCATATTAAGAGAAGGTTTGAGAGTTCTTTTAGAGGCTGCGCCTGGACATGTGGATATCACCGAGATGGTAAACGCATTGAACCAAGTGCCTGAAGTAAAGGATATCCATGATGTCCATGTATGGAGCGTTTCACCAGAGCTACATGTCATGAGCTGTCATGTGTTTATTGATGACCTCTCTACCACTCAAGCAGCCAGTATCCGTCAGAAAATCGAAGACGTGCTACGAGAGCGATTCCAGATAAAGCACACCACGCTCCAGATGGAATGTCAGCAATGCAACTCCAACGATATTTTCTGCACCCTAACTTACGGGCAGAGCGATGAAGTGGACAAAGGCCGAAAATAGAACAGATAATTTTGGGCGGCTCAAACTCCATAACTGGAGACATCTCATCATCAGACTGACCTACCGAAGCATAGCTACATAACTATTTATTGGCACTCCAAGTGAATTAGCCACTGGCTGGCATTTCGCCCTGAGGCAATAGAAAATCTTCCCTTCCGCTGGCAGTTCAGATAAAGACTCGTAGTAGCCCATACCTTTGGCAAATATGAGGTCTGCGGAATTGAACTCGTGTTTGAACTCAGCTGAAGCCTGAGAAAAATCTATGCCCGGAGTAGCCGTCCCGGTGGCTATTATCTCACCGAGCTGGGCTTCCAGCCTGGCTCGCCTGATATCTTCCAGCGTAACATCATCCTGAACCGGCGAGGCTTTAACCACGTAGGCAACAGAAGCCCACTGTCTCATCCATCTGATAAGTAGTAAATCAAAGAACACCTCACCAGCATTATCCGCCAGATATAGAACCCTTCTGGCATCCTTAAGCTTGGCTTTAAACCGCTCCGAATCATCGATGTCAAAATTCACCTGTCTTTTCATGTCTTCCTTTATGACATCAAGCGGCCTGAAGAAATCTATGGTATTACCCAGAGCAGCAAACTTGAGGCAACTTCTAAAGCTACCATGTTCAAGTTTTATCTGCTTCGACAGTTCTCTGGCAACTGCAATCTCCTTATCCTTCATTTCCCGGTAAGGGTCAGGGTTTTGCGTTACCTCCTTTATGACATCATGGATTTTGGTGGCAATAACAATCGATACACCACCCAGAGAGAAATTGTCACGGAGCACCTTCAGGCTCTCTTCTATGGCTCTGGCCTTAGCCTGCTCATCATCCGTAGCAAGCTCCGCAGCCTGATAAGCCAGTCTTTGCAGACACTCATAACAATTGTTCGAAGCTTTCATTTCCAAAATTATGTGCAGCAGGATAGATTTTACAGATAACTTGCGTTGAGTTAACACCTAAGGCCTACCGGTTTAACAACCATATCGATACATTCAAAACCGCCGCAAAAGTTACCCAAAGCAGATAAGGCCACAGAAGCACACTGGCAACCGAAGATATCCTGAAGAACTTCAAAACGGTGAACAGTATCGCAACCCACAGAGCTGAGATTACAATTAATCCGTACAAAGGAGACTCAAGACCGAAGAAAACCACTGACCATAAGGCATTTAGAATCAACTGTATCAGGAAGACGATTAGTGCTATCCTGACCTGTCGATTCTCCAATCCTCTACGCCAGACCAGAAATGCTGCTATGCTCATCAGTAAATACAGAAGGGCCCAACCTGGGGCAAACAACCAGTTTGGTGGGGTAAAAGACGGCTTTTCAAGCGTCGCATACCATGTTGGAATTGCCTCTCTTGTAAATATAGAACCAATGATACCAGCACACAGGCAAGCAACAACACATACTATCAGTTTGAAAATATCCTTGATGCTCATGTTTCGCATTGTATCATTTTTTTTCGAATCACCTAATAGCTGTAAACCCAGGTACGATTTTAGAGTCAGCGTTTTCTCTTGCCTTATGGCCTCCTGTCTTCACAATAGGCAGTCTAATTGCTGAGGAAATCAAGTATGGCCTTACTGACTTCCTCCGGCTTTTCCAACTCAGTGAAGTGACCGGCATCCTTAACAATCTGAAGCTTAACATCAGAGAAAACCGTTTCAATCCCTTCAAAGTACCAGAGAGGCTGAGCCGGGTCATTTTCCCCCTGCAGTACCAGCACCGGGAAAGTCATCTTTTTAAAACGCGCTAGCCCGACGTCTTCGCTTTCCATAGCAAAGTCCCTGAAGTAACGCGGGACAGCTTCGGCAACCCCGGGGCGGCTGAATTCGAAGATGATGCCTTCCATATCCTCATCGCTGATTTTCTGAACTGTTCGAGATTCATAAACCATCGTAACAAACGTCCTAGCGTCGGACATTATGCTCCTCGCCAAATCCTGATTTTTGAACAGCTCAAACTGAGGATGATTGGCCGGGTCGACTTTCAGCACCGGCGCTTCCATGCGGACATATTTAACAATCCGATCGGAAATTGTGCTGGCGATACGGTCACCAATCAATGTGCCCCAATCGTGAGTGACCAGTGAGAACTTTTCCAGCCCAATAACGTCAAAGAGGGCAATGAGTTCATTCGCCACCCCCTGGGCTGTATAGTCACCATCGCTTTTGTCAGATTGTCCATACCCCTTCAGATCAACAGCTGTCACGCGATATTTCTTGCTCACTTCCTCAATCTGGTAATGCCAGGAAAACCAGCTTTCGGGTAAGCCATGAAGAAAAACCACAGTTTCACCAGCACCGGCTTCAACATAGTGCCATTTAACCCCGCCAGCTTCCACAAACTTATGTTCAACCTTTAGTCCTTCAGGCAGTTGCTCAGGAGAAGTCATACTTGCAGGTTGGGTACAACTTGATGATACCAACCAGGTCAGAGCTAAAAGAATCAAAGAAATCCATTTCACTTATGTGCCCTCCTTGAAGATCAGAGTGTGGGACTATAGCCACCACATTCTAACAGAAGGAGCGTCCCTCTTACTAACCATAGCTTGAGAGCATGGCCTTAATCCCGTAGGGGAGTTTATGCTAAAATTAGATTAGCAGACAGGGTTAAAGCTATGCCGGCAAACTTACCACCGCAGTACTTTGATGCTGAGAAGCGCTACCGAGCGGCCAGGACTCCGGAGGATAAAATCGAGGCTCTGGAGACTATGCTTGCCATTATGCCCAAGCACAAGGGCACGGACAGGCTTCATGGTGACCTGAGAAGGAAAATCGCCAAGCTCACCGAAGAAGCCGAAAGAAAGGCTGCCACCAGCAGAGCCAGTTTCTACATCAGAAAAGAAGGCGCCGGCCAGGTAGCTCTGGTTGGCCTGCCCAATGTCGGCAAGTCGCAACTGCTGGCTGCCGTTACCGATGCATCCCCAGAGATAGGCGCTTACCCTTTCACCACTAGAGCGCCCAATATAGGCATGATGAAGTTTGAAAATATTCAGATTCAACTGGTGGACACGCCACCGGTAACAGGCCGTGACTCCCGTGTCTGGCTGAACAATATCGCCAGAAACGCCGACCTCATAGCTATCATTGTAGATTTAAGCAACCAACCAATAGAACAGGCAGAGGCTACCCTTCAGGAGCTAGAAAGCATAGGCATAGTGCCCGTCTCTAATAGCATTACAGAAGCCACCATCGGCAAACGGCAAAGAAAAATGCTAATCATAGCCAACAAGAGCGACCTGGAAAATTCAGGTGCCAGCGCAAAACAACTGAATGCTCAGTACAGCGGCCAATTCCCCGTGATTTCCATCTCTGCCTCAGAAGGCAATAACATAGAAGTGCTCAAGAGCGGGATTTTTCAAGCCCTGGATATTATACGCGTCCACACCAAAAGTCCAGGGCAGAAACCTGACCTGACCGACCCGATAATATTGAAAAGAGGTAGCACAGTAAGAGAGGCCGCCGAAGACATTCACAAAGATTTTAAGAGTAAAATGAAATACGCTGTAGTCTGGGGCTCAGGAAAATTCGACGGACAGAGGGTCAGTCAAGACCATGTCCTTCAAGACAATGACATAATCGAGCTACATATCTAGGATTATTTGCTGCGCTTCCTTCTAACCCAGACGTCATACAGCACCTCCGCCAGCTCTTCTATATACGGCCGATTCTCCAGCTTGAACCGCAATTTATAAAGACCCCAGGAATTTCGACTTCAACGTTTCCTTTATTTAAACTTGAAGCTATCAATAAATAGTGAACTTTAATGTCGGTTTAGTGATATACTTACTTCGCCAATTGGCACATAAATAGCCTGCAGCGTTTTAAAACATGTTAGGGAAACGAAATAATAGTGGAATATAAAATCTACAAGTACCGATGGGTTGTTTTGGCTATCTACATGTATGTAGCTGCGCTCACACAACTGTACTGGTTAAATTTTGCCGCCATTGATACTTATATCGAGGAGCGGTTAAGTATACCTGCCAGCAGCGTAATGTGGTTTACGCTTGTCTTTCCTTTAATACAGGTTTTGCTTACCATGCCTGCTGGCGTCATCATAGATAAAAGAGGATTTAAATATGGCATAGGTATCGGTGTACTTTTTACAGGTGCGTTTGCCATGCTGCGCTTGCTTAATCCCAGTTCATATACAGTGCTGTTAATTTCACAAATAGGGATTTCCATTGGGCAACCTTTTGTATTAAATAGCGTTACCAAACTCGCCGTAACCTGGTTCCCCCAAAAAGAGGAGGCCACAGCAGTAGGACTCGGTTCTCTAGCGCTGTTTATCGGTATGATGGCAGGACTCGGAGCAACGCCTGTCCTGGTACAGACCCTAGGATTTGAGTCAATGTTATTGATTTACGGTGCCATAGGCATTGTAGGTATATTTCTATTCTTTACTTTGGTGAAGCCTAAACCTTCAACGCCACCAAGAGAAATAGAGGCGCTGGAAGAGATATCAAACTGGGAAGGAATCAAAAGGATTTTGAAGATCAGAGATTTTGTAATTCTCGGCTTTATAGCTTTGATAGGTATCGGAGTTTTCAACGGCTTAGCTACCTGGCTTGAAAAAATACTGAACGAATTACATCAACTTTCAATGACCGACGCCGGTTCTATATCTGCGATATTAATTTTTAGCGGCATGCTTGGCTGTATTATCATCCCCATTATCTCGGATAAGATCGCGAGGAGAAAACCCTTCCTCATACTGGCATCTTTAATTGGGGCTATGTCAGTCACCGTTCTTATATTTGCGAACGGCTACAGTATGAACCTGGTTAACGGCATAGTACTGGGCTTCTTCCTTATATCCGCTCTGCCCATAATGCTGACTCTGTCTACTGAAATCACAGGAGCAAGGTTTGCCGGCATTTCAGTCGGCTATTTGCAGCTTTTAGGCAATGCTGCTGCGGTAATAATTGTCCCAGTAATGGAAATTCTGCGCGGGGCAACGAATCAATTTGTTTTGCCACTTGCACTGCTGGCAATACTACTGGCGACATCATTCATTTTGGCAATTCTGATAAAAGAACCAACAAAAAACAAAAGCACCTGACTATCACGATTGTAAGTGTTAGTGCGCGTTAAGTTGACAAGCTGTCCGAAAATGTAGTCCCGACCCTTTAGGGTCGGGCTCCCGAGGCTAAAGCCTCGGGGCTACATGTTTAATGTGTATCGCCAATGAGCTATAATTTTTCCCACAAAGTGGGAGAGACAGATTGCCAGTTAGAGTTTTCGGACAGCCTCTTAAGTATAAGTGTGAACAGCAAAATAATCGAGAAACTCAATAAACTCAAAAACGATAGGGTGCACGGTGCCGGTTGGCTGTCACGACAAGCTATCAGCACTTTAAACCTAGCTATAAACGAAAGCCAGGCTCGAACCGTTGCCGACTTTGTCGAAGAAATAAGAACGGTAGCTGCTGAACTCATTAAAGCCAGGCCTAGCATAACTTCCATAGCCAATTACATTAACCAGTTTCTCCAGCAGGTTATCCTCAGGTCTCGAAGTGAGAAGAATCTGGCTTCCCTAAAAAGTTTCGCCAAAGCTAAGGGAAACGAGCTCATCAAATCATCTGTAAGAGCTGTTTCTAAAGCTGTGGAATACGGCTGCGGCATAATCACCGACTTTGATACGGTGATAACCTGCAGCTATAGTTCGACAGTCTGTAAGGTCCTTGAGTTGTCTAGGCAGAGGGAGACGAAGTTCCGGGTCATCGTCGCCGAGTCCAGATTTAAGGATAAAGCTTACGGGGAAATCACCGCCGAGCAACTCATGAAGCACCAGATTCCAGCAGAAATAATACGTGATGAGAATGTACAACTTCGTATATCCAAAGTAGACAAAGCTTTAGTCGGTGCTGACAGCATAACAGCCGATGGTTATCTCATTAACGGCACACCGACACTTATACTGGCTCAGGCTACTAAAAAGAAAAAAATACCCTTCTACACGGTCTGTGAAACTGCCAAATTCGACATCCAGGGTTGCACAAGCAAAGGGACAGAACTAGAGCCAGGCTTTGACAAAACTCCGCTCGACCTGATAACCGGGATAATAACCGAGAAAGGCACCATGCAGCCGAGCTTGATCATCGCTTACATCGAGCAAATGACACAACTCTCTCCATCAAGGTAAAACGTTAGAGATGAAGAAGGTGATATTCACAGACTTGGATGGCACCCTTCTGGACAGGTTCAGCTACTCTTATGACCAAGCCCTAGAAGCTATCAATTTGCTCCATGAGAAAAAAATACCTATCGTCTTTTGCTCAAACAAGACCAGAGTCGAACAGGAAGCCTATAGAGAAGAGCTGAACATAAGAGACCCTTTTATTGTTGAAAATGGCGGAGCCATCTTTATACCTCAAGACTATTTTCCATTCCCCTTCAATCACCATAAAACTACCAAGGACTATCTTGTAATTGAACTAGGTATCTCAAGTCAAAAGGTAAGAGAGGTATTGAAGAGGATTGAAAAGGAGGTCGGCTGCCACATCAAGGGTTTTGGAGATACGAATGTCGAAGAGATAGCTCAAGAGACTGGCTTGAATTTGAGGTTTGCAGCTCTGGCAAAACAACGACAGTATGACGAGACTTTCAAAATCGAAGCTACTCCAGAAAAAATAGAGTTAGCACTAGATAAAATCGAGAAAGCTGGGCTAACCTACACTTACGGGGGGAGATACTACAATGCCATGGGTGGCGGCGATAAAGGCAAAGCCACCAAAATCCTTATCGAACTATACAGGAGAAAACTCGGCAAAATAGAAACTATCGGTATTGGTGATAACCAGAACGATATACCTATGCTTGAAGTTGTTGATATACCTGTACTAGTTCAAAAGCCTGACCATAGCTGGGAAGAGATAGGTTTACCTAATGTATACAAGGTCAAAGGAATAGGGCCTGAGGGGTGGAGCAGAGCAATACAAAAACTAATTGAGAGTTGAAAAAGAGAAATTGCTCAAGGTCATTGACACACATGCCCATCTTGATGAGCTGGAAGACCTCGAATCGGCGCTCAACAAAGCCAAAGAGGCTGGCGTTGTAGCTGTTGTTGCTGTTGGCTCAAATCACCAATCAAACCAGAAGGTGATGGAAATCTGTCTGAAGTATTCCGCTTTCGTTTATCCGGCTTTTGGTTTACACCCCTGGGAATTAGGTAACCTGGAATCTAACCAGATCGATACTATTCTAAGGTTTGTTGAGGAAAGAGCTGCTGAAATTGTGGCCATAGGAGAGATAGGATTGGACTATGATAAAAGGGTAGTCAAAGTGGCCCCAAAAGAGCTGCAGCAGGAAGTTTTTAAACGCCTCCTAGCTTTAGCTAAAGCATATGAAAAGCCAGCTATAATCCACAGTCGCTATGCCTGGAAAGACAGCTTTGAGCTAGTAAAAGAGGCAGGTATTGAAAAAGCCGTTTTTCACTGGTTTACCGGATTTTCCAGCGTGCTCAAAGACATACTCGATGCTGGTTACCTTATCTCAGCTACCCCGGCTGCTGAATATCACGAGGAACATATACGAGCCATCAAGGAAACACCGCCAGAGAAACTGCTTCTGGAGACAGACTGCCCGGTAGCATACGGCAGAGAGACCAAGTATCGCTCCGAGCCTGCAGACATCTTGAGAAGTCTGAAAGCCGTTGCCGCACTGAAAGGTATGGATGAAGTCGCCATGGCTAAGCAGACCACCTGTAACGCCGCCAATTTCTTTGGTCTTGCATCCGTGTAAATATCCTGATAACATAGCCGTGGAGAGAAGGAATTATGTATCTCGAAAGCCCAAGGTACACTGAGCGCTTCGGCTCAGTCAGGATAAACGACATCCAGAAGGTGGTAGCTCTCGACTCAGGGTTGAAAAGCGAAATACCTCCTCACGGTGCTATGGGAGTGGTAAAGATATGTGAAGACACCATTAAAGATTTCGAAGATAAGATGGCCATCGTGATTCCCATCAAGAATGAGAAGCTCAAGCTGTTTGAGGGTGTCATCAGCGGAATACCGCACGATTGCCTGATAATCGTCGTCTCCAACAGCCAGAAAGAACCCGTCGATAGGTTCAGGATGGAAAAAGACACCTTAAACCAGATGTGTCGCTACACATACCGTTCGGCTTACATAGTCCATCAAAAAGATGCAAGGGTGGGGGAAGCGATGAAGCAGGCCGGCTATACAGAGCTCGTGGACGAGAACAGCTTAGTCAGAAATGGCAAGGCGGAAGGCATGGTGATAGGACTGCTCATGGCTAAGCTGGCCGGAAAGGAATACGTGGGCTTTGTAGATGCCGATAATTATTCTCCTGGTTCCATACTGGAATACGTCAGAATCTTTGCAGCTGGCTTTAGTATGGCCAAGTCGCCTTACTCCATGGTAAGGATACTGTGGCACTACAAGCCCAAATTCTCAGGGGGGATGTACTTTAGGAAATGGGGTAGAGTATCGGAAACCACTAACAAGTGCTTCAATTCGCTAATCTCATCCAGAACCGGCTTTGAAACCAACATCATCAAAACGGGCAACGCTGGAGAGCACGCCATGAGCCTAAAGCTCGCAGAACTCTTACCTTATGCCTCAGGCTATGCGGTGGAGCCGCAGGAACTCGTATCTATCTTTGAGCAATTTGGCGGCAGTCTACCATCTGGCCCTGCTGACGTAGTGAGATATGGCCTCGACCTGTTTCAAATAGAAACCAGAAATCCCCATCTCCATGAAGATAAGGGGACAGAACACCTCGGCGGGATGTTGCTTGCTGGACTAAGCACTATCTATCATTCTCCTCTTTGTGACGAAGAAACCAAGCAACTTATCATCTCCCAGCTTACTATTCAAAAGGCCATGAAGCCTAAACAAGAGCCTCCCAAACCACATATCAACCGCCCTCCATGCAAAGTCCATATTGGCGAATTCGTAAAACATATGGAGCCACATTTGGAGACCTGTTCTGCTCTATACGAGGATTAGGATTCCAACCTCTCCACAAATCTCTCTATTCTAGTTCTCTCCGCCTCGTTCAATAGGCCACGTTCATAAGCCACAACGTCAAGGAAAAACTGGACAGGTTGAGATACTCGCCACATACTCTCGTCAGCATATTTGTAGCCATATCGAGAGGAGCTGCCCAACTTTTCTAGAGTGATTTTATCGCCTGAATATCCCAGTCTGGTCACTAACTCGTCGCCAAAGCCGTTGTGTGCTGCCACCTGCTTCAGCACATCATGGACTCCGGTGCCATGTTGAGCTGCACTTTTCGGCCTGCAGACATAGCCTTCCGGTAATCCGATTTTACGAGCCAAAGCACGGTGGACGACCTTCCCCATGCTATCAGGGGAATCAACCTTCAGTTGCGGAGCTACATTTGCAGCTAAATCGACTACAGCCGGGTCAACATAGGGGAATCGCATTTCCATGCCATGGGCCATGGCTATTTTATTCTCCCTATCCAATGTCTCTATATCAGCACGATTCAAGTCATCCCTCATCCTCCGGCATAATCCCGAATAATCTTCCTTTTCCAAAACCTTAGGGTACCATTCATAACCACCCCACAACTCGTCAGGACCTTGTCCCGAAAACATAACTTCAATGCCATCCTGACCAGCCATCTCCATCGCTGCATAGATACCAACACCTGCTTCAACCTGCACCAAGTCTCTCTCCTCGACAGCCTCAATGACCCTGGGTATATACTCTTCGACACCAGAAATGTCCAATTCCTTTACTCTGCAATCCACGCCTATCTCTCGAGCAAAACTACGAGCATTGTCCACATCCTCAACACCACGTACACCCACGGTATAGGCAACCACATTCACCCCACTATCAGTACCTAAATCAGCGAGCAGCTTGGCCAGCAGGCAGCTATCTACACCCCCTGACAGGAGCACCCCCACCTCATTAACATCCGCTAACCTTTTTTCTACAGACGAAACAAGTAACTTCTGATAACACTCAACGGCCTCGGAAAGGTCGTTTATCTCCGATTCCTCACCAACCAATGGAAACGCGTTATCGATCTTAACCCCAGTCTCATCAACAACCGCCATTGTGCCAGCTCTCAAGGGTACTACATTGCCCATCCCGATTTGCCATAATGGTTTCTTATTGGAAGCAAATGCCAAAAGGCCGTCATCGGAGGCAAGATAAACAGGTCTTGTCCCCATGGGGTCACGTGCTATCACCACCTCCCCAAGTTCCTTTACCACCAGGACATAGCTACCATCCAGAACATCAAGAATTGACTTTATTCTGGTCGTTAACGTACCTCGCTGTTCCTTTAGCAGACAAGCCACTAGCTCGCTATTCTTAGACAAGCCATGCCTCATGTGAAGCTTATTGGACAGCTCTTCCGAATTGTAAAGCCCCCCCTCGTATATTAAGATTGCTCCGTCCGAAACATCAAAGTAAGGCTGCTCCAAAGACCTCACTCCCAGAGGTAAGGAAAGTTGAGCCAATACCTGCCTTCCCCTTGCCACCCGAGATGATTTCTTCGGATGATTTTCAATTACCGCCCAAACCGCCGAAGTATCAGGCTGCATCATGTCAAGCATAGAAACAACTCGAGGAGTAACGTCACTATCATTTTCGCTGATAATGCCAGCTATTGGACTCATAAACACCTCCAATCAAAATTAAAATGGCTGTGTTCAGATAATTGAATCTTCCGCAGCATCCCGGTTGAGCCTTATTATTCTACAGTAGGGCATTGTATCATAATTGGACTCAAGTATCAATTTGATGGTTCTATTTTAATTACTTTATCACCCTTAAGTGTAAGCTTAAAGCGCCTAATTTCATCATTCCTGAAAGGATACTTAGACTGAACCTCGTACTTCTTTACACTTGGCATGTCATCATCAGTCACTAGTGTCAATTCCCACAGATTGTGTACTGCATCAATTATAGCTGCATTTACCAGAGTTCCCATAACGGTCTTCATCAGCTAACTCCCTTTATACAATAAAGTAAAGGTGAAGCCGACTGTTTGCCTTTCCTACTTCCTATCAACACCTGAAAAGAACCAAAAACTTGCTTAAGTTCTACCATATTTCTCGGGACACTGTCTACCAACAGAAAAGTAGAGATAGCTGCCGCACAGGTAACTGTCAACTATTGGTCGGTGAGTAGCTGCCAGGCCTTAGCCTAAACAGAATATTTAACATGTAACCCAGCAGAATAAATTAAAAACGTGTAGCCCCGAGGCTTTAGCCTCGGGATTCCGACCCTAAAGGGTCGGAGCTACATGTTGGGATGGAAATATCGAACATTGAAAACATGCCGAAATATTAACAGAAACGTAGGGACAGGCCTTTAGACCTGTCCGATATGGGTTAACGGACAGTGTAGTTGCCAGGCTTTAGCCTAAACAGAATATTTAACATGTAGCTGTCCGCTGTCCCTACCCTTTTCAACCCCGACCGACCAAAACGTTACAGTATCGCCGCACAGTCCGTGTGTTTGCCTACAAAGAATGAATGGAGTAAAATAACTAGCAAAACTACAGACAGGAGAAGAATTAGGACTCATTGAAAGCAGTTATATTGGTAGGCGGTGAAGGTACCAGGCTACGACCACTTACTTACTCCACGGTAAAAGCTATGGTACCGGTGCTAAATAAACCCTTCATCGACTATGTCTTCCGTTACCTCAGCAATCACGATGTAAATGAGATTATCTTAGCCCTAGGTTACAAGCCCGACTGCATTACAGACTATTTCGGTGATGCCAATCAACTCGGTGTCAGGCTCGTCTACAGCGTCGAAACAGACCCGATGGGCACCGCTGGGGCTGTCAAGAATGCTGAGCCGCATATAGACGACACTTTCTTTGTTATGAACGGCGATATCTTCACCGACCTCAACCTGACCGACATGCTACGTTTCCATAAAAATAAAGGCGCCAAAGTAACCATCGCCCTAACTCCCGTAGAAGACCCTACTAGATTCGGTGTTGTTGAAACCGACAATCAGAAGCGTGTAAAGCGCTTCGTCGAAAAACCAAAGCGCGAGCAGGTTACCAGCAACATGATAAATGCCGGAGTTTATATCATAGAACGCGAAATCCTGAATCGCATACCGAAGGGCAAACGTTTCATGTTTGAACACGATGTCTTTCCCTCACTCCTAGCCGACAGGGGACCCGTCTTCGGCTATGCCACAGAGGACTACTGGATAGATATGGGAACTCCAGAGAAGTATCTACAACTGAACCGCGATTTGCTTTGCGGCAAAAGCACTCAGGTTGCCTTTAAAGCCGGAGATATCTGCGTAGGCAAACGAAGCTCTGTCAACCCGCAAGCCAAGTTAACTGCGCCAATTCTAGTAGATAGTGACTGCATTGTTGGCAAAGGAGTTCAGGTCAAAGGGCCGGTAATTATCGGCGCAGGATGTAAGATAAATAACGGTGCTACCATCGAGAACTCAATCTTATGGCAAGATGTTACCATCGGTGAGCAAGCCGTCTTAAAAGATTGTATTATAGCTAGCAATAGCTACATTGAAAATAATGCCTGCATCGAATGTGCTACTATTGCATAGGCAAAGAAATAATTTTACAGTCGCCCAAATAACAGATTTAGGAGGCCGATACCATGTCCGAAAACATAACCAATGTAGACCACGATAGCTTTCAAAAAGCTGTCTTAGATTCACAAAAGCCAGTGCTGGTTGACTTCTGGGCGCAGTGGTGTGGGCCATGCCGCACTGTTGCCCCCATCATCGAGGAATTAGCCAAGGACTACAAGGGTAAGGTAGAATTCGCCAAGATAAACGTAGATGAAGTTCCGTTCGTAGCTTCAAAGTACGGAGTTATGAGCATCCCGACTCTTATGATATTCAAAGGCGGAAAACCTGTACAGCACGCAATCGGCTACCAGCCCAAGGATCAGCTAAAGAAACTGCTGGATGGCGTGCTAGCGAAGTCGGACAGCAAATGACACAGATTCCCTATATCGTCGCTTTTATCGGTGGACTGCTTTCCTTCTTCTCGCCATGCGTCTTGCCCTTGGTACCAGCCTATCTAGCCAACCTGGCTGGCGTTACTGCCATCGACCCCCAGACCAGAAAAAGCTACCTGCCAGCTTTGTTTCATAGTCTAAGCTTCGTACTCGGCTTTTCTCTTATCTTCATCGGCCTGGGGGCCTCAGTTGGTTTAATAGGCACAACCATAACTGCCCATTCAGCTCTACTCCGCCAGATAGCCGGCGGTTTGATTATCGCCTTTGGTGTATTCCTGATAGCCGCCTTCAAATTGCCCTGGCTGAACTATGAAAAACGCCTCAACACCACCGTTGGTAGCAACCCCGGTTATCTCCGCTCTATCGGTATCGGGGCTGCCTTTGCCTTGGGCTGGACACCCTGCATCGGCCCGATACTAGGCGCTATTTTAACCTTAGCCTGGAGTTCACAAACAATAGGACAAGGTGCTCTGTTGCTGACTATCTATTCCCTGGGGTTGGGTATCCCCTTCATCATTCTGGGCTTAGTCTGGGGAGCCATCATGCCCTGGTGGAAAAACATAAACCGTCACCTGGGCACAATTTCCATAGTAAGTGGAGTGCTGCTTATAATTGTTGGCATACTCATACTTACCGGCAATCTAGCATGGCTCGGTCAATTCGTCCCTTCTTAGCAGGCTGTCCGAAAATGTATCCCCGACCCTTTAGGGTCGGGTTCCCGAGGCTAAAGCCTCGGGTCTACATGTTTAATTTGTATCACCAATGTACCTATAACTTCTCCCACAAAGTGGAGAGAAAAATTGTCACATGGAGTTTTTGGACAGCCTCTTAGAACCCAGTCAACGAAAGGAGCGTTCATCAAGTGAAAAGAAAAACACCGATAATATTGGCGACCATTGCACTTATATCGCTGGTAATGATTAGCTGCGGTACAGCTAAGATTCCCCAAGTGAGTGACAAAGCCCCTGATTTTACCCTTGAAAGCATTGACGGTAAGAGCATAAGCCTGAGTGATTTTCGAGGCAAGGTAGTGTTGATCGTGTTCACCAGTGTCAATTGTAAAGAGTGTGAAGAGCAAATGCCTCACATCATAAAAGCATACCAGCAGGCAGGTGGGAAGCTGGAGGTTTTGGATATCTACCACATCATCTACGACCCAAGATTAATCCGTGATTACGTAACTAAGAAGCAGTTCACAGCTTTCCCTGCTCTGCCTGACCCAAAAAACAAAGTTGCCACCGCTTATGGCGCGACAGGCTTCCCACCAACAAACTTCATCATAGATGCAGCAGGAATTATCAGGTACAAAAAGATCGGGCCTTTCCAGAGTCAGGAGGAAATTGAGAACATACTCAGGTCTCTGTAGTCAGCTATGCACAGCTTCTGAACTCGGCCATCTGGTCATAAACATCCTAGTTTCATTCTTGCCCAGGATGTATAATAAGGGCAATTACAGAGACTTTAAGTCGGTGCACCGAAGCAATCAAGGAATAGAAGTATAGTGCCAGGAATAATCAGGTGTCCTAGCTGCGGCCAAGAAATTGATTCAAATAGCCGGTTCTGCATTCACTGCACTGCCAGAATATGTCCCGGTTGCCATGGACCTGTTCCGCCAAGAGCGGTATACTGTCCCCATTGCGGCTTTGCGGTTGGTCCAGCAATGCCTGGCGCAGCAGAACAACAGCCACCAACACCACCTCCACCACCCAGACCACTTCCTTCGTCACAAGGTGGCATAATTGGTCCACAGCCTAGACAGCAGCCGCCATATCCTCAGACTCCATCAACTCCAATGCCAGGCGCTGTGCCACAGGCACCGGTCCCACAACCTATACCACCCCGGCAATATGGAACGGATGGCCAACCGCCGGGAGCCTCCGGCTCACCTGGTGCTATGCCTTACGTCAGTGCGCAACAACCATCAGTAAGCACTCAAAAAACGTTTGTGGACACCGGCCCAATACGAGTGAGGCGGTTCCCTACAGCTCTAGTCGCTATTCTCATTATCGCCATTATTGGACTTCTAGGCTTCGCCACCTTCAAAGCCGGCTGGCTTGAAGCTCCGCTTAGCACCGTTCAGGAATTTGTTAGCGGAATCAAACTGCCACAGTGGCTGCCCATCAGCCCCAAAGATACCACACCTCCCACAATTCAAAACGTCTCGGTTTCAAACATAACTATGACAGGCGCCGTCATAACCTGGCAAACAGATGAGCCGGCTACCAGCCAAGTAATGATATGTGACCCAGGCGGTGGCTGCACCTGGACAGAGCTTGATGAAAATTTGGTTACTAATCACTCCGTAAGTCTAATTGACCTCAAGCCCAATACGGCCTATCACTTCACTGCAACATCAACCGACGCTAAGGAAAATCAAGCGATCGCCGAAGGAGATCTCACGACCTCAGCCCAGACCACTGCAACCCCACTGACCATCTCAGGAGTTAAAGTATCCAACATCACTGACTCAAACACTACTATAACTTGGCAAACTGACAAGCCTGCCACCAGCCAGGTAGAATACGGCACAACAAATGCCTACGGCTCAACCACAACTCTCGACCAGAATTTGACCGCCAGCCATAGCGCCATATTAGCAGGGCTAAAACCTAATACCACCTATCACTTCAAAGTCAAATCGAAAGACGCCAGCGGAAACGAAGCGACATTTCAAGACCAGACCTTTACTACTCGTAGCACTGTGTCAGCCGCCGCTGAGGTAGGCCCTGAAGTGGGCAAGCTCGCTCCTGATTTCACTTTGCCAACACTAGACGGCAAACAGGTAAGCTTAAGTGAGTTCCGAGGCAAGATAGTAATGATCAACTTCTGGCAGAATGTCCAGCAATGTAGAACTGAGTTGGATTATATTCAGGCGGTTTATGATAAATGGCCACAAGACAAGCTGGCAATACTGGCTGTCAGTTGGAAACAGACTCCACAGGATGTGCAAAGTTTTCTTAACAGCAAACCTTTGACTTTACCCATCCTAATTGATGAGACAGGAGAGGTCGCCGAAAAATATGATGTCCTTCGCAGCCCCGTCAGTCTGTTTATCGATGCTCAGGGGATTATCAAGGATAGGAAAGATTGGCCCTTCAAAAACGAGGTACAGATAGAAAGTATACTTAATTCTATGCAATGATCTCTTGTAATCCTCCAGAATTAATAAACTTCTGGCCGGCTCCGACTGGAAAATGCTTTCTCTAACAAATTAAAAGCTATGACTTTAGGTGGACACACATGCCAGAGAGTGAAAGCGTTAAACCCACAAACCCTAGACGTACCAGACGTGCCCTACAGCATGAGCGTCCTGATTCCACTCAACCTCCTGCTGTCGAACCAGAAGAGATAGTTGAAAAGACCCGAAAAAGAGGCCGCACACCCTCCACAAAAAAGCAAGGCCTCCTACTACCTAGGCAGTTGCAGAAGATATTAGTTGCTGCCATCATCTTCAGCCTGGGTTCTATAAGCTTCATTGCCTTTGTCCTTGCCCGAGACACCACACCTCCTGTAATCCAGAGCGTATCGTTTTCGGATATGATAGGAAAAAGCGCAGCCATAACCTGGCAAACCAATGAGCCGGCTACCAGCCAGGTTGTATGTGGACCTGACGTTTGCACGCCGACAGAGCCTGACGAAGCCCTTGCTACTAATCACTTTGCAACATTAAGCGACCTCAAGCCCAATACAAGATATCAGCTCATCTTGATATCGAGAGATAAAGGTGGAAACGAAGCAAGGCTTGAAATAGAACTCACAACTCCAGTCCAACCTTATGCAACCTCACCAATGATCTCAGGAGTTAAAGTATTCAACATCACTGACTCAAGCGCTACTATAACCTGGCAAACTGACAGGCCTGCTACCAGCCAGGTGGAATATGGAGAAACTGATTCTTACAGCTTAATTACGCCACCAGACGAGGAACTGACAACCTATCACAGCATCACCTTAACCGGGCTAAAGCCCACCAACACGTATCACTTCAGAGTGAAAACGGAAGACGCTGGCGGAAACGAAGCGATATCTGAAGCCCGAACCTTTATCACCATCAGCACTGTAGCAGCCGCCGTCGAGGTAGCTCCTGAATTAGGCAAACGCGCGCCAGATTTCACCCTACCCACTTTAGACGACAAACAACTAAGTCTGGGCCAATTCCGTGGCAAAATGGTAATGGTCAACTTCTGGATGACTTCCTGCAGTGCTTGTAGAAATGAAATGCCCTACCTGCAAGCAATTTATGACAGATGGTCACATGACGACTTAGCAATACTTGCTGTCAACGTCGGCGAGCGCGCTGCATTCGCACAGAGCTTTGTTGATAGGCAGGGACTTACTTTCCCTGCGCTGCTCGATTCGGACGAGGCAGTGAGCAAGATTTACCAGATATCCTCTTTCCCCACGACCTTTTTCATCAATGCTGATGGTATTGTGAGAGAAATAAAGCAGGGGCGCTTTATGAGTCAAAGTGAAATAGAAGACATACTCAAGTCCCTCTAATCATGATTCATGGTAATAACTGAATTCACCGACTTTTTGTGCCTTTAGCTCATCACATGAACCACATCCAAGGCGAGAGAATGCATGAATCCAATTTACTGGCCACAATTGCAACGGCTGTAGTCCGTCATATAAAATACGTGAAATACAAGAGGAAATCATGAAGAGACATAAGTGGTACACGATCCTAATCATTGGATTAGCTCTTATTTTGTCAGGTTCGCTTGCGGCCTGTAACAAATCAGAAGAAGTTCCCTACGCCCCCGGCTTTACCTTGAAAACCACTAATGGTGAAAGTGTAAGTCTCAGCGATTTTCGCGGCAAACCGGTCATGCTCACCTTCTGGAAAATTGATTGCCCGGCTTGTGAGTTCCAAATGCCTCATACACAAGCACTCTACAATGAGTGGCAAAACGAGGAGATAGCAGTGCTAACAATCAATGTGGGCGATAGAGCCGCATTTGTCCAGGAGTTCGTCACCAGCCGCAGGCTGACTTTCCCCGTATTGCTCGACCTGCAAGGAAAGGTCGCTCAGGCTTACGGAATCATCGGCGTCCCATTTACTTTTTTCATTGATGCCGAGGGTATCCTAAAAGCATACCAGATTGGCCCTTTCCAGAGCCGGCAAGCAATAGAAAGCGCGCTCGAAAGCGTGTTCCCGTCTCTCACCCTTAGTCCTAAAACTAGTGTCGGTCCTGAAATCGGTAATGTCGCTCCTGATTTCACCCTGCAAACCATTGATGGTCAAAGCATTACCTTAAGCAAATTCCGAGGTAAGACTGTGTTATTAAACTTCTGGGTGAGCTCATGTGCTGCCTGCGTAGATGAAATGCCTTACTTACAGACAGTGCTTGATGGACAAGCAAACGATGAGCTAGTTATACTTGCCATCAATTGCGGGGAAACCAGCCAGACTGTGCAGAACATTGTTGACGGCCTGAAGCTTACCTTCCCTATACCGCTTGACCCAGACGGAAAAGTATGCACGGACTATAAGCGCGGTGCCCCCACAACTTTCATAATCGATGGCAACGGCATTATCACGGCGATAAAAGATGACGTCTTTCAGAGCCCTGAAGAAATAGTGGATATGCTTGATTCCATGTAATCGTCAAAAGTCCGGAAAACTAATTGCCGAGCCTCGCATCTAAATAAGGATAGTAGCCTGGCTGCCTTTGGCACCACCGAGCAATTGATAGCCATAGAAGGGTGCTGCCAGCCAAATGAAGCTACGATAAAACCCACAAGCAAGAGCCGAGCTAGTTAGACAAAAGCCCTCTAGAGGCTTCTCTCCACATCAACTAGACAATGTTCGGGGATTGTAATCACCCCTCATCACCACTGCTAAACTCAACAATCTCCTCATCATATCTCAATTTACTCATTGCTTGTCGAATCCTGGCTCTACTCCAGCCAACGCTAGCTAAGGTCCGACGGACAAATTCAAAACTGGCTTCATATTCAGGACTTACCAATTCCGAAACCCCCAGGCTTTCCAGAAGTTCTGACTCCCTTCTTCTATGTACACGGGCGACAATTTGAAGCTTAGGATTGATCCTTAGCGCATTTTTCACGGTAGTAACCACAACTAACGGGTCAGGATAAGTAACGACCAGAGCCTTAGCTTTATCTAGCCCAGCCAAGGAAAGGACATGGGCATTGCTAGCATCTCCATATATACAGTTTTCGCCCTTCCCGTTTAGCTCAGAAACAATATCAGGATCCATTTCAATCACCAGACAAGGAATTCTGAGACCATTCAAACTTTGAGCAATATTACGTCCCACTCGACCGTAACCGCATATCACCACCTCACTTGAGGGCTGATGCAATTCAGCTTCAGACAAAAGAGGAGCATCTTCAATTACTAGCACTCCACCAGCCGGAACTCTGGCCACTCTGGAATACACCACCGAAGCCAGACCCATGAGCAATGGAGTCAACAACATAGTGACAACTGTGCCGGCTATAACTAATGAATACATGAAAGCAGATATTACCCCCAAATTCATTCCAGCCAAAGCCAAGATAAAGCTGAGTTCACCAATTTGAGCAAGACCAGCGCTAATTAACAACGCTATCCGACCGCTGTAGCCAAATAGCCTAACAATGCCGAAACAAACTCCAAACTTGATAACAATAACAACTGCCACGACTAGAACTACCACAGGCCAATTTTCCACCACAAACTGGGGACTTAGAAGCATGCCAAGCGACACAAAGAAAAGAGTGGCGAACACGTCTCGCAAAGGAGTAATCTCAGCTAAAGCCTGATGGGTAAATCTTGACTCTCTGAGCAGCAAGCCAACGATGAAAGCCCCGAAGGCAACAGATAATCCAAAAATATAGGTAGCGAAAGCGGCTCCAAAGCAAAGGATAAGAACCGTGAGCAAGAAAAGCTCACGAGGCCTTACGCCAGCCACCGTACCTAACAACCAGGGTAGCACCCAAAGCCCCAAAGCAATAGCTACCCCCAAGAAAAGAACTGTTTTGCCAACAGCTATAGCAAAGGTGGACAGCAAGCCTTCCGGGGATGCACCGAACACAGGCACCACGACCATCATCAGGACAATACCCAAATCTTGGACTATCTGGATGGCTATCATAATCCGCCCATGCACCGAATCTAATTCGCCCCGTTCCATAAGAATTTTGAGGCAGACCATGGTGCTACTCGATGAAATGAGGAGACCAAAGAAAGCAGCTTCAGCTAAAGACAAATGGAACAACAGTTTGCTAGCTACCAGACCAAGGACAAAAATAGCTAGAATATGAGCTATGCCACCCCAAATCCCCACCTTACCTACCTGCCTTAGCTGGCTGAAAGACATCTCCAATCCTATGGTGAGCATCAGCAAAGCCACGCCTATGGTGGCTAAAGTCTCGATTAACTCCGGGTCACCAACCACACCAAAACCATGAGGGCCAACGGCAACACCCACCAGTAAGTAACCCAAAATTACCGGCTGCCTCAGCCGATGAGCTATCATGCCACCAACTAAAGCTGCTGCCAGAACAATAGCAATGTTGACAATAGGGTCGAATCCTGTCATAATCCCCTGCAATCCATAAATTTAGCCCAATTCTAACACATAGAACCCAAGACCTAAAAGGAAGGGATAAACTCCAGAGGTCCCTAATCTCAGATAGACAATCAACAAAAGGAAGGAACACTATGTTCAAGACACGTATGACCGAGCTATTTGGAATAAAGCATCCCATTATGCTTGCGGGGATGAATTGGATCACCGAGCCCGAACTAGTGTCCACTGTTTGTAATGCCGGGGGGTTAGGTATCTTTGCCACCGCCAGCTGCACTCCAGAAGAAACGCGGCAAAACATCAGGAAGATTAGAGAGTTGACTGATAAACCCTTCGGGATAAACCAAATCTTGATAGGCCCTGGGGCTCAGGAAAACATACAGGTAGCCATAGAGGAAAAGGCCCCCGTGATAAACTACTCCCTGGGAAAGCCTTGGTTCGTTGAGCAAGTCCACAGTTATGGCGGGAAAGTTTTGGGGACCACAGCAATTGCGAGGCATGCAGTCAGAGCGGCACAACTGGGGTGTGATGCTGTGGTAATCACCGGCCACGAGGCAGCAGCCCATGGAGCTGATGCCACTTCACTCGTTTTAATACCCATTGTTGCTAGGCAAGTAAAGATACCTATCATTGCGGCTGGCGGTTTCTACGACGGGCGAGGACTTGCGGCAGCTCTGGTATTAGGAGCTGACGGTATATCCATGGGCTCTAGATTCATGCTCACCAAAGAAAGTAATATTCACGACAAATTCAAGCAGCTTTGTCTACAGGCTACTGAACAGGATACGCTGTACAGCGACCGTTTCGATGGAATGCCTGGTAGAGCACTAAAGACTGAAGCTTCCGAAGCAATGATGAAAAGTGGATTCCCCTTAGTCGAAGCAGTGCAGGGTGCCCTAGAGATAAAACGACTTCTGAAACTGTCTTTGTGGAAGTTCATCGGCCTCAGCTTTCAGATGATGAGAGCCGAGGAGGGATCACCTCTCTGGGTGCAAGCACGCCAAGCGGTTTCTGCGAGAAGAAGTATGAAGGCGATATACGAAGGCGACATGGAGGAAGGTATTTTGTTTGCTGGACAGGATTGCGGCGGTATCAGTGACTTACCCAGTGTCGAGGAACTCATAGACCGAATAATCACCGAAGCTGAAGAGATACTGGAAGCAACAAAAAAACTGGTGCACCCTCAGAAGAAGTGAGCTTTTACCACTCAATGTAAGAAGGCAAGGTTTAGTGGGGCCTTCAAGAATCTTACCCTCGCACTCGCTTGTGGACATTGGCAAGAATCTCCTCGGCCTCTTGCACCATCCCATCTAACAGTTCTTGGCAACTGACAATCTTCTTGATGAGACCGATAGATTGACCCACGGCAAAGGGGGCTCCGTCGACATCGCCGCTTTCCCAAGCCTTTTGTGACCGCTCGCCGGAGATGAGAGGTATTATTTCTTCGATACTGCCATGTCGCGCCTCCACCTCGAGTACCTTGTGGACTAGTTCGTTTTTCAGAGCTCGCATTTGCAAATCGATTGTCCTGCATATTAAGGTGGTGTCACTCTCCTGGCGGCGGATGAGTTCCTCCTTTATCCTAGGATGTGCCTGGCATTCCGTGGTAGCAATGAACCGAGATGCCATCATCACCCCTTCTGCCCCTAGAACCAAGGCGGCAGCCAATGTTCTGCCATCAGCTATGCCTCCTGCGGCAATAACAGGGATTTTCACGGATTCGGAAATTCGTGGGGTCAGCAGCATTGTGGTCACATCATCATTTAAGGGATGCCCGCCTTCTTCGAAACCGGCAGCAATTACGGCATCATAACCAGTTTCCTCAGCATGTTTTGCATGTCTCACAGAACCGAGTTTGTGTATTAACTTCACGCCTGTTTTCTTGGCCTGTATAATAGCATCTTGCCCCAGATATCGGTCTAAAGGTGCGCCTGAGATTTCAACGGCAGCAACCTTTTCTTCACAGCAGGCCTCAAAATATTCCTTGTGCATCTCTTTCGTAATCCTCACTGAAGGCAAAAACGTGATGTTCACGCAGAACGGCTTGTTTGTCAACTGTCGAGTTTTAGCAATGGCTTTACGAAAATCACTTCCAGATTCGTAATTCCCCGATGTCAGATTTCCAAGCCCCCCAGCGTTCGAAATCGCAGCACACAGTTCGGGTTTAGCCAGCCACATCATACCTCCACACATTATTGGGTGTTTGATACCAAAAAGTTCTGTCATTCTAGTTTTCATGGATTTCCTCCTTCGGTTTCCTTTGTGCTTCGGCTGCTATCCTGTTGAAAGGTTTCTTATGTTCAATTCGTGCAAACAGGCTCAAGTCCCCATATCAGCTTGTGCTTGCCCCTATTGCCATTTTGCGCATCTTCTGGGCGGTGTAATTATAGCCCTCAAAGGGCAACGGGGCAATGATTATAAGAGACCTTATCATTGCTTTCATTTTTCATTTCTTGTTATAATCCCAAGGTTGGGTTTCGGCCGAAATAAGATAACAATAGCAAATAGAGAAGGAAGGGGACCACCATGAAAACAAGGATGACCGAGGTATTTGGGATAAAGCACCCCATTATGTTAGCCGGAATGGCTTTCGTTAGCTTGCCTAAGCTAGTAGCCGCTGTTTCCAATGCCGGAGGCTTGGGTATGTTCAATAGCGTTGCCAACACACCTGACCAGATGAAAGATATCATCAAAGAGATTAAGTCGCTCACTGACAAACCGTTCGGCATAAATGTCACGTTGCTGTTCCCCAACGCCAAGGAGAATGCAGAAGTAGCCATGGAAGAAAAGGTGCCAATCCTGAACTATGCGCTGGGCAAAGGCGATTGGCTTATCAAAGCGGCGCACGAATACGGCGGTAAGGTTATAGCTACCGTAGCCACCGAGCGACATGCGCGCCGGGCCGAGCTGGACGGAGCTGACGCTCTTGCCGTCACCGCCCTTGAAGCGGCAGCGCACGGAGGTGAGCCCACTTCATTAGTCCTAATACCTCTAATAGCTAGCCAAGTAAAGACCCCCATTATAGCCGCCGGTGGTTTTTGCGATGGCAGAGGGCTGGCAGCAGCTTTAGCTCTTGGTGCCGACGGCATATCCATGGGCACGAGGTTCATGCTTACACAAGAGAGCCCGGTACATGAAAAAGTCAAAGAGGTTGGTCTTACAGCTACAGCCGAGGACACTATGCGCTCCGATAAAATCGACGGCCTGCCCGGCAGGTTCTGGAGAAACAAAACAGCTATAGAGCTGTCGCAAGGGCAAGTGTCACTAACTCAGGCCGTATCCAGTGGGTGGCGGATAAAGAAAATGCTGAATGTTCCATTCTATAAGCTTTTCTCTTCCGGTTTGAAGGAAAGAGGTGTTCAAGACTTAGCCCGACAAGCTGTCAGCATCGACTTTCTTAAGACTCTCCAGGAGCCTAGCGACGTGAATGACATAATACTGCCACTTGGACAAGTCACTGGCAGGATAAATGATGTACCCACCTGCCTGGAAGTAATTGAACGAACGGTCTCCGAAGCCGAAAAGATTATCAAGGCGATGAGAGAGAAGGTCGCCTCCTAAAGCTAAGGGCAGAAACTTCTCAAGACAGGTGATAGATAGGCTAGCTCTGGAAGCTGAAGGGGTCGCTCCTCATATAAGCACTAAAGGCCCATTTAAGCCCTTTGTACCCAGCGCCAAATAGCAAGAGACTTTACTAATCACAAATAAACAACGTCCGAAGGCTGATCCAGAGCCAAAAACATAAGCAGGTAATCCTTAAGGTGGCCAGTTATCAAGAAATTCTGCTTAACATGCTCTTTCCCATTTTGCCCCAGCCAGTTGGCATATTCCGGGTTGCTCAGTAGCTGTTTGAGAGCATAGGCAGCACCCTCAACCGTGTAGCACAGCAGCCCGGTAAGCTTATTCTTAATCTGCAACGGTATGCCTCCGACCGCCGAAGCCACCACCGGCTTCGCCTTCCATAAGGCTTCACTTATGGTCAGCCCAAAACCTTCCTTCAACGACTTCTGAATGATAATCGTGGCTGCCCGCTGCAAGGCATTAATCTCAATATCACTCTCAGGTGGCACCAGAAAAACATGAATATCAGGATTACCTTCCGCTCGCCTTCTCACCTCCTCAAGTACTTCCCCGGATTCAGGGTCGTCAGCAGCCGTCCCACCAGCCAGAACCAGCTGGCAGTCTATGCTTTTCCTCACCATCTCAAAAGCCTCTATCACCCCCAGCGGGTCCTTAAGACGGTCAAAACGGGAAATTTGAACAATCATCGGTTTGTCCGAAGTCAAACCATATTTTTTCAACACAGCATCAATCGTCCCTGAGTCAAGTTCCTTGTTCTTGTCACTCAGTGGGTCTATGGATGGTGTAATTAAGAACTGACGGATAGGCAATTTCTGAGCAAAGTTAGGTGCCGAGAAAACAGCGGCGTCATAATCAGCAACGAAGTCGCGTAAAAATTTCCATACCTTCTTATCAGGGCTGGAAACATCAATATGGCATCTCCACAACCATTTCCTGCCTATCTCCTTCTTCTTGGCTATCAAAGCTACTGGCTGTGGGTCATGAATGAAGAAATAGTCTCCATAAAACCTCATTTCCTCCAGATTCCGCTCACTTACTTCCGAGAACAAAGCGAAATCTTCTGGCGAAATCTTCTCCTTCTTACCATGAAGGGCATTGTGGAATCTCTTTGTCACCTCAAAGAATTCCTCGCTACCGTTGATAACATCCCATCTTGCATCAACACCTAGCTGATTAAGCAGAGGCACCATATGTTCCAGGATCTCCGCCACCCCACCACCAACAAACGTGGAGTTTATAATCTGAATGATTTTGCCAGATAATTCCCCGGCCAGCACCCTTAACTCTTCAAGGCAGCTTCTGCCAACTATCGGCTCATAGTCCTGTAACCGGCTCCTAGATTGTAAATAAATCTTGTCCTGCAACGAATCCACCTTATTTAATGCGCTTCTCAATCAGCTGAATAATGGTTGACCTTAAGCTCTCAAGCGTATAATTATATGGGTCAAGATAGGCTAATCTGTCAGCCAAATCCTTGTCCCCGAGACAGTCCTCAATCCAAATAGAAAAGTCGTTAACACCCTTCTTTAACCTCAACCTCGCCTCAAAAATATGGTAACTGAGGGAATTTAGGCTAACCTGCCTGAGCACCTCAACGAATTCCCTGAGGTCATGAGCAATATACGGAGTAGGCAAAATGAAACTTATTGACTTGATGAAATGGAACTCTCTCCCCTCATGCGCAGTTCGCCCATCCGGCTTTTTCGATAGATAGTCCCTAATTACGCCTTCGATTCTTGCCCTCAAGGCACCGATGGTAGGGAAATCAAACGTGTCAATGCTAGCTAATTTCTCACCCAGGACTTCGTCGCCCAGCTCATCACTCACCCACAGGGCAAAATCATTAGCAGGCTCCGGAGTTAGATAATGGTGCTCCTCCAAGAAGTTATGCGTATGATAATAAATCACCGGGTCAGGAACTTCTTTTAATACCTTAACCAACTCAGTCAAATTGCTGGCTTTAAGTCCAGTCAGCTCTTTCAAATGGAGATGCGTGTAAAAACGAAAAGGTTTAGTAGCTTTCCTGAGTGGACGCCCATAATTAATAACAGTGCTCTGGAGCAATCGGCTATTAGGAACCAAAACGAGATTGCCATCGAGACCTCTAATCTGGGTGTTTCTCCAGGTCACATCAGTGACATAACCGCTCTCCCCCGATTCTAATTTTATAAAGTCGCCAACCTTGATTTGCTCGCCTTGGGCTAGTTGAAAACCTGAGAAAAGATTGGCTAGTACGTCTCTAAAAGCTAAAGCTGCTATCAGAATAACAGCAGCCAGAAGCAAGATGATTGGGGTTGTCGGCGCTCCCCAGACATCGAGCAATATCAAGGCACCGACCACAGCAATAGTAATTCTGACTATGTTCACGAGTAAAGCTTCTGAGGGTTGCAGCCGCTTGACTTTACCAATATAAAGCTTCAGTATTTTTGTGCTTAAACTGACGACCACCCAAATCAATGAAAAGACGAAGAGACTGGCCAAGACCTTGTCAGCCAGAGCTTCTGCTGAAGCGTTTAAATTGGAGACATGGATGGCTATAATAGCCCCTAAAATCAAGAACCAGTGGATAAACGGGGTCCGTGTCGTCTGAATGATTAACTGGCTTCCCTCCCACTTGTCTGTCGCTGCCCAACGGTTAAAGGCTCTATAAGCAATCCTCCTCACCCATAATCCCACCACATAGGTAGCCAAGAAAACCAGCAAAGGAACAACAATGTGCAGCCAGTTTTGGGTTAGCCAAAGCCAACTCTGGGTTAGCCAATCAAACATGCGCGTCTCCACACATTATAGCATCTTCAAGAATTGAGCCACCTCCTCCGGCGACTTTAAGAAGTAGCGAGCTAGTGATTGATAGTTCCCCTCACCGACAAAAATTGAAACGCCATTATTCCTCTCAATCGCCTTAAAACCATCTTCATCAGTTAGGTCATCCCCTAGATATATCGGCAGTGCCTCACCCTTCCCCCTAGTCTCCTTACACTTGGCCACGAGCCAGGCTATAGCCTTACCCTTATCCCAATCCACCGGCGGTCTTATCTCATAGACTTTTTTACCCCGGGTAATCTTTATCTTGCCGGTAACATGCAGCGGGTCGGTAATCCTGCTAAAAGCATCTTCTACTTTCCTCTCTTCAGTCCCGTCAACTGTGCGGTAGTGGACACTTAAAGTCAAACCCTTATTTTCGACAAACGCCCCTTTAATACCTCTCAACGTGGCTGACAGCGCCTGATTTAACATCTGAAGGAAAGGCCTCATTTCCTCAGCAATAGGCTCTAAGAAGCTTGAACCAAAACCTTCTATCTCCAACCCGTGGTTTCCGGCATAAATAATGCCCTCTAAATCCACTTTACTTTTTAGGTCAGCCAGAGCTCTGCCGCTAATTATACCAACTGTATAGCGACGGTTCTTAGCCAATTTTCGGAGTAGCTTTCTTATCTCCTGAGGAAGAGCAGCTAATTCCGGCTTATCTACAATAGGAGTTAAGGTGCCATCATAATCCGAGAGAAGCAGGATATGGTCAGCTGATTTGAGACGATGGGCAACCTTATCCCATACATCGAAAAGATACTGCATGACATAAACACCCTTAAAGCCCCAGATTAGCTAACTCAGAAATGATGCTCCCAGCCCAACGATAAATATTGTTTTCTTCCACCGCCTGGCGCAGCTTCCTCATCCTTGCCTTCCTTTGTTCCTTAGGCATTTTGATGGCTTTTCTTATCGACTCAGCAAAGTCGTCAGTAGCGTAAGGATTTAAAAGAATGGCCTCGGTCAACTCCCTAGCGGCCCCAGTAAATCGGCTAAGGATCAGCACACCATCTTCATCTGTTCTGGAGGAAACAAACTCCTTAGCCACCAGATTCATCCCATCGTGGAGCGAGCTGACAATGCAGAAATGTGCTAGCCTATTGAAAGCCAGCAAAGTTGTCGGTGACAAATGCTCCCTGACATATATTATTGGTTTCCAATTAGCAGATTGATATTTCCAGTTTATCTCCTCGACAAGGTCATCGATCTCGGCATTCAGCTCCTTATATTTCTTAATATGAATCCGGCTTGGCTCTCCTAATTGAAAGAAAACCATACGCTCTTGGTACTCTGGATACTTGGCTAGGAACTTATCCAGAGCTCTGAACCTGTGCGGGATTCCTTTCGTGTAATCCAACCTGTCAATCCCAATTCCAATAAACTCATCACCCAACTCCCACCTACGGCGAATTTCTTCCATCTCTTCAGTGACTTCCGCCTTGGCAGCATCCCGTGCTATTCGGTGAAAGTCAACACTGATAGGAAAAGGACACACTAGGGTTGTCGTGCCACCCCGATTGACCGCCGACCTCTCATTGTCAACTCTCGACTCCAGCATCCGTCTCACCGTTTCCAGAAAGTTATCACAATGATACCTTATGTGGAAGCCGAGGAGGTCGTTACCCAGTAAACCGTCCAATATTTCTTCCCCCCAGGGGCAAATTCGAAAGGCCTCAGGGTTAGGCCACGGAATATGCCAGAACTGTGCCGTAATGACCTGAGGATTTCTGGCTTTTATCAATCGAGATAAGAGCGCCAGATGATAATCCTGAATAAAAACAAACGCCTGACTGTCGCCGACTTCCTCCAGAACAGCGTCAGCAAAAATCTGATTCACACGTTTGTAAGTGTTCCAATGAGCTTCATCAAAGTTCGGTGGCGTATAGGCAATATGACATAGCGGCCACAAGGCTTCGTTTGAGAAACCCAAATAGTAACCTTCCTCTTCTTCCTTGGTTAACCACACCCGTCTCAAGGTATAGCAAGGCTCATCTGGGGGAACTGATACGCGGTTTTTATCATCAACAACTTCCCTGTCGGCACTGCCGCTGCCATGGGCAATCCAGACACCGCCACAGGCACGCATTACCGGGTCCAGAGCCACCGTCAGTCCGCTCGCCGGGACAACACACTGGATTTCATCTACAGACGAAACATGGATATAAGGCTCTCTGTTGGACACAACTGCAAATAAGCGGTCGGTTAATTTGGTTTTAACTAGCTCTTGTAAACCTTCCTTCGTCCAGCTCAATTCACACCTCCTTGCATCCTCATTACATCTTCGTCTTAATTGACAACAGAACGACAATCGCCAGTTCTAACACTGATGAGACAGAAACAATGAACGCTTACCAGCTATTACTGCCGCTTGTTGATAGCAGCAAGCATGACTTCAAAAGAAGGACGAGATAAAAACATCAAGAGGCATAAAACTAGCCTTATATCGACATGACGCAGAGCTTTGGCTTTTCACACACAACAGCTCTTGCCAAGCTAAAACGCTCTGCCATTCCAGACGATATACACAGGGAAAACCGATACCGTATAAATTTCGCGCCTATTTCTTTTTGGTCGTGGCTTTCTTTGCCGGCTTGTCAGCCTTCTTAGCATGAGCTGCACAGGTCTTGCACATAACCTTAAACCCCTTTCCTTTGCCTTCTTTACTATACCACCCGCTAAAGCGCACAGTCAATATTTTCAAAAGTGTTTATCAACAATCCGTTTTCAATATAGTTGCGACCCTTTAGGGTCGCCTTTTACAACCAGCCAAATCTTCGATTTTTCTGAGTAAAGCGAGGCTAAAACCTCGCTGCTACATTAATAAAACTACCTCTATTTTCAGCTTCCACCACCGAAGCCTTGACCACCCTCACAGCAGAGAGTAGAATTCCACAAACTGAAGTGAGCAGAAGGCTGGACATACAGAGGTAATTCCTATGCCTAAAAAATTTCCGCTAAATGCAGAAGGCTTTCACCCGTTCGCCGAACTTATAGGCTTGAAGTTCTCCACATCCAAAAAGGGATACAGTGAGTGCGTCTTGGAAATAAATGAAAAGCTGCTGAACCCGCACAAGGTTGTGCATGGCGGAGTCATCTATTCGATGGCAGACACCGGCATGGGGGCAGCTCTTTACCCACTTCTGGATGAGGATGACCTATGTGCCACAGTAGAAATCAAAATCGCTTACTTCGCAGCGATAGCATCTGGCATCCTTGTCTGCAAGACAAAGGTCATTCACAAAGGCAAAAGAATTGCCGTACTTGAATCGGAAATAGAAAGCAATGGTCGCCTCACCGCCAAGGCCATAGGCACATACTCCATATTTAAAGCCAAGGGGGATTGACTAGATTGTCTACCACAGTGGATTGTCACTCTGAGCAAAGCGAAGAGTCTATACCAGATTCTTCGCCTGTTGGGCTCAGAATGACAAAAGAGGTTGCTGACGCTTCCACAAGAACAGAGATATACTATGCCTGAAAATCTTTCGTCACAACTTGAAGAATATCTGCCGCCTCCAGTTCTAGCTCTGGCAAAAATTGCTGGGAAAGAGGGCAGTGAGTTGGGGCAGGAACTATACCTTGTCGGCGGAGTGGTGCGCGACCTGTTTCTGGGTCGTGCCAACTTCGACCTCGATTTGGTCGTCGAAGGCGATGCTATCAAGCTAGCTCAAGAGCTAGCCAAGAATAGCCGGGCAAAGTTAACGGTCCACACCCGCTTCGGCACCGCCAAACTTAATTACCCTGGCTTCAGCCTTGATTTGGCCACCGCCCGCAGCGAAACCTATAGCAAACCGGGGGCCTTGCCCACCGTTAAGCCGGGCAGCCTTAAAGATGACCTCATCCGCCGAGACTTCTCAATTAACGCAATGGCACTTTGCCTGACACCTCATCGCTTCGGAGCGCTTATTGACCTTTACCACGGCAAAGACGACCTTGATAACCGTCTCATCCGCATCCTGCACCCGAATAGTTTCATCGATGATGCCACCCGAATCTTAAGAGCAATGCGCTACGAGCAAAGGTTAGGCTTCAAACTAGAGGCGGAAACCGAAAAATTGCTTCGCCGCGATGTGGCTATGTTCGATACCATAAGCGGTGACCGCATAAGGCATGAGCTGGAGCTAATCTTGAAAGAAGCTGAACCAGAGCGAGTCCTTAGGCGAGCTGAAGAACTAGGAGTTCTCAGCCAACTGCATCCGTCGCTCAAAGGCAACGGCTGGCTCAGCCAGAAATTCGAACAAGCTCGCCAGTCATATAAGCAAACCTCACTTCCTCCGCTTTACCTATGTCTCCTCATCTATAATCTAACTGATAAGGAAGACGAGGAGTTCATCTTACGTCTCAACTTCCCCAAAAATTCGGCTCAAGCCATGCGCTATACATTGCAGCTCAAAGCCCAACTCAACAGCCTGGCCAACTCTAAGCTAAAGCCCAGTGATATTTACAAGTCGCTTCACAGCTACACAACACCAGCCATTCAAACCAATGCTCTGGCATCAGAATCACCGATAGCGAGCCAGCACCTGCAGCTGTACATAGCAAAATTACGCTATGTAAAAACACTGCTGAGCGGGGAAGACTTGAAGAGGATGAAAATTCCCGCTGGGCCTCAGATAGGAGAGATTTTAAGCGCACTACACAAGGCACGGCTCAACGGAGAGGTGAGGACACGGAAAGAAGAGAAAGTGTTGGTTTATAGCTGGCTCAAAGGCAATCAGGTTAAACCACCTGCAGGATAGCGTTTATTCTGTCACCCTGAACGAAGTGAAGGGTCTCCTCATCCTTCACGTAGATTCATATCGAGATGCATGAGATTCTTCGCTACGCTCAGAATGACGAAAAAAGCGAAGTGCTTCCTCAAAATGACAGATAAAAATGCAAAAATGTTATGGCTTGCTCTTTAGAGTCAGAATGGTTGGAACCTGTCCTTTTTAACTTTTGACTTGTCATTTTGTATTTTTTATATCTGATTTTTACATTGCGCCCAGAGGCAGACAGACCTGAAGGTCTATCGCTAATGTCATTGCGAGCGGAGCGAAGCAATCTCTGATAGCTGCACCCTCATCCTAACCTTCTCCCTTCAAGGGAGAAGGAAACTTTCTATTAGACTACGGTAGATACAGCATAGGCTTCAAGCCCCTGCAGGCAAAGTCGGTGATATACTTCCTCGGCCTTAGCCTCACTATCCACGGGAGCAAACAGGGCTGGGCCTGAGCCAACTAAGTGAATGTCCGTGCCACCTGCTTCCTCAAAATGCCTCCAATAACCTTCCAGCCCAGGAAAAGCATCAAACGCCACTTTGTCAAAAACATTAAACAACAAAGATGGAGAGAGCCGCCTATCTTGAGACCAGATTCTCGATGCTTCGCCAATGGACTGCCCTTCAGTAAAATGGCTGGCATTCAAACGGGAATAATGTTGTTGTGTTTTGCGAGGTATTCTGGGCATCGGCGGCAAAAGCAGGACAAACCAACTTGACACCGAAGCTGCCAAAGGCGTTACCTTTTCGCCTCTGCCCTCTATTAAAGCTGCGCCCCCATGAATAAAAAAGGGTACATCTGACCCAAGCCTTGCGCCTAGCTCAACCAAATCTGAAGTCGTCAGCTTTAGCTTCCAGAGCCTGCTGAGAGCTGACAAAGTCGCAGCCGCATCACTACTGCCACCACCTAAACCAGCACCCCAGGGTATTCGCTTCTCAAGTCTAATCCTGATACCCTTCGCGCAGCCACTGACTTTCTTGAGCAACTCAGCAGCCTGAATAATCAGGTTATCCGAAGTCTGCAAACTCGGCTCAGTGCATTCAAAGGAAGCCCTATCAGCTAGCTCAAAGGAAAGGACATCACACAGATTAATTGTCTGAACCAGACTGCGAATCTCATGGTAGCCATCAGCACGCTTGCCTAGAACTTCAAGGACAAGATTAATCTTCGCCGGTGCCATGCATGTCAGCATACAATCTAACCCTTTTTCAAAGTCTCCAAAACCTCATACAACCTCGCCCACTCTTCCAGGCTAAGCGTTTCAGCCCGGCGTTTAGAGTCTATGTTCGCCCCCTCCAGCAATAATATAATTTCAGCCGGTTTCATTCCCAAGCTATGAGCTAGCGAGTTGTGCAGTTGCTTTCGAGGTGAGTTGAATCCGGCTCTCACCACATCAAAGAAGCCACCCATATCAGCCACCTTAACCGCAGGCTCTGCAAACAGGTCAAAACGCACAACAACCGAATCAACTTTCGGCTGAGGATAAAAGCATTGAGCTGGCACATGCGAGACAATCCTCGGCTTACTGTACACCTGAAGACTAACCGCCAGTAGAGACATCTTGCCCGGCCCGGCAACGATAGCCTCGCCAACCTCCTTCTGCACCATCACCACCATCAAAGATGGTTTCGGCGAGGCTTCCACAAAATAGCGCAATACCGGCGAAGTAATATAATAGGGGAGATTGGCCACCACCTTGTAATGGCTTGTTCTTTCTAATAGCTCTGATGGACTAACCTTGAGTATATCAGCGTTAATTACACGTAAATTGGCCAGTGAAGCTAACCGGCGCTTCAACAGCGAAGCCAGCTTTGTGTCAAGTTCCACAGCAACAACATTACCAGCTCGCCTAACTAACTCGACAGTTAAAATGCCCAAACCAGGACCAACTTCAATCACAGTGTCTGCCGAAGAAAGCTCAGCAGCTTCAACTATGGCCTGTAGAACTGATGCGTCCGCAAGGAAATGTTGCCCTAGGCTTTTCCTCGCCCTGAGACCAGACTGGCGAAGCAGTCGTTTGACCTGAGTTGAGGGGAAAATCGCTTCGTTAGGCACTTAAAGCCTTTGAATCTCCTGATGCGAGAGTAATCATCAATAACTTTTATGAACACATGTAGCCCCGACCTTTTAAGGTCGGGCGCACGAGGCTAAAGCCTCGTGGCTACATGTTGATGTTTGATTTTTAATGGCGAGGCTAAAGCCTCGCTCCCACATCAATAAGCAATCTCCTTGTACCCGGCGCCTCCAAATCTTGTTCCCGCTTGTCGCCCTGAGCGATTGTGAGATTCTTCGCTTCGCTCAGAATAACACGGAAGATTGCCAGGCCATTCTAAACCCTAAGGTTAAGAATCCTCTGAGCATTCTTATACAGAACCTTCTCAATCACTTCAGGCTTAAAGCCGAAGCCTTCAAACTCATTAAGCCATCGCTTCGGCGGGATTTCGGGATAGTCAGAACCATACATAAACTTATCTTGGAGCCGTCCGCCGACTTCTCTCTTAATAGATTCAGGAAAGTATTTCGGCGCCCAGCCAGAAAGGTCAGCAAAAACATTCCCCTTGTGGAGCAAAACAGCGATCTGCTCTTCATGCCATGGCCAGGACGGGTGAATCATTATAATGGTCAGCTCTGGAAAGTCAGCTGCTACGTCATCAATATATGGTACAGGTCTCGTATACTTTAGACGCACTCCACGACCACCGGGCATGCCGGCACCCGCGCCAGTAGTCCCTGTATGAAAAGACACCGGTATTTTCAGCTCAACGCACTTCTCGTAAAGGGGATAAAAACGCCTGTCATTTGGGAAGAAAGCCTGTAGAGCTTGCTGAAACTTCAGCCCCATCAACCCCAGTTCCTTAATGCATCTTTCCAGTTCTCGCATAGCCGCCTTCCCCTTCCACGGGTCAATCATCGCCCATCCACCGATGAATACATCCGGAAACTTCTTGATTAATCTAGCTACCTCGTCATTGGTATTACTAGTGTCATAGCCGCTCACAGATTCCGTGTCCCAACCTATTAGAATAGCCTTCAAATCCAACTCCTTGAAATCCTGCGCCATCTCTTCGTCCGTCTTTACCTTATACTCTACCCCATAGTACTTGGAAATATACTCCACCAACTCGGGGCCCCACATACGCTTGCGGTCAAAAGCCGCTGTGGTCGGGTGAACATGGACATCAATAGCCTTCATTCTATAGCCTCCTTATTACATCATAGTGTAGCCACCGCTGACGCTGATGGTCTGTCCAGTTATGAAGCTTGCCGCATCCGAAGCCAAAAAGACAACGACGTTGGCAACATCCTGCGGCTTACCTAGCCGGCGCAAGGGGTATGCCTTTGCTACCTTCTCCTGAACTTCTGGGGTTAAGAATTGAGCCATCGGACTTTTCCACATGCTAAGCTCACCAGCATGCTCAGGGTTTTCGGGCAGCGTCATTCCAGGGCAAACGACATTGACATTTATGCTATAGCGACCCAATTCCCTAGCCAGAGACTTGGACATAGCGATTACACCACCCTTACATCCAGAATAGACAGCTTCCCTGTATTCCCCCATCCTACCAGCATCGGAGGCAATGCTGACAATCTTGCCGCATTTCCTCTCAACCATATGGTCTAAGACCGCTCTAGTACAGTTTATGACACCCCAAAAATTGATTTTTACTTCTTTTTCCCATTCCGCCCGTGGCTTCTCAATAAATAACCGGTCCATACCCCAGCCGACGTTGTTAACCAAAATATCTATATTCCCGAACTTTGCAAGCGCCTCCTTAACCATAGCAGCTACCGAATCCACATTTGTAACGTCAGTTTTGATAGCTATAGTCTTGCCACCCAAAATATCAGCCTCCTTAGCCACCTTCTGTCCCTGAAATTCGTCTATATCGGCAATCACCACATTAGAACCTTCCCTGGCAAAAGCTAAGACTATGCCTCGACCGATGTTCGAGCCGCCGCCAGTAACAATCACCGTTTTGCCAACCAAATTCAAGTTCATTCCAAACCTCCTCTTTGAGTTTCGTAACATGGGCCGTGCACCGGCTGTCGATTTTTACCTTTTAGCTTACCCCAGTTAGCCAACTCCGACCAGGTAGCCTTGCGGCGCCCGGAGATAACTACTTACCGCTGCTTCCTTCCGGACCTGACGGGGTTCATAGCCCTCCGCCACGCAAGACCCAGCCCTCAACGCCGCTTTACCGCAGCAGTCCTAGAAGACAAAAACCTCGAGCCGGAATTCAACCCCGCTATAGCGGATCTCGGGTACAGGGCACCGCTAGTTCCCCATCTAGCACGGCCCAACTAAATACTACTATGAAGGACTGAATTTTTCAAGACTACCAGCCCACGCTCAATCGCATAATAAGCGGCATGGGCAGCCCTCGCTCTGCCATCTTCTCCTGCGTAGCTGGAATATCATATTCAACTCGGTAATGATAGACAGTCCGGGCCTCCGTATCATAAAGGGCATAGCTCGCCCGAGGGTCACCATCCCGAGGTTGCCCCACACCCCCAGGATTAATGATCAAGCGTTTTTTCCCCAACTTCAAGTTAGCTCCTTCTGGGAACATCCTGTAGGCTGCCCTATTGCCGGCGAGTTCGAAGATGAGTGGAACGTGGGAATGCCCCACGAGGCAGTAAGCTGTTTCAAAATAGGCAAAGTTATCTTGCGCCGACTCAATCGATAGCAGATATTCCCAAATAGGCTCCCGTGGGCTGCCGTGAACCAGCGTAAAACCGTCCTGACAAAGGCTAAGAGGTAAGTTTTGTAGGTAATCTATATCTTCAGCGGCTAACTGCTGTGCTGTCCAATGACAGGCTCGAGCTGCCACGGGATTAAATTCAGCGGTATCCATCTTGCCTATCGCTGCCCAATCATGATTGCCGGCAACACATACATGCTCAAATTGACGCAGACGCTCAATGCACTCATGAGGGTCAGGACCGTAGCCTACCACATCGCCAAGACACCATATCTTATCGAAACCCCCTCTATCAGCAGCATGGCGAAGTACTGCCTCGAAAGCTGTTAAATTGCCGTGAATATCGCCGAGGATTGCATAACGCATACCGCCTAACTATACCACCCGAAAGCCAATTTGTTAAGTTTGGATAACGGGGTATGATAAAGAAGAGAAAAAAGGTAAAATATTGCTGAAGAAAAAGGCCGAAGACAGTGTAATATAAAGAAATGTATTATTTTGCTTATGCCTCCAATCTTAATCGGAAGCAGATGGCGGAGCGCGCTCCGGACAGCAAGCCCAAGTTCATCGCCACATTGCCTAATCACAAGCTTACTTTCACTTCGCGTACGGGGCGACAGGGCGGAGTCGCCAGCATCAGACCAATCAAAGGCGAGAAGGTTATCGGGGCTGTCTACGAGATATCCGAAAGGGATTTGAAGCGGCTGGATGGTTATGAAGGCTATCCCACTGTTTACGATAGAAGGAAAGTTACGGTTTGGACGGAGACTAACGAGCCAACAGAAGCCATCACCTACATTAAGATAGACCAATCACGAGAAGCACCGCCTTCGTCGGAGTACCTGGATATCATCAAGCAGGGGTACAGGGACTGGCAAATAGTCTAAGCGTGATTGGTGCTACATACAACCCTTACCCCACTCACTCTTGTAACCTTGTATTCTGCTCTATATCGATAGCCACATTGCAGAGGTCGGCAAAAGCCACTAAAAACAAACCGCACAATACAGAAACTACAACCCCTCCTACTGCTATGACTGCTGCTCCAACCCCGGCAGCTCCAGCGACTTCAGGCACAAGGTCTTTTAAGAATGCGACGTCTTGCGCTGCCATTACAGCTGCCGCGATTGATAAAAGGCTACCGCCCACACATATTACCCAGCCAATAATATTGTAAATAATGGCAACTGCTCTCAGTGCCCCGTATTTTCGAGTTGGCGCCTCTCTCGCCGTCGGCTTGGCTCCCGGCGTTGGCTGCGGCTCCCAAACCTGCTGTTGACTAGCGGCTGGCAATCTCATTCCACAGGTGGTACAAAACTGCAGACCGGCACTCTGCGTGCCACAATTGGGGCATTTACCCATTTGTCGCATATATTATCAAGCCCCCCTGTCGCCTCACGCTCCAAAAGGAAGCTGGTAATTGAAGCCAAGAACCATAACCACGAAGACAATCAAGTAGATTATGCCGCCAATTAATAGCCCCAGTAACACCATGCGCCACCATAGGCCCCAGGCCAGACCCCAGGTAGGCTTGACTTCGACCTGCTGGCGCTCAACAACAGGGCTCACCACAGTGCTAGGTGCCGCCGGCGGTGCTATCCCCGTTAACTTGGCTCCGCAATTTCCACAAAACTGCTGCCCAGCGAGATTTTGCAAACCACAGTTAGGACACTTAATCTTTGGCTGCTGTGGTACCTCAGTAACCAATTTCGCTCCGCATTTCCCACAGAACTGTTGTCCTGCAGGGTTTTCCATACCACAGTTAGGGCATTTGACCATCTGCTGCATATCACTCACCTCCTTACCTATTTAATCGCATTATATAACTTGCATTTGCCACATACAAGACTTTTTTAGAGCCTCATAAAGAAAAACGATTAAAGTTTAGGCCAAAATATAAGCTTGTGCTATAATCGCATCAATGAAGATCTCCGAGCTAGGCGAATTTGGCTTAATTGGGCTTTTGGCCGATATTGTTGATAGAACCAAGAATCCTCGAGATATCTCTTGGCAACGGTTACTCATCGGCATCGGTGACGATGCCGCTGCCTGGCAAGGAGACAGCTCTATCCAACTGGCCACCACAGATAGCCTGATTCAAGATACACACTTCGACCTGAATATCACCACCTGGGAGGAGCTGGGCTGGAAAGCCATTGCTGTGAATCTTAGCGATATTTCAGCTATGGGCGGCATTCCCATATTTGCCCTGATTTCCCTGGCTTTGCCCGGCGAGCTCGAAACAGGCTGCATTTCAGGTCTGTACCAAGGCATGGCTCAAATAGCCAACCAGTTCGGAGTCGCCATAGTCGGCGGTAACATCGCTTCCGCTAGCAAAACGATGATTACCGTCACCGTTTTAGGTAGCCTGGAATCAAAGTCCGCACTAACTCGCTCGGCAGCTGTACCAGGTGACCAAGTAGCTGTTACAGGATATCTGGGACTATCAGCTGCTGGCCTCAAGATGCTCAAGCAAAAGCTCAGCTTCGATGCCGAAACCAGCCAACTTCTCAGGCGAGCCCATCTCCAACCCATACCAAGGATAAAAGAGGGACAGGTTCTCCTACGCCACGAGGTCAGAGCTGCCATAGATATAAGCGATGGTCTGATTGCCGACCTGACTCATATATGCAAGGCAAGCAAAGTCAGCGCCAAGATAAACAAGGACTCGGTGCCAATCCACCCTATACTTCAGTCCAACTTCAAATCAGATTGCCAGCAATTAGCCCTGAGTGGCGGCGAGGACTATGAGCTGCTCTTCACCGCAAGCAGTCAGGTTATCAACCAAATAAAACAAGCCATCTCTTGCCCAGTAACAGTAATCGGTGAAATAACTGAAGGAACACCAGGGCAGGTGACTCTAAGTGATGCTGCTGGTAAAAGTATTCCCTGGCAACAAGGCGGCTGGGAACATTTTAAATCCAAGACATGAAGAAAGTGTTTATTGTCATTGCGAGGAGCGTGAGCGACGAAGCAATCCCAGAGATTGCCACGCTACGCTCGCAATGACGAAGAGGAGTTGCACAACATCTCAAGCATGGGCACCAAAATGGCAGAGCTAAAGTTTATCTCTCACAGCCCAGAACAGACTCAACGCCTGGGGATCTGCCTCGGCAAACTGGCTCAGGCGGGTGATGTATTTCTCCTCACTGGCAACCTGGGAAGCGGCAAGACCTGCCTGACACAGGGCATTGCCTGGGGACTGGACGTCAAAGAATATGCCTTCAGCCCTTCCTTCGTCATAGTCAGAGAATATCACGGCAGGCTACCCCTATACCACATAGATTTATACCGACTCGACCGCGTCGAGGAAATCGTAGATTTAGGGCTGGACGAATATCTTTATGGCAAAGGCATTTGCGTAGTCGAATGGGCAGAGAAAGGTATGGCAGTGCTGCCTGAAGAACATTTTCTGATTAATCTTAGCTACATATCCGATACGAAGCGAACCATCAGCCTTGAGTCCAAAGGTCATCGCTATACCCAATTATCAAAATTTCTTAATTTGGACCTGAAAACATGGAGTTAGCCATAGATACTTCAACCGATTCCTGCAGCATCGGCTTATCCCGCCAGGGGGAGACGATAGCCGAGCTGACCTGGCACTCGGGACAGAGCCACACTGTGGAACTTGTGCCCAATGTAGTTCGCTTGCTTAACCAGAACAAAACCAGCCCTCAATCTCTTACCGCCATCTTCGTAGCCAAAGGCCCGGGGAGCTTCAACGGGCTTAGAGTCGGCATAAGCGCAGCCAAAGGATTAGCCCTCGCCTTAAATATCCCGCTGGTGGGGATAAGCACCTTAGAAGTCGAGGCTTACCCCTTTGCCTTTACCAAACTTCCTCTATGCCCAATTCATAACGCCGGCCGTGGTGAGATTGCCACAGCCCTTTACCAGCGAAATGATGACTGGCGCTGCATAGCTCCGGAACACATCACGACTGCCGATGCCTTATGCCAACAAATCAAACGAAAAACGCTATTCTGCGGTGAAATCCCGCCGTCTGTCATTGAGCAACTGCAACAAAAACTAGGCAGGCATGCCATAATACCTGACCCTGCCGCCAGATGGCGCCACGCCGGTTATCTGGCAGAGCTGGGCTGGCAACGTCTAAGCAGGGGTGAACAGGATAATCCGGCAAATCTCCAGCCCCTGTACCTGCGCCAACCACCGATTACCCAGCGCAAAGTGAAATAGAAAGGAATACACACTGTCGGAAGGAGTCTAAAGATGGAAAGAAGTCTAGTGCTGATTAAACCTGATGCCATGCAAAGAGGACTGGCCGGAACCATCATCTCCCGCCTTGAAAGACGAGGGCTTAAGATTGTGGCTATGAAGATGCTGCAAATGGACAAAGCCTTAGCCCAGCGGCATTATGTCGTACATCAAGGCAAAGCCTTCTTCAACGACCTGGTTGACTTTATCACCTCAAGTCCCATAATTGCCGCCGTTTTCGAAGGGGAAAAAGCTATAGAAGCCGTGCGACAGACAATGGGCACCACCGACCCGGTCAAAGCCTCTCCCGGCAGCATCAGGGGCGATTTCGGACTGGATATTCAGCAGAACCTAGTTCACGGCTCCGACTCAGCAGAAAGCGCCGAAAAGGAAATAAGCCTTTTCTTCACCCCAGAGGAGATTTTTGAGCATCCCAAGAAAACCGACTAGCACCTCTGCCCATCACTCCAAACTTTTCACCTTCTGTCATTCTGAGGGAACCCTTCGCCATCTGTCATCCTGAGCCCTTCGTCCTCTGTCATCCTGAGCGCAGCGAAGGATCTCGAAGCGAATAATCCCGCTCAGGGCAGGCTCCGCGAAAGATCTCACACAACTCAGGATAAACTCCATGACCGAAGAATCTCTCGTAGACTCTTCGCTTCGCTCAGAGTGACAATTTAGCACCGTGGCTTACTGGATCCTGATTATCGGCGTGGCTTTATGCCACAAATCATCTAACCGATAATAGTCTCGCTGTGATGGGGAGAAAATGTGGACTATGACTTCTCCTAAATCGAGGAGAATCCATCCTGAATCGGCAGTTCCTTCGATGTGGGAAGGGGATACGCCGTCACGCTTCAGCTTTCCGTGAATCTCCTGCCTGATAGCTTCAATCTGGCGGGTGCTATCTCCACTGCAGATGACAAAATAGTCGGCAAAGGAGCAGACCTGTCTGGTATCCAGCATAACAATATTATCAGCCTGTTTATCCGAAGCCGCCTCCACCGACCGCCGCGCTACTTCTATCGATTCCAGAAATTGCTCCTCCAACTTAAAGTTGCCAAACCTACATACATATTATACCACATCCTCAGACGTCTACCGAAAGTTGTGACACCCTTGTGACAGTTGTCGTTTTTGTGATAAAGTTACCACCAATTTACTTTCAGACATTATCTTCATACACGGGACTGCTAACACTGAGAGATAAAACTTGATGTAAGGATATTCTATCAACTATAGTATATTAGAAAGAGAGGTAACTAGACTATGCAAGAGGTTCAACCTGTAGACCGGGATTACGACCTGTGGGTGTTGCTGAACCAAGTGCAAACCTTGATATTGAATGCCAGGGATACAGAACTGATGGAATACGGCACAACAGCCATGCAGGCTGCAATCATGTTCATTACCAACGCTGTCGGCGATGCGACAACCCCGGCTGAGATATCAAGATGGCTTCTGCGCAAGCCCGCTTCTATTTCCGGTCTCCTGGACAGAATGGAAAGGACAGGGCTGGTGGAGAGAGCCAAGGACTTGCCCAGAAGGAACTGGGTGAGAGTCAAAATAACAAAGAGGGGACAGCAAGTCTACAAACAGTCATTGAAGAGAAAGCCCATCCATCAGATAATGTCCTGCCTGTCCGAAGAGGAGCGCGAGCAACTGGTGTCAATCCTGGTGAAACTGCGGACCAGAGCCACCAAAGTGCTTAACTATAGGCAGAAAATACCCTTCCCACAGGTCCCTACAGCACCTGGCTCTAAGCGCTAGAATAGCTCCAGCAGCTATTCACTATAGCAAGCACACCCATGCCTTTACCGACATCTCGCTGCGCCATTGCATTCGCTTGGGATAGCATTCTAGCGGCTTTCCCATTATAATTGGCTCAGACAAAGTCATCAGAGTTAACACCATGAAAAAGTTGTTTTTCGGGCCAGCTGGAGTGCCGCTAAGCACCAGAACAAGATCTACAGCAGCTGGCATCGAGCGTGTCGCCGAACTGGGCTTGGGCTGCATGGAACTGGAATTCGTCCAAGGGGTCAAGATGAGCCGGGAGACCGCTCTAACAGTGGCTGAATTTGCCAACAAGAAGAAAATAGCACTTACCGCTCACAGCCCCTACTTCATAAACCTCAACGCCAGAGAACCTGAAAAACTGAAAGCCAGCCAGGAAAGAGTGTTCCAGACGGCCCGCATTGCTGCCCTTTGCGGCGCCACAAGCATCGTCTTCCACGCCGCCTTCTATCTCAATGACCCACCAAGCAAGGTCTATGAACAGGTCAAGAAGCAACTTCAGCAGATAACCAGCCAATTAAGAGCCGAAGGTAATCGAGTCTGGATAAGGCCTGAAGTCACCGGGAAAACCAGCCAGTTCGGCACTCTGGAAGAGGTGCTTGAGCTGAGCGCCGAAATAGACGGGGTAGCTCCATGTATAGATTTCGCTCACTGGTATGCCCGCACCGGCAAGTTCAATTCCTATGATGAATTCACTTTCATACTCAAGCAAGTGGAAGGTAAGTTGGGCAGACAGGCGTTGGATAACATGCACATTCACGTCTCAGGCATAGCCTATGGCAAAAGTGGAGAAACCAAGCACTTAAACCTCAGAGAGTCAGATTTCAACTACGTCGAGTTTATCCACGCCCTAAGCGATTACAACGTTAAAGGGCTGGTCGTCAGCGAAAGCCCCAACCTCGAGGAAGACGCCTTGCTCTTACAACAGACCTACAGAGCCACCCAGAAGGGGAAACCCTAAATCCTAAACTCCAAACAAAGTCAAAAATTAAAAGTTAAAAATCAAAATGACAAGTAAAAATGTAAAATATTATGTCTGTCTCGATAGACCCGATGACGTCCAGCGAAAACCTGTAAACTTGCCCTTTAAATTCATTTTTGAATTTTGACCTGTCATTCTGCCTTTTCATATTCAACTTTTACATTTTCCCAAAGGTTTGTCATTTTGACTTTTAATTTGTCTAAGATTGCCACGGCACTACGTGCCTGGCAGTAACAGGCGCTCTATAACTGTAGGTGCGACCTTTTAAGGTCGCATGGGTGAGGCTAAAGCCTCACCGCTACATGCTATTCCTAAAGAGAAGCTTCGACGAATGACGCACTACGTGCCTCGCAATGACAGACTATTGTTTTCGAAGCTTTCTTTTTCCTATATTCATTGGCTTTTGATATAATATAGTGTGAATCAAAATATGAAACCAAAGTGGTGGCAAGGTGGTTTATTCTACCTCTTGATTTTGGTGGCCATATTAGCCTTGGCTTTCAGCTTTCTGCCGACAACTAAGAAGCCAAAGGAGGTGGATTTCTACACATTTGTCGAACAGGCCAAGCAAGGGGAAATTGATACTATTCAACAGGACGGAGCCACCCTCATTGGCTTGAAGGACGATGAAAGGAAAATCGAGGCGTCCTTTGTGGGCAGCACCAAGGAACTTATGGACACGCTGAAAGAAGCTGGGATAACGCTCGGTGAAGACGGTGTGAAATTCAATGTCAAATCTGGCGGTTTTGACTGGGGAGGAATATTAATAAGCTTCGTTCCCTTGCTCCTATTCGGCGCGCTGCTCTTTTTCCTCTTCCGCTCAGCAAGAGGCGCCAATACTCAAGCCTTTAATTTTGCCAAGAGCCGGGCTCGGCTGGCATCCGGCAACAAGCCAGCCATCACCTTCGCCGACGTTGCTGGCGTTGACGAGGCCAAGGGAGAGCTTCAAGAGGTAGTTGAGTTCCTTAAATCACCTCAAAAGTTTCTGGCTTTGGGGGCTCGCATCCCCCGAGGTGTTCTGCTGGTCGGGCCACCGGGTTGCGGAAAGACATTAATAGCCAAAGCTGTTGCTGGCGAGGCTGGAGTTCCCTTTTTCTCCATCAGCGGCAGCGAGTTTGTGGAGATGTTCGTCGGTGTCGGAGCCTCCCGGGTTAGAGACCTTTTCGACCGGGCCAAGCGCAATTCACCGTGCATCGTCTTCGTTGACGAGATCGATGCCGTGGGCAGGCATCGTGGCGCTGGTTTGGGCGGAGGTCACGATGAACGAGAGCAGACATTGAACCAGATATTAGTAGAAATGGACGGCTTCGATAGCAGCACCAATGTTATTGTTCTGGCAGCTACTAACCGTCCCGATATCCTCGACCCGGCACTGCTGCGACCTGGCCGCTTTGACCGCCATGTTGTTATTGACCAGCCCGATATAAATGGTCGCCAAGCTATCCTCGACGTTCATGCTAAAGGCAAGCCTTTGGCTAAAGACGCCGAACTGGAGGTAATAGCTAAACAGACTCCCGGTTTCAGCGGTGCCGACTTGGCCAATTTAATCAACGAGGCAGCTATCCTGGCAGCCAGGCGCGACCGCAAAGACATCGGGACTAAGGAACTGGAGGATTCCATTGACCGCGTTATCGCTGGCCCCGAAAAGAAGGGGCGCATAATAAACCAAAAGGAAAAGGAAATCATCGCCCATCATGAAATCGGCCATGCCCTGGCCGCCAAAATGCTGCCGAACGCTGACCCAGTGCACAAAATTTCCATCGTAGCTCGAGGCATGATGGGAGGCTGGACTCGCTTCCTGCCCACTGAAGACCGCCACCTGTGGACATACTCCCAGTTCAAAGATAGATTGGTGGTAAGTCTAGCCGGACGGGCTGCTGAGGAGCTTACCTTTGGTGAAGTAACCACGGGAGCTCAGAACGATCTGGAACAGTCAACGAATCTCGCCAGGAAAATGGTGACCGAATACGGAATGAGCGACAAGCTGGGCCCACGCACCTTCGGTAAGAGAGAAGAGATGGTCTTCCTCGGTCGTGAAATCCACGAGCAGCGCAATTACGGTGACAAGGTGGCCGATGAAATTGATAAAGAGGTTAATGCGCTTATTCAGCATGCCTATGATACCGCCAAGAAGATTTTGAGCGAGAACAAGGAAAGGCTAAAACTGGTTGCCGAGCGCCTCATGGCCAAGGAGACCATAGAAGAAGCCGAGTTTGAAGCACTGCTCAAAGAGCCTCTGCCTTCGTCCCAATTACAAGCCACGCCAGCTTCGTGATAAAACCACAGTTTCCGCAGGTTATTACTACCAACTAACGTAGCTGCGACCCTTTAGGGTCGCCGTATACCCCCCCTGTAGCTGCGACCTTTTAAGGTCGCAGGGCGAGGCTAAAACCTCGCCGCTACATGTTTAACAAATCCTCACTTTGTGGGGCTAAAGCCCCGCAGCTACATGTTTACTTCAAACTTTCCGCATGAACACAACAGCGACTTGTTCTATTTCCTGCGTTCGATAATGTAGGCAGCCAATTCTAATAATGACTGACGTGCGCTATTATCCGGAAGCTTCTCCACAGCTCGGCGGGCTCGGAAGCAAAAATCCGAAGCCAGAGCCAAGCACTCACCGATAACTGGCGAATCGCGAATCTTTTCCACAGCCAGCACCACGCTTTCCGCATCCCTCTTTTCAATAACAGCCTGTATCAGATTGTCTTTAGGATTAGACTTGGCAAACAGTATTGACGGCAAAGTCACCGCGCCCTCACGCAAATCAGAACCTACTGGCTTACCCAGCTCATCCTCTTCACCAACAAAATCCAGAACATCATCCACAATCTGAAAGCCCATCCCAAGATTATGACCATAGTCCCTCATTGCATCAATGGCTTCTTCAGGAGCCTGACTTAAAATAGCTCCCGACTCAGTTGCTGCCGAGAAAAGACAAGCTGTCTTGGCACTTATCCAGTCAAAATAATGCTCACGAGCCCGTTTCAAGTCGAAGGTAACACCTGTTTGCCTCAATTCACCACCGGAAATAGTCATAAGCGTCTGGGAAAACAGTTTTATCACCCTCAAGTTGCCAGTGCTCGCCGCAAGACTGCCAGCCTTAGCAAAAAGATAATCACCGAGAAGCAGAGCCCTGTTTTCACCCCAGGCACAGCTGACTGTTGGCCTACCACGGCGAACCGGCGAATTATCTACAATATCATCGTGAACTAGCGTAGCAGTATGGAGAAGTTCTATCGCCATTGCTATCGGAATCAGGGTGTTGAGATCATAACCGTAAAACTTCGCAGAAAGCAAAGTAAGCGCCGGCCGAATTCGTTTGCCGCCATTCTTCAAGGTATACGTCAGTAACTGGGCAAGTAACTGAAACTCAGAATCAGCTATCTCTTCTAAGCTTCGCTCGACTTTTTCGAGGTCGCCTTGAACGGGCTTATAGATATCACCAAGATTCACTTTGACTACCCAGCTCCCAGTCGCTCGGTTTCCTCAGTGACAATGCTGTCATCCAGCTTATGGAATAGTGGCTCAGGCGGCGGTAGCTTCTGACCTGACACCGGCGATTGAAGCCGCCAACCGACTGTCTCGATGCTGCCATCAAAGCCAAGAAACTTGTGAAGCTTTTCAGAACTGAAAGGTAGAAACGGATAAAGAATAGTCTTCAAAGCTGAAAGCACCGACAACGCTATATAAATAGCAGTAGCTGAAGCCTGGCTGTCCTGCTTAATTGCCTTCCACGGAGCTTTATCATCAAGGTACCGGTTAGCCTCCTGGGCCAGCAACATAGCTGCCTTAATACCTTCTTTGAAGTGGCACTGGTAAAGAAGCCTGTCAACGTCATCCAGCGCCGCCTGAGCCTTAGCCAAGAGTCCCTGACTTTGGCCGTCGAGCTCGCCCAGAGTAGGTACTGCCCCAGCAAAATTACGGTAAGAAAAGGTGAGAACACGGTGGACCAGATTACCGTAGGTGGCTACAAGCTCATCGTTATTGCGGCGGAGAAATTCGCGCCAGGAAAAATCAGTATCCCCGGTCTCCGGCATATTTATAGACAGGAGATAACGCAACGGGTCCGGGTCATATTTTTTCAAATAGTCAGGAAGCCATACTGCCCAGCTGCGACTGGTAGAAAGCCGCTTGCCTTCAATGGTCAGAAATTCATTAGCCGGGATATCGTAGGGAAGGCTAAGACCACCATATCCCATCAACATAGCCGGCCAGATAAGCGTGTGGAAAGGGATATTGTCCTTGCCGATAAAATAGAAACTCTTAGCTTCGTCGCTCCAGAAGGGCTGCCAGGCTGCAGCATCGCCGTGTGACCTTGCCCACTCCTTGCTTGCCGAAAAATAACCGGTGACGGCCTCAAACCAGACATAGATGCGCTTGTTCTCAAATCCAGGTTGAGGCACGGTGACACCCCAATCTATATCACGAGTAATCGCCCGGTCTTTAAGCCCGCCTTCCAGAAAGCCTAAGGTGAAATTCAGCACATTGTGACGCCAGTGAGTCTGTTCCCTTATCCAGGATTTCAGCCTGTCCTCAAAGGCGCTGAGGCGGAGAAAGAAATGCTCGGAAACCTCAAAGCGCGGGGTGGCAGAACAAAGGCGACATCGAAGGTCACGAAGGTCGCTGGGGTTCATAGTCCGTCCACATTCATCACACTGGTCACCTCGTGCCTGCGGAAACTGGCAATAGGGACAGGTACCTTCAACATAGCGGTCGGGCAGAAAACGCTGGCACTGCGGACAATAGGCTTGAGGCATAGCATCCTTGTAAATATAGCCTTCATCCAGCAGCTTAAGAAAAATATCATGGGTGGTCTGGGTGTGGTTCGGCGTGCCGGTGGTAGTAAACAAGTCCCAGGATATCCCCAACCTCTGCCAGCAATCGAGGAACTCCTTGTGGTATCTGGCTACTATCTCCTTGGGAGACTTCTTCTCCTGTTCGGCGCGTAAGGTAATCGGCGTCCCATGCTGGTCGCTACCCGAAACCATCAACACCTTATTACCCTTAAGACGATGATACCGGGCAAAGATATCCGCCGGCAGGTATGCCCCAGCGATATGCCCCAGATGCAGCGAACCATTGGCATAAGGCCAGGCAACTCCGATGAAAATAGTCTCAGCCAATTTTATGCCTCGCAGTCACTGTTTTAACTTTTGGATTGTATCACAGATTATTAAAAAGTATTCAACTGTAAGGACAGACCTTCAGGTCTGTCCGTTGCCTTATCGCTCTCGGACAGAGGCTGTCCAAAAACTCTAACTGACAATCCGTCTCTCCCGGTTTGTGGGGAAAATTATCGCTCATTGGTGATACAGTTTAAACATGTAGCCCCGAGGCTTTAGCCTCGGGAGCCCGACCCTAAAGGGTCGGGACTACATTTTCGGACTGAGCGCCAGCGAAGGGTCTCAGACGTCATCCTATGTGAGATTCTTCGCTTCGCTCAGAATGACAGGAAAAAATTCTATCCCTAATCCAGCATTGTCGGGAAAAAGGTCAGTACCTGTTCGCCCCTTTCCTTTACATCCTTTACATAAGTAGCATAGCCTTTGGTTAAACAACATTCTACGCAGAAACGAAACTTCTCACCTTCTTTCTCCTCCATGAGCAAATACCTCTGTCCTTGCTCGATAAGGCGCTGACAACCATCACATTTGATTTCGCCTACAGCAACACATCCGCGATTCATTTTCAATCTCCTTTAGTCACCTTTAACCACGCTTGATAAAGCTTCCTTTTCGATACACCGCTGGCTTCAGACAATTGGGCTACTGCTTCCTTAGCACCAGCTCCCTGCTGATAAAGCTTACGTAATTCCTTTTCAATTTGCTGGCTAATCTCAGGTTCCTGTCTTGTTTTACCCTCAATTACCAGGGTAAACTCACCCCTGGGCTGAGCAAAATGCTCTATCGCCTGGCTCAATCTGCCCCTGAACACTTCCTCATAAACCTTAGTAAGCTCACGACAGACTGCCACTTTCCTATCCCCGAAGACCTCGAGTGTATCATTCAGCGTCTCCAAAAGCCGATGCGGAGCTTCAAAAGCAATCATAGTCCACGGTTCACCAGCCACAGACTTGAAAAGGCGTCGTCTGGCTCCCTGACGACGGGGCAAAAAGCCGAGATAGATAAATTGCTTAGCCGACAGCCCGGAAACTACCAGAGCCGTTATCACCGCCGAGGCACCGGGAACGGGCACAACAGGAATCCCGCGCTCAATAGCAGCGGCAATAAGCTCATAGCCAGGGTCGCTCAATCCCGGCATGCCCGCTTCGGAGACCAAAGCCACATCTTTTTCCTTAAGGCAGTCCAGGAGATAACCAAGCTTAGCCCGCTTATTATGCTCGTGATAACTGGTCAGCGGCGTCTTTATATCATAAGCATTGAGCAACTGGCGTGTGGTACGCGTATCTTCAGCAGCAATCAACTTAACCTGTTCCAACAAACGCAGAGCTCGCAGAGAAATATCTTCCAAATTACCAATCGGTGTAGCTACAACATATAGTATAGGCACAATTCAATCGCCTTAAATTATAGCCTACCTTTGCAAATGGGTCTAGCCTGTCACTGCTGACCCTCTCCCTTGACTTCAACTCCTTATCTTTGTTATAGTCTGCAACAATAACCTGGAGACAGGAACATGGTTATCCCCAAATTCAAAGAGATGGAACGCGCTTATGGCTTTGAAGAAGTTGCCCTTGTCCCCGGAGACATAACCATCAATCCCGACCAGACAGATATAGACTTTACCATCGGAAACTTCACCTTCTCCATCCCTATTCTAGCTGCAGCTATGGACGCTGCGGTTGACCCGAACTTCGCCATTCTATTGCATAATTTTGGCGGACTCGCAATTCTCAACCTGGACGGTATCCAGGCAAGATATAAAAAGCCTGAAGAGATTCTAGCTCAAATTGTTCAAGCCCCTGATACTGAGGTCACCTCGCTGCTCCAGAAGATATATACCCAGCCCATTAAAGAGGAGCTTATCGGCGAGCGTATCCAGACAATAAAACGGGCTGGAGCTACCTGTGCCGTCTCACTAATCCCGTCCAATACCAAGCAACTGGCCCCAGTCGCCAAAGAAGCCGGCGCCGATATACTTGTCATCCAATCTACAGTCACTACCGCCCGTCATATCTCCAAAAGCTACCGCGGGCTTATCTTCTCCGAGCTATGCCAAACAGTAGCCATGCCAATTATAGTCGGCAACTGCGTCACCTATAGTGCTGCCCTCGAACTAATGAGAACCGGCATCGACGGTATTCTCGTTGGCGTTGGCCCAGGAGCTGCCTGCACTACCAGAGAAGTCCTCGGTGTCGGCGTTCCACAAGTAACCGCAACCATGGATTGCGCCGCTGCCCGGGAAACCCACTTCAAGGAAACGGGCAAATATGTGGCAGTAATTACTGACGGCGGTATCCGCACCGGCAGCGACCTGTGCAAGGCCTTCGCCTCAGGAGCTGATGCCGTCATGCTCGGGTCAATCATGGCACAGGCCGCAGAAGCCCCAGGGAAAGGCTATCACTGGGGAATGTCCCACCCTCACCCTACATTGCCCAGGGGCACAAGAATCAAGGCAGGCATCCGGGCTCCGCTAAAACAGCTCCTTTTTGGCCCTACCTCGGCAACTGATGGCACTGAGAATTTCGTCGGTGCTCTGCGCACGGCGATGGGGGTCTGTGGCGCCCTCACTATCAAAGACATGCACAAGGTCAAGATGGTAATTGCCCCAGCCATAAAGACCGAAGGCAAGTATTTCCAGGCAATGCAGGGGATGTGCTCGGGCTAGAAACTGTCTAAACGAAAACGGAAACACAGAACCAGACGCCGAAGCCAACCAGAACCAGAGCACAAACACCAAAGACAATCCTCTGAACTTTCTGCGTCCAAAGATGCTTTGTTCTAAACACGCTCATTGATATAAATTGTTCCCAAACTAAATCACACGACCAATGCACCACAGCAAAAACAACCAGGCCCCAGATGCCAAACTCAGCGGCAGTGGCTATAAGGGCTATCCCAATAGTCGCCCACCATAGGAAGAAATACGGGTTAGCCCCGGTCATCATAATTCCAGTAACCAGAGAATTATAAGGCAAATCAGCAGCCTCTCCCAGAGTCTTCCTAATATTTCGCAAAACCATCGAGCCCATAGCAATCAACATTAAGCCGCCAGCCAGACCGATAACTTTCTTGGCCTCGGGAGAAGCAAAGAAATGAGCAAAGCCGAAGTAGATAAGCGCCATCAAAGGCAGTTCGATAACGGCATGACCCAGAGCGATGAATATACCAGCGTTTTGCTCCCGGTAGCCTTTGGCAATGGTAGCCGCAGTAAGCGGCCCGGGCAACATGACGCCGGAAAGGGATATACCGGCGGCTGAAAGCAGAAATAGGCCAAGGTTTGCTGTCATAATCGTCAGGATAACTCAAGGCCAAGGACGACCGAAGTTTCTCTCTGGCGGTCAGATATCCGCCAGTAGGCTCTAAGCAATTCATCCTTATCGGGCAAGAGGCGAAAACCATGCATTTCGTAGAACGCTATTGCCCAACGAACATCAGCCCATGTCCCCACGAGCAGCCGCTGGGTTTCACAAAGGCTCTTGAGGTGATTAAGCAACTTGCTGCCGATTCCCCGCCTTTGCCAAGAGGTTATTACGTAGGCATGCCTTATCAAAGTTACATCCTTGACTCGCTGGAAGCCCATAACTCCAACAAGCTGCTCCTCATCCTGCCAGCCGAAGAAAGACATCTCCTCCATTTCTCGGCTGAGTTCATCAATAGACATGTAAGGTTCATGGTAACAATCTGGGGGAATAACACCTCGGTAGGCTTTGGCTGCGTCATTAATGACAGGATATATGATTCTAATGTCTTGCGGCTGACACTGCTTGATCACGGCAGCAATAAACTCGCTAAACCTCCTACTCTTCCTCTTCTTCTTCCTGTACCTCAGCCCCCAGCTCGCCGCCAAGCCGAGGTAACAAGGCAGTACCCTTAGCCTTTCGTTTGGTAGCTTTAGGTAAACTACCAATCGTCTTCTTCAAATCAGCAAACGTCTCCGCCGGAACCCTTTCGGGCAACACCAATCCATTAACCCCAGCTTGAAATAAGCTGCTAATCTCAGCGCTGGTCACCGATAAATTCACGGTTACTAATAATGGCTTGGCCAACAACTCAGTAAAACGCTGACAAATAAGCAAACGCTCGACGGTAACCGAAGACTCCTCTCCAGTAACAAGCACGCCATCAACCGTTAATGGTAACTCATTTATAGCCCTGACCAAGCCAGGGTCCAGCGAAGGTTCTATTCTTAGGAGCTTGCCCACACCTTCCCAACTCACCGCTTCCAGCGGCGTCTTCAAGCCAAAAACTACGAAATCGCAGCCCAAGTCGATAGACTTGGCTATCTCCTCCTTCTCAGCACTCCCCAGGAATAACCCCAGCGGAACATCATCCATGGCCTTGGCCAACTGTCCAAAGCCCTTGGCACTAAGACCGCCACCGCTCACAATTCCAGCATCGATTCCAGCGCCGGCTATGGCTTTAGCTTCTGCAGCGCCCGCCTTAGTTAGATTGGCGATGATGAGCAGGGGTGGGGGCTCCGCCTCAGTGGACTTGCGGAAGCCCATGGGTGGCGCCGACCCACGATAGACATGTTGCAGCTTTTCCGCGAACTTACTCATCTTATTTACAATCGATGGCATATTGTAGGAGAAATCAAGCGGAAAAGCAAAGCAAATTCCAAATCCCAAGCTCTAACCATAAAAATCAAAAGTCAAACATCAAAATGCAAAATGACAGGGCAAAATTCAAAAATGAATTTAGCGGGCAAGTTTACAGGTTTTCGCTGGGCGTTATCGGGTCTATTGAGCCGGACATAGCATTTTACATTTTTATTTGTCATTTTTGATTTTGTTTGTGATTTGGAATTTCTCATTCAAATGGGTTTGAATTATGCAGGGGGTAATGCTAATATGACCAGATTAGATGAAGAACCAGAATAACGTAAAGATGCGGATTGAAAACCTCTGCCTCTCCTTCGGCGGAGTTAGGGCACTTATAGATGTAAGCCTGGACGTAAGAGACAAGGAGATTCTAGCTATTATCGGGCCGAATGGCGCCGGCAAGACATGCATCCTCAACTGCATAAACGGCTTCTATAAACCACAAGAGGGCGAAATATATTACGAAGGACAGAAAATCACCCGACTTCGCCCGGACAAGATAGCCCGGCTAGGCATAGCCAGAACCTTCCAGAACATAGAGCTATATTCCGGCCTGACTACTCTGGACAACCTCCTGGCGGCGAGGCATGTCCTGATGAAGCAGAGCACGCTCAGCACGGCCCTATACTTCGGACCGGCTCACCATGAAGAAATCGAACACCGCAAGGCGGTAGAGGATATCATCGACTTCCTGGAAATAGAGCCCATCAGAAAGAAGGTGGTCGGCACCCTCCCCTACGGAATGCGGAAGCGGGTTGAACTGGGCCGGGCACTGGCACTGGAGCCGAAAATCCTGCTCCTCGACGAACCGATGGCAGGGATGAACCTGGAGGAGAAAGAGGACATCGCGAGGTTCATTATAGATATATTCGAGGGGCAGGGAGAAACCTACCCCGAAACGCCTGTCTTAAGAGACGGAGTTAGCTGTATCATACTGGTGGAACATGATATGGGGGTAGTGATGGATATAGCTGATAGGATTGTGGTTCTTGATTTCGGGCGCAAGATTGCGGAGGGCACGCCAGGTGAAATCAAAACCAACCCGCAAGTTATATCGGCATATCTGGGAACGGAAGAAGTTAAAAGTTAAAAGCCAAAAGTTAAAATGGCAGATTAAAATACAAAAATTATTTCTTGCCTTTTAGAGTTATGATGCTGGTGGCGAGTATTTTGGCGAGCTCAGTCGCCTCTTTTAGAAGTTTATCGGTTGCCTCCTTTTTGGCTTTACCTGAATCCCTCAGAAGACCAAACCAGAATTTAGTCTCATTCGCCGATTTCAAGGCATGGCTAAAGAAGTTCGCGTAGTCCTTCCTTGAAGCAGCACCTTGTGCCTCAACCACATTAGCTCCAATACTTGTAGCACTCCGCAGCAACTGGTCACCGATAACACTTGAAACCTGCCCTTTGGGCAATTGCTCAACAAAGGCAATAATGTCCAGCGCAAATCTATAAACTCGCCTTTTGAATTCCTCTTTGAATTTTAACTTGTCATTTTGGGTTAAGGTAACTCATGGTTGATACTTAGTGAATACTGGTATATTATATCTCTATTCAATACGAGAATGGGGAAGGTATTATGCCAGATTCACAAGGCAAATTGAGCGATGATGAAAAGAAGAAGGTCGTATCTTGGTTAAAGAACAAATGGAAAGAACCTGCTGTTTGCCCATATTCGAAGGACAGCGAATGGATAATAGGTGGACACCTTGTGGCACCAACCAATTATTCAAAGGTGGGAGCTGTTATAGGAGGCGATGCCTATCCACTAGTTATGGTGATTTGCAAGAACTGTGGGTATACAGTGTTTCTCAATGCTGTGATGGTGGGCATACTGCCCACAAAGGAGCAAATCGATGCCCACAAATAAAAGTAACAGCAAAAAAGAGACACTTTATTCTATCAAAAATGGGGCTGCGTATACACGAACAATTGGAACGGTGCGAGAATTGAAGACATATCCACTTAATGAAAATGAGTTGTATAGCATAACATGGTTTAATACATTGACCTCCGTCTTTGCATCAATAGCCACAACAATTTTATTATTTGGTATTGGATTGAAACAAGATGCCATCGTGCAGAATGTACTTACCGAACAAGCTAAATTATTAACAAATACGGGATTTTGGCTATGCTTAATATTAGCATTATTATTTTATGCGTTAGCCCTCGCATTGTGGTTTGGTCGTAGGTCTATGTTACATAGAATACTAAGAGAAACAAAAGTTAAAGAATAATTGAGATAGTTATAACCATGAATTGTAAGTATTGTAAAAGCACAAATATTGTCAAATTCGGTACTTATACCAATGATGATGGCAAAGAAATACAGCGGTATTATTGTAAGGATTGCAAGCACAAGTTTACCGAATTGGACACCCTGCCTAAAATGAAGACACCTATCAATGAGATAGGTTCGGCACTGAATATGTACTATGGCGGTATGCCGATAGATGCTATACAAGGTCATCTAAAACAAAGTACAGGCAAGTATTTATCAGAGCCAGCAATCTACAAGTGGATAATCAGATTCACCAGAGAAGCTATTGTAAAGGCAAAAGATTTCAAGCCACAAGTAGGCAATACTTGGCTTGCTGATGAAACTGGAATAAATGTCGGCGGGCATAATGTCTGGTTCTGGGACATTATAGATGCTAAAACAAGATATTTGCTAGCGTCTCACATATCGCTAGCTCGGACAACTGAAGATGCTCAAATACTTGTAGAGAAGGCAACTCAAAGAGCTGGCAAAATGCCAGAGGTCATTATTACTGATAAATTGAGGCAGTACATTGACGGAATAGACTTGGCTACAGGCGGAAGGGCAAGACATGTCAGGAGCAAGCCATTCACAGACGAGAATAGCACAAACATAATAGAACGGTTTCATGGCACACTCAAGCAACGAACAAATGTAATTCGCCATTTCAAAGACTTGGAGACCGCAAGGTTACTTACCGAAGGATGGCTGATACACTACAACTTTTTCAAAGAGCATGAATCACTTGGTAATGTTTCACCTGCCAAATATATGAAGATAGATATGCCATTCAAAGACTGGAATGATGTAGTAAGATATGCTAATGTTAGGCAACCTAGCACTTTTGAGTTTGCGGGGGCAACTCCAATACACGAGCCTATTACAGAGAAGCAGAAGAGAAGTGCCTACTTTAGGAAAGCCGTACAGAAGAGTAGAGTCAAAAAGAGATTAGTAGAATTATCACAGCCACAATTGCGTATGACAAGATAAACAACTATGAAAGATATGCCCAACAAAGAAGTTTTATTAGAGGAATATCGCCAGCTTATGGAAAGCCAGCGTGACAACACACGTATTGCTTATTCTTGGATAGGTAGCATATTCCTTGTCCTATCTTCATCCTTATTCTTTTTTGGGTTGACCACTGATGATTTGTCTAAGTTTGTGCCAGCTATGATAATGGGAGCTAGTGTCCCGAATGTGGTGGAAAAAGGAATCGGCATATCCTACCCTATAGGAAAGCCAAATAAAAACAAAGGAGGATATACCGATGGAGAAAGGATACCATAAGGGACAAGAATTGACCATGTCA
>Ga0194111_10000305_pt1 | contig 60131 bp, 72 predicted proteins | sample TA2KigC300mmetaG_FD_146194 | JGI IMG/M metagenome (GOLD analysis project Ga0194111, IMG submission 146194) | Freshwater microbial communities from Lake Tanganyika, Tanzania - TA2015033 Kigoma Deep Cast 300m | ecosystem: Environmental > Aquatic > Freshwater > Lake | place: Tanzania: Lake...
TCAAAAGAGGAATGGGAGAAACACTACGCGGAAAAACCGTCGGCATGCAAGCAAGACACTTCTACATGAAATGCTTCACACACAACATGTGCCTAAGATGCCAAAAATGAAACTTGCAATCAAGCCTTTCTAGTATTAAAACCTTTGGTTTTTACCATCGACAAAATTTATAACTACTATTTAATGGTAACATTTATATAGTTGTTTTGCCACGCTTTAAGGCATAGAAAAAAATTAAAAACCTAACTAACAGCCTATAAAACCGGCCTTAAAGGGGTTTTTTAGATGAAAAACTATGACACTATAATAATAGGCGCAGGAATAATAGGTTCTAGCATAGCATATAATCTAGTCAGAGACGGTTATGATACTAAAAAAATTCTAGTAGTAGACAAAGACACACCAGCAGGAGAAAAAAGCTCAACAGCGCTAAGCGCAGGAGGATTCAGAAACTTATGGACTACAGACGTGAACATAAAACTATCAACATACTCAATAAAAGAATACGAAAAACTACAAAACGAAGAAAAGATGAACATAGGATTTGACAAAGCAGGGTACTTATTTCTAAAGAACAAGAAACAGTGGAAACAAGCCAAGAAGATAGCAAAATTCCAGAAAGAAAAAGGAGTAAACCTAGACATACTCAAACTAAAAGAAGTCAAAAAACTCGTACCAAGCCTGAACTTCAAACTAGACAAAGAAATTAAAGAATACTTCAACATAGAAGACATAGCAGGCGGAATAATAGGGCATGACTGCGGCTTCATAGACGGATACTTACTATCAACAAGCCTTTTGACAAAAGCAAAAGATGAAGGAGCAACTATCAAAGTAAGGACAGAAATCACAGACATAATACAAAAAGACAATATCATAGAAGGCGTTAAGACAAAACAAGGAGAAACTTACTTAGCGCCTGTAGTGATCAACGCTGCAGGGCCATACTCAGCCAAGATAGGAAAAATGTTAGGAATAGAAATACCAGTAGTGCCTATCAACAGGCAATTGTTCGTAACACTAAACCCTTATCAAGGAGTAAAATTTCCGATGATAGTGCTAGACAACGGGGCTTACATGAGAAGCGAACTAGCAGACTTATTATTCGGAAGAGCTAACGAAGATGAGCCAGTAGCGAAAGAAATCAACAACGAATTCTTAGTACATTCAGACAGCAAATACTACATGGACGAGATATACCCTTACTTCTTAGCCAAACTGCCAGACTTAGAGAAAGGGGCTAAGATAAAAGCCAAATGGGGCGGGCTTTACGAATACAACAAGGAAGACCATAACGGCATAATAGGACAGCATCCAGAGCTGAAAGGTTTCTACATTTGCGGCGGATTCTCAGGACATGGGATAATGGAAGGCTTCGCAGCAGGCAAATGCATATCAGACCTTATACTAAAAGGCGATTATTTCACGATACCAGAAGCTAAACAGTTAAGGTTTGAAAGGTTCAAAGAAGGCCGGCTTATAAAAGAGTTAGAAGTCATCTAATTTTTTTCAACGCAAGCTTAACCTGCAAAAGCTCATGCATCCTTTTCAAAAATTCTTGTTTAGAATCAGCTTTTATCACATCAGCCCTTCCTTCAACTACTAGGTTTAGTGCGAAAGGGCTGGGAATTTTCGTTTCTACCTCTTCAACCTTTATCTTTTTTTCTTCTACGAGCTCTAAAACTTTTACAGCGTTGTCAATATCCATAAGATCTTCTAATACTTCTCTTCTTGCTTCTTTTAGTATGGAGAAGTCTTCACCGATTCTGCGAACAGCGTTTAGTAATAGCATTGAGCTTACTTGCTGCCTTCCAACCCTGCTCTTATGGCCCCTGTATTCTCTAAGTATCATTAAGGCTCTTGTTGCGCAATGCCTGAATCTTCTTTTCAAAACTTCTGAGCGTTCTATCGCCAGCTTCATAACCTGGTTTAACTCTTTTGATTTTAAGAGTTTGAAAGCTGTTAAAGGCTGTATCTTCTTGTCACAGCTTATGTAAAAACCATTATCTGTTATGCCGACTTGGACATCACGATGCTGGTTTCTGGAAATCGCGAAAGCTATTGCTCTTGACAATACGTCATTGACTCTTCTGCCATACAAGGTGTGGAATACTGTTACTTTCTTACCTAGCTCGTCTGTATAATTTTCTATTATTATCTTCCCTTCATGAGGAATTCCGATATAATCATGCTGGTCTTTGCAGTAATTGTACACCGCTTCTGCAGTAAGCCCTTCCACGTATAAGTATTCATTGATGAATTTCAAGACTTCTTCCTTGCTTCTCTTATTCTCAAACTTCTGGCTTATTAATTTCCTAAAGTTTTGTATGCCCATCGCTAAGTCAAAGCTTAACGGCAGCATGTCAGAAAACCAGGAAGGAATCGTAGGGGGCCTGCTAGGTGAAGCCCTTACTTGTGCGACCATTCCTCTGCTGAACAAGAACTCATAAACTTGTCCGCCTAATACGAAGATATCTCCTCTTTTCAATCGTTCTAAGAAGCATTCATCAATCTGTCCTATGACAGCATCGTTAACCTTAACTTTTACAAAGCTCTCGTCAGGTATCGTGCCAATATTAGTCATGTACAATACTCTTGCCATCTTGCCTTTCTTGCCGATCATTCCAGTAGCTTCGTCATACCATATTTTTGCATAAACATGACGGTCTTCTAAAGAGGTAAAGCTCCCTGCCAAGTATTCTAAGATTTCTATAAAGTCTTGCTTTTTCAAATCCTTATAACAATAACTCTGCTTGATAAGCTTGTACAAGTCATCAACGTTGGTGTATTCAGTGATTGCTATACCATAGATTTGTTGCGCTAAGACATCTAAACAGTTGGTAGGAATATGGATCTTGTCTATTTTCTTCTCCAAAGCATGCTTTAATATCAAGGAACATTCTATAAGGTCATCCCTGTCCATGACTACGAGTCTTCCTTTGGTAGTATCATGCAGCCTATGTCCGCTACGGCCTACACGTTGAAGAGCACGGGCTACTGATTTCGGGCTGCTGAGAAGGACTACTAAGTCGATATAACCGATATCAATGCCTAGTTCTAATGAAGTACTTGAAACAATTGCTTTAAGCTCTCCTTTCCTAAGCCTATTCTCTATATCCTCTCTTAACTCTTTTGATAAAGAGCCATGATGGGCACCTATGTTCTCTGCATAATTCTTAGGAAACTTATCCTTCAAATGATGAACGACTCTTTCAGTAGCGCTGCGAGTATTCGTAAAAATCAAGGTAGTCTTATGCTTCTGGATAAGCTCATCTAATAATTCGTACATCTTATGATGCAGCTGCCCATGAGTGATGTTAATTAAGTCGTTAACAGGCGACAAGACTTTCAAATCCATCTTCTTGATAAACTGGACGTCAACTATTTTACAATTCTTTTCCTTACCATTCTCATAACCTACCAAGAACTTTGCGACCTCTTCTAAAGGATGAATAGTAGCCGAAAGACCCACCCTTGCCATATAGGGTGAGATTTTTGATAATCTTTCTAAGGATAATGATAAATGCACTCCTCTTTTGTTTTCAGCCAAAGCGTGAACTTCATCCATTATACACCAGTCAACATTAGCGAGGTGTTGTGCAAACTTCGATGAGCTTAAAAGGATAGCTAAGCTTTCAGGGGTTGTTATAAGAATATGCGGGGGGTGTTTTAACATCCTTGACTTTTCAGCTTGAGTAGTGTCCCCTGTTCTTACACTAACCCTGATGCCTAATTCCTTATTAGCAATTTCTTCCATTTCTCTCAAAGGTGTTATAAGATTATGGCTTATGTCTCGTGAAAGTGCTTTCAAAGGAGAAATATACACACAGTATACCTTGTCTTTCAGAATGCCTTTTTCTGCAGAGTCTATAAGCTCGTTAAGGATAGATAAGAAGCCTGTCAACGTCTTAGTAGCTCCTGTAGGTGCGGAGACTAACACGTTATTCCTCTTATGGATTTCCATAACGCCAAACAATTGTGGCAGGGAGAACTCTTTAAACTTTGAAAAGAACCATTCCTTGATAATAGGGTGTAGTAATTCTTTCAAATCTTTTTCATCATCCGGCTTTAACTTTCGCTCTATCATAAGACTTTACTCCAAACACTTTTATCGCTTTAAAAACTTAACTTTAACAAGCTGTTTTAGAAATCCAAGCTGTCATAAGGGCTTCTCGCATTTACAATCTTCAGAGGGCACATATGCACATAAATCATAGTTGTTTGGGTGCTGTTATGGCCTAACAAAAACTGTACGCTAGCCAAGTCACAACCATTTTCTATCAAGTGTGTTGCGAAGCTGTGCCTTAAAGTATGAGGGTGAACGTTCTTAAGAATGCCTGCTCTCTTTGCAGAATTCTTAACTATTTCTTGGACAGACTTCTGGCTGAGATGCCTCCCTTTACGACCCTCAAAAATCCAAGAATCTGATTGCAAACAATGTTTTTCAACATGATGTCTCAACTCCTCTTTCAACTTTTCCGCTATTAAGAATAACCTGTCCTTGCCGCCTTTGCCGTTCCTAACCCAGCCTAAACCTTTATCTAATTCTAAGTCTCCTTTTTTTAAATGAACGAGTTCGCTAAGCCTTAAACCAGAAGAATACAACAGCTTAACAGCTAAACAGTGCTTAGGATTTTCGATTACGCTGATAAGTCTTTGAACTTCATCTTTTGTAAGAACAACAGGCAACGTCTTAGGAGTCTTAGAATATCTTACACTAACCAACAATTTTTTACCAAGAATATCTTCCATCAAAAACTTTATCGCATTAAGATGAACATTTATCGTATTTCCAGAAGCTCTTTTTTCTACCAGCCCGTCTATGTAAAATTTTATGTCATTCTTGGTAATACTTTTAGGATCCTTCAAACAAATCCTGAAAAACTGCCTCAAACATTGGGAATAAGCCTTTATAGTCTTAAGGCTGTAACCTCTTCTCAAAGCCTCTTTAACAACCAAGTTGATAACGTCCATAATCTAAAAAGTCTAGAGTAACTGTTTATATGCGTTACCTAGAAAAAAGTGAAGAATTTCTGGATTTTACGAAAAAATGATTGTTTATGGAACAAGAGTTATTTTTTTAGAAGATTTTATTAAACCCATCTGTCCCAGATATTTTCTCGCATTAACCTTAAAGTCCTCTCCTGTACCAAACATACTCTTAAAAACATTTTTGCTGTTCTCTAGCTGGCTGTCTATAAGCACTTTCTGCTGTTTTGACCAATCTTCATCATCGTGTGTCCTTACATACTCAGCCCAGTATCTTACAAAATTCATCCTATCTTCTTTGTTAGTCTTTCCAGGTTTAAGTTTTCTCATTTTGAATAAGTTTCTTATAGTAAGCTATCTTTTTAGTATCAATATGCTCTTTGAATAATCTCTCTATATGCTCTGCATCTTCTAAATCTTTGTCTGTTTTTAGATAGTATCTCTTGAAAGCAATCTGTCTCTCTATTGAGGATATATTGATCTTCCCATGCTTTGTTATTACAGTAAGAGTATCTTTTAAAGCCTCAAGGCTCAATCTTTTTTTTGCAAATTTTACTTCAAAGTTAGGGATTGTTTCACTCTTTAAGGCAAACCTTACTGCTGAGCCATTAGCAAGGTAATCATATACATCGTCAGCATCTTCAGTATTTAAGCACCAGTAACCATTTTTCTTCAAATCATCATAAAGCTTGCTAAACTTTTTTTTGCTTAATTCTTTGGTAAATATATCTATATCCTCAGTTGCTCTTGATCTCCCAAAAAGTATAGCTACATAACCGCTAACAATCACATATTCTGTGTATTTTTCTAATATTTTTATGAATCTAAGTACAAACTTATCCAATTCATTCATGACTTTACCCAATTTTATTGTTTCTTTATCAATAAATTTCATCCTTAATTCTTGTTTCTCGGCTTTCATGATAAAAAGAGGTTAAAGTGTTTAAAAATGTTGCCACTTAATAAACTCTCGCACGAAAAAAGTGAAGATTTTCCGGATTTATTTGTGGTTTATATAACTCTCTTATCATAATTTTAGACGTTTCTCTAATTGCACGTACGTTTTATCTATAGCATATAAACCTTTATTAATAATCCATGATATTCTTTCTAAAAAGTGGGACCTTATGAAAAAAGTAAAAAAAGAATTGACAGATCTTTTGAATAGGATAAGTAAAGAAACGTTTTATGGTAAAGAGGAAAAAAACATCCACCCTGACAAAGGTATAACCTTTGAATATTCTCCTGGAAAGTTCTGCATAAAAAGCAAAGATCCCAACCTGAAGCACGATTCTTTCATGGAGATTACATTCACGAAAAAGTACAAGATAACCTCTTACCGGGAAAAGAACCCGTTTACAGGTGATATCAAAGAATACGACAAGAAAGGGATAAAAGGCATGTGCAAACATGGGATACTAACCAATTATGTGAGGAGAGACCCGAGGTATTTGCTTGCGAATTCAAAAGATTATGGCAAGGTGGCAGAAGGCTTGTATACCATGACAGTCTGGGACAAGCATGCGAAAGAGCTGATCAACTTAAGCAAAAGCACTGAAGGCCTGATGGCAGATGTTAGTCAGTCGGTAGAGATCCACATAAAAGACAATAATCTTAAAAGGATAATTGTCAAGAATAACATCCTCAAGAAATCAGGCGCTGTTGAGAAAATATTTACCGATGTCACATTCTACAATTAGAAAAAGTTAAGAATTTCCGGATTCACGACTTAAAAGAAGATACGAAAAATAAGGCTACGAGACTTCAAAATTGATTATTATAAGGCTTGTATACTCAAAATTTAACATTCTGCGCATACAAACAGTTAGTTGCAATTTGCCCCCTCGCTACGAAACGGAAAATGGACGGAAGCCCCCTTAGTGCTTCGCACAGATAGCCTCACTTCGTGAGAGAATTTAAAAAGAAATGTGAACATCTACAATTGTAGAATAGGATAGAATGAAAAATATATCTTGAATATCAATCATCATATTTCTTCTCTATTAAGTGGTTATTTCCATTCAATTGTATGGGTAGAGTATCGAAAGATTTAAATAGTTTTACTTTTTACTAAATAGTAAAATGATATATAAAAAGATTAATTTTCCCAAGGATGAACAATCTCATAACAATATTATTGAGTGGTGGTATTTTAATGGAAATTTAGAAGACGAAAAGGGAAATGAATACGCATTTATGAATTGTTTATTTAAAGTGGATGTTAATCGTGTAAAGATTCCTTTTTTAAAATCTCCTTTTAAAACATCTTACTTTTCTCATTCGTTATTGTCAGATATAAAAAACAAAAAATTTTATCCAGAGGTTAATCCCATTTCAATAGTTTCAACAGATAGTTTTTCAAAGCAACTTCTTTTTATAAATTACACAAATCCTTCTATAAAAGGATATACAAATTACGTCATAGAGAGTTTGAATAAATCAGTTTATCATATAAAAACAAAAGATTTAGACTTGACTTTGGCTTCCACAAAACAACCTCTCTTGGTAGGAGGAAAGGGTTTTGTTAGTTTGAACCCTGAAAAAACATATTATTATTCCTTAACTAACTTAAAAACTCAAGGACAGATTAGAATAAATGGAAAGTGGATAAATGTGATTGGGAAGTCTTGGATGGATCATCAATGGGCAGATGTTCCTTATCAGAAAGATAATACTAAATGGACATGGTTTTCTATTCAATTACAAAATGATATGGAACTTGTTTGTTTTGAATTTGATAATTCAAAAAAGAAAACCTATCTTGCAAGTGTTTCTTATCCAAATAATATACAAAAACATTTTTCAGATGTCCAATTTAAATCACTTGGCAAAAAGTGGAAAAGTAAAAAGACAGAAACGATATATCCTCTTTCCTGGGAGATAAAGATTCCAAAAGAGAATCTTACATTAGAAGTAGAAGCACTTGTTAATAATCAAGAGGTTAATTTTGGGACAATTAATTATTTTGAAGGTCCACTAAAGGTTAAAGGAAAAATTGGAGAAGAAAAAATTGAAGGAAAGGGTTTTATGGAGTTAGTGGGTTATCCAGCAAATTATACTAAAATAAAATTCTTAAAAGATGAATTTAAAGAGGGTTTTAAAAAATCCTTATCTTATGCTAAAAAAATTTTAAAAAAGGAGCTAAGTAAAAAATGAGTGAGGAAAAATGGGTAATACTAATACAAAAAAGATTCTAACTTTATCTGGAAGAATTGCTAAACAATGGGGATTGGGGGAACCTATTGGAAAAGTTTGGGGATTTTTGTTGTTTGAATCAATTCCAATAACACAAAAAGAGATAGAGGAAGGAATAGATTATAGTCGAGGTTTGATTAGCAGAAGTTTAAAGAAATTGAAAGAATTAGACCTTATCCTAATAGATAAAAAAGGCAATGAATTTTATTATTCCACTAATAGTTCTTTAATCAAAGGATTTAATAAAATAATCAAAAGTTTTATGGAAGCGGAGGTTTATCCTCTAATTAAAACCATGTCTGAAAATTTGAATGAGATAGAAGATGAAACTGTTAAAAAAAATATTCGTAGAATGATAAAGGAATATAAACAGCTGAAGTTGGGAATGTCAATTTTTTCAAAAACTATGGAAAGTCTTCCCTTATTAGAGATAAATAATCTCGTGGAATTAACTAAAAAATATTCAAAAAATAAAAATGAAAGGAGGTGAAAATATGGTCTTACCTGAAATAGCTGGAGTGAGTTTAAGTAACCCATGGGTAATCGGTGGAGCAGTTGTAGTTGTTGTAGCAATTGTAGCCGGAGTGCTCTGGTGGTTGCATAAAGAAGGAAAACTATAAAATTATAAGACAATTTTTCTTTTTTTATTTTATTTTTTTAAAAAACAAGGTAGAATACAAATAAAAAATGAAAGGGGGCGAAATAATCTTCTTTTTTATAAAAAAAGAAGCAAAAAATGACGGGGGCTTCCTAACGAACGACTAAAACGAAAACGCTCGGGGGCAAACTCTTCAGGATTCGGCTTCGCCGACCGTTGCACTATCCCTCGGTCACTTCGTGACGCAACTAACAAGGATTAGGCAAAATTTTGGAACCAAAATATTAAGTAATTTTTTCTAAAGGTTTATCTTTTAATTTAACGTTTAATTGTTTGTTATAAATTTCATCTGCATTGGATATGTAATTTGTTCCAAACTCATTATTAATGTCTTTTATTACCTGTTCATAAGTCCGTGTTTGAATCAATGCAGGTATGTTATCCCACTCCCAACCTATCGTTCTATTTTGCCATTCCATTACTAGTTTATCAAGCTGTTTCTTTGTTTTTTTATTAATATTCATTTTATTTACCTCTTTATAAGAAAAAATTTTTAGAAAGTTTAAATTATTTTTGGTTCCAAAACTCTGCGATGCTCGAGCCTTCGGCTCTGTGCTTCTCGCCCTTCAGCTCTGAACTTGCCATGAGTCATTCGCCTTCGGCTCATGCTCGGCTCGTTCGAGGTCGGGTCGCCTAACATCGTTAGGCAAAATTGTGGTGATGAATTTATTTTAAAGTTCTGTAATTTACAATATCAGTTAAATTTAGAAACTTCCAGTCTTCTGTGCCCCCTTCATTTTCTTTAAAAGAACTCCAACAACGTTTTTTTATTCTTCCTGGGGGGTCTATATTTGGTCTGACAAGGATTCTTTCTCCAGATTTGTCGTACCAGTCTAATTTTCCATATACGTAGAATAATTCTTTTTTTCCTGATGTTTGTTCTATCTCAGCAATTTCTATATAGGAATTATCATTTAATTCCCAAATATGTGTTGATCCCGATTTTGATTTTATCTCAAAAACATCGTACGTTCCCAAATCTGGTAAGTCGTCTAGTCCCATAATTTTGATGTTTGTTTCTATATTTATAAATTTTTATATCCATCACCACAACTCTGCGATGCTCGAGCCTTCGGCTCTGTGCTTCTCGCCCTCCAACTCTGAAATCCTCACTCTGACCTCCCTTCGGTCGGTCGAGGCGGATTTCGAGGTCGGGTCGCCTAACATCGTTATACTCAATTGTTGGGAAAATTTAATCTGCAATTGTCCAATATTTCCAATATGGTTCTATCCACCAAGAATGAAATTTCAAAGATATTTTACCTTCAAAATAGATTTCCATTAAATGATAATCAAGAACAGTTCTCAAAATAGACCTTGTTGGTTCTGGAAGATTAGGGTCATCAGGATCAATACCTGTTGATAACATAACCATCCTATGTTTTTCATCAATTCTTTCATAACCTAAAGAAAATCCTTCCTCATAATCCTTTAGTGGAAAATGAAATACCTCTAAATCATCAATAAGTATATGTAAACCAGATTTATTTTTCTTGAAATCGAGTGTTTTAGATTCTAACTTTTCATTAACTTTAACGGTTCCACCACTAGAACCAACAAGTCTAATATAAATTGATTCTGCCTTATAATTATCTAAACATTTACGTAGATTTTTAAAATCTAATTTTTTGGGCATCCAATATTGTTCCATAATTGATTGGAAGATACAATCCTATTTATTAAATTTTCCCCATAACTTCTCCGCTCGCTTTCAGCTCGCTTCGACCCTCCGCTCTCAATTCTCATCCTAACCTTCGCCTTCGGCTCGGTTGGGAGAATTGGAGGTCGTGGAGTATAACATCGTTATGTGCAATTGAAAAAGTGCGCCTTATCAATACCTTTATTAAATCAGAATAAATTATCTAAGTTATGATGGAATGTAGCTTTTGTAAAATTATTGCGGGAAAATTGCCCACTAATAAGATTTATGAAAATGAAAATGTTTTAGTTTTTGCTCCATTAAAAGAACACATTATTTCTAAGGGGCATATGCTTGTAATTCCTAAAAAACATTATGCCGATATTTACGATATTCCGAAAGCGGAATTACATCATATTATGGATGCTGTAAAAACTATTTCGCAAAAACTAAAAGAAAAATTTAATGCTGATGGAATTAACCTTCTTCATGCCAGTGACAAAGTTGCTCAACAGTCTTGTTTTCATTTTCATATTCATTTAATACCTAGATACAAAGATGATGGATTAGATACATGGCCTGAAACAGGCTACAAAGAGGACAATTTTCCAAATGTCTATAAAGAAATAGCTAGTTTATTCTAACGGCGCACTTTTTCAACTTCTTCGTCGCTTCGCTCCTCGACCACGCTGCGCTCTCGTTCCGCTACGCTCCACTCGGGGCACATAACATCGTTAGGCAAAATTGGCGGTTTAATCAGATGGGGTAAACTTTCGTAGGGTCTTCAACTTTAGCACAGCCACTCCCTAAACACCATATAGGTTGTAAGAATTTTTTACCTTTTAAATATTCAACAGGTTCGTGGCAATAATCCCAGTCTTTCCTTACATTAAAAATGTAGTCTCCTGTTACCCCATATTCCTTAAGAACCTTTCCTATCGCTTCCGACAAATCTTTCTCTAAGTCCATTTTTATCTTGACTTCTAATTTTATTCTTTCTTCTAATTTTTTATTCATATAAATCACCCATTATGGAGATTTGTCGAAGCTTAATAAATATTTTGTCCGCCAACTCTGCGGTTTTCTTCGAAAACCTTGCCTCGCACTCTGAAATTCTCAGGAGTGGCTCAGCTTCGCTTCGCCCTCGAGAATTTCGAGGCTCGGTCGCCTAACATGCGTTATGTTCAATTGAAAATTGCCCTAGATGCGTTTATAGAAGAAAATCTGTTCTTTTGTCTTCTTAAACTGCTTGAAGCCCTTACTTTTATACATCTTAATTGCCTGTTTAAAATGAGGATAGGTAGATAAAATTATCTTTTTGTAATTTTGTTTTCTACACCACTTCTCTGTGAAGTCATACAATTTTGAACCAAAACCTTTTCCCATGTATTTTTTGTAAAGAAACATTCTTTTTAATCTCGCAGAGGTTTTAGTTTCTGGTAAAACTGCAACTGTTCCTACAACTTTTCCTTTATATTCTCCAACAAAAAAAGTTCCACCTTTTTCAAAATAATTTTTTTGAATATCTGAGAGATTTTCTATTAATTCTTCTCCCAAATCTTTTTTTTTACAATGGAAAAGTTGTTTTAATCCAGTTGTTATAATTCTAATGACTTCTTTAGTATCCTCTTTTTTGAATTTTCTGATTTTAAACATATAATTAGGAAAGTAAGGGCTTATTTATATTTATCGGGCAATTTTCAACTCTTCGCAACCTTCGGTTGCTCGTCGGCTCAGCTCTATCGCCCCAGCACTCAAAAAACTCCGTTTTTTGGTGGGGGCTCACGAGGAGCCGAGAACATAACATGCGTTAGGCAAAATGCTCACTTCAGAGCTTTAGAAACAATCATGATGGAAGAAACATTTAAATATAAAATCGTTTTAAGAATCATAAAGGTGAATTATTATGCCAAGAAACACTTTTGATTTCGGATTTAAACCAATCAAAATTAAACCAATGAATTCTATTTATGGAACGAAAGAGTCTAAAAGAAAACCCATTAAAGGTGGAACAAGAACGAACATTCTGGCAGATAGTGGGGCTAAATGCCAGAAGTGTAAGCGCAGTCTTAAAGGACTGAAACCGCATATTCATCACAAGAATGGAAATCCAAAGGATAATAAACCAAGTAATTTAATTTTAGTCTGTCCTAATTGTCATAGTAAATTGCATAGGAGTATGAAACCTAAAAGAAGTGCCCACAAAAAAGGCAATACTTGGTTTAATCCTCTAACTGGCAAAAAACAAAGTTTCAATCCTCTTCGACTTTAAACAGTACTAAAACGAAACTCTTGTCCTTCTTTGCGGTTTTCTTCTTGCTCTAAAACTAACTCTTTGACCACTGGAAGTTCTAAATTTAACAGGTCTTTTTGTTTTAGTTCTTTTTCCTCTTGCTAAAAACGATGGCATAATAATTCATAAAATGTTCTTCTATAAAAGTTTTTTGTAACCCTTCCGTTCGCACTCTGCGATGCTCAGCCCTTCGGGCTTACGCTTCTCGCCCTCCAGCTCTGAACTCGCCATGAGTCATTCGCCTGTCGGCTCATGCTCGGCTCGTTCGAGGTCGGGTCGCCTAACATCGTTATACGCAAGTTTCGGGGGCTCGCCACTACAAAAGATTATTAAACAAGTCTAGACATAAACTAATTATGACCGGCGCATTTTTCAGAAAAAATTGGTTTATATTCGTGGCTGTAACTTTTATCCTTCTTATTGGTGGGCTGTTTGCCGAATATTATTTTAGGTTTGAAGAGATGTGCACGCCAAATGCTGAAAAAAATAAAGTTGTTATACTTATTGCAAAAGACGGCATTTATGATACAAGCAGGATGAATTCCCAAGTCATAGAATATTTCAAATCTGTCAAAAAAGACTTGGATATAGAAAATGCGGGCTTGAAGAAATTTGGAGGAAAGACATTTGAAGAATTGGATAAATTTGTTGATAATCTTTATCTGAATGATAATGTCGGATATATCATTTTTGTTGGCGACGATTTGCCAGTGATTGGAGAGGAGATTATAGAACCACCGCAGGACAATACCCCTGGTAGACTTACTTATAGAGATCCTGCGGGCAGAGTTAGAACTGAAGATATTAGGCCTGAGTCTCTATTACTAGTGTACGAAGGAAACCACTCTTATCTTGATCTCTACTCAGTTAAGAAATTGGAATGCATAAAAAAAGATTGCGATTTAATGTATGCTCCTTGTAGGGACGTGGCAGTCTCGTTCGTATTGCCTCCTTTGTTTTATTCAGATGATGAGAAACTCGACTTTGTACTGAATGTATTAGCAACTTATACAAATTACCATGAAAATTTTGATACTATAATTAAAAAATACCAAAAATCATTGCTTTGGATATATGACACGACTATGATTCCGACAAAGGGGGGAGAAGTAAAGGAGGAAGATATAGATTCCTTTTTGGATAGTACACTAAGAGGATACGGTCTATCAATAATTAAAGTTCATAATATAGAAGTCGAAAAAGCCACAGCCGAACTAAAGAAAAAACATATTGTTCTGTCCTACAATGTACATGGTACAGAAACGAGTGTAGGTATTAGCCTTTTGTATAGAGGAAATCCAGTGCCCAGCGGTGAACATTATTACACAAGTTTAGAAGAATTTTCTAATTTCTCCAAAGAAAATGGGGTGCCTGCGCTTTTTGTTACAAACAACTACCAATCTTATGCAGATGATTTGAAACATACTAGGGATAAAAATATAAAGTATTGCTGCTGGCCGCAGATATATCTGGAATCTGGCGTGTGGGCTCTTTATAGGATTGGACAATCTGACCGAGCTTTAAGGATGCAAGGAGCTATTTCAGACGGAAATCCCATAGGCTTGGCCATAAGAAAAAGAGAAACACAGCAAGGTTTTATTTTTGGGGATATTCTAGCTCATATGAAGTAACCCTTAATTTTCCGGCTCGCCCCCGAAACCTCTTCGCCAGTCAGCCTTCGGCTGAACGTTGCACTCTGGCTCGTTCCTAACGGAAGCGTATAACAGCGATTATACTCAATCGCTTCAGGGCAATCAGATAAAAAGATTTTTATAGAAAGAGGTTATAGATTGTCAAATGGAATCGGAAATGAATTTCCTTACACAATATGAAGTGTATGCTACTGAGATATATTATCACAATAAAGAGTTTACTCCTAAAGAACTTATGGATTATTTTACACAAACCACTAAACAAAGTTTTGCTGATACTTCAAGATTAAAGAAATTAACAAAAAAATCACAGAAGACACTTCAGGATATAATTACAAAGTATAAGTTTAGTATGGATCAATCTTTAACAGCAAAAACTTCTATAGGTGCAGAAGCATTGACACATTTAGCATTGGTTCATTGTGATATGTGCCATATGATCATTTGGAATACTAAATTGTTTGATGAATTTATCGACCATCCTCTTTCTTTTGAATATTAATCTTACCAATAGATTGCCCTTCGCGACTCTTCGCTCGCCTACTGCTCGCTCGTCCTTTCAGCTCTGAAACTCGCACTCTGAAAAATGTCCCATTTTTCGAGGCTCGTTTCGAGGAAAGGAGAATATAACATCGTTAGGCAAAATTGATTTCCGGTACTAAAGGTTATTATAGATATTCTTCCTATGGCCCACCTTAATAACTAAGATAAGAAGTTTATCTTTGTCTATGTCAAGAAGCACCCTGTAATCTCCAACCCGTAGTTTATATGCGGGATCATCGACAAGTTTGATAATATAAGATTCAGGTCTTATCCTGATTCGTTCAAGAGCATTGATTATTCTCTCTTGTATGTTTCTCTCTAGTTTTTTCAGTTGTTTTAATGCCTTTTTAGATAAGACTACTTTATACATTATAATCCAAGCTCTTTTTTAGCTTCTGAAAGTGTTACAAACTTGCCTTTTCTTATTTCGGCGCGTGCTTCTTCTATTTCTTTCTTCGTCTCTTTGTTTAATTCCATAGTATCTTCTATGACATCCCAAATAACTTCTTCGTATGTCTCTCTATCAAAGAACTTCTTTTTGTTTAATTCAATCTGTAACCTTTCACTTATCTGAATTGTGGTTGCCATAGTAAGCTATAATTTACTATAGTATATAAATGTTTCGGTTATGGTCCCGGAAATCAACTCTGCGCTTGCTGTTGCTCGCTTGCCTCGCATCTCTATCACCTCAGCCAGACACTTCGCTCCGCTACGTGTCGGGAGGCTCACGAGGCTCGGTCGCCTAACATGTGTTATGCTCAATTGCGAGTCCGCCCTCAAAAAGAAAGTTATATAAAATCATCAAATTATTTAAGATTATGAGTATGAAAAATCACAAAATTAAGTATTCTAAACTGTTATTATTAATAATCACGATTATAATTGCAGCTGCAATATTTTATGAGGGTAAAAACTATGCTCCCTTCCATGATTTTCTTGTGTCTTCGGGTTATATCGGAACTTTCTTAGGTGGAATTTTTTATGCTTATGGATTTACGACCGCACCTGCAACGGCGGTGTTATTGGTTCTTGCAAAAGAACAAAATTTAATTTTAGCAGTACTCGTTGGTGGTTTTGGTGCTGTATTAAGTGATTTGTTAATCTTTAAATTTATTAGATATTCTTTTACTGATGAGATAGATAAATTGAAAAAAGAAAAATTTGTAAAATATATTGAGAAAGAAGAAAAGATATTATTTGGGCATTATTATAAACATATATTCCTTGCATTAGCTGGTTTTTTAATCGCATCCCCATTACCCACAGAAATTGGCGTGACCATGATGGCCAGCATAAAAAATCTATCTGTAAAGAAGTTTTTGATAATAGCATTCATCTTACACAGTTTAGGAATACTCATAATTTTATCAATAGGTAATCTGATTTAGGGCGGACTCGCAACTCGAAATTTTTGCCTTCGGCATCGTTGCACTAAAATTTCGTCTTCCCTTCGGTCAGAGAGCATAACAGCGATTAAGCAGTTACGCTCGGTTGCACCTCGCTCCACCCATATTTTTTGCCATCTCTGTTCGTTCGCCCAGGAGTGCTTCGCCTCGGGCTCACTCACAAGGGCAAAAAACATCGCTTAATCGCATATGTTATGCTCAATTTGAGTTGCGGCTATTTATATATAGAAATGGCTTTGGACTTATTATTTTTTCTTGAGCTTTTTTCCTATTATCAAGATAATGCCAAAAATGATTGCAACTACTGTTATCACAAGCATATACCTGCTAAATCTTTGTTTTTCTGGCTTTATCTCTTCTTTCATAAGCTCAGGATTCTCACTGGATATATCAAATGAATACTGTGTTTTATCGTTGATGCTTATATTTTCATAATTCTTTTCTGTTACGCTCCCATTGGCCGAGAGACTAGTGAATGTTAGGCTGATCTCTCCAGTTGAGTTCCCAACTACCACAAAATTTATTTTTTTGTCTCCTATCACCTTAATAACCTGGCCTTCAAATATGCTTGAATTTGCGAGATAATAAACCCCCTTTCCGATTGTGTTTTCAAGCTGCCCTTTTTTGTTCAAGCCAAGGTGATTGCCTTTTTCGTCATAAGCATGAAGGGTTGCAGGAGAATGCAACTCTGCTATATACTGAAGGATAGGATTATACCATTTTTTGGTGTATAAGTCCTCATTGCAGTCAACAGCAGATATAGCACCCCCATAAAGCAAAGCATTCTTTGCTATCCCATAGGCAACTTCACTTGTTGTGATAGTTATATCGTCGCGAGTGTCAAATCCTCTTAAGGCAACTATCGGGTCAGCACTAAGAAGCAGTCGGATCCAGCGAACCCAGTCGGCATGGGTATCATAAGTGCAGTAAAGCGGAACTCCAGGAAGCTTTACGCTGTCAACAAGCACAACTCCGTCGCCTCTCCATGTAGTTAATTTACTGGAGAATGTATAGGTATACCAGCCCGTACCAGCAATAGTATGATATTCAATACTTTTATTTAAGGGCTGTTCGTTTAGCTCCGTGATAAAAGGGTCATCAGGCCTCAACTGTTTTACTGTGGTCCAGAACTGGTTGCCTTTCCAGTCTTGGAATATTTTACTTAAGATGGTTAAGTCCACCTCGCCGTTGTTTGGCGTACCCATCATCAAAAATTTTCTTATGTCCCCTTTGTACATGTAGCTTCCAATATAATATCTTGTAACTAAGCCTCCCATGCTGTGTGAGACAATATCTACCTTAGTCGAGCTGATTTTTTTTCCGTTATAGGCTCCACCATCCCTTACTTTTTTGATAAATTTTTCTAGGTCATCTGAAAGCAGCTTTGCATTATACTTGTTGTCGTCTGTACTTTCATAGCTTATGTCTCCGTACCACCAACCATCTCTGCCTGCCCTCTGTTTAAATGTGCCCCAGACTTCTGCACTAGACCAGATACCATGGACAAAAAAAAGAGGCGGCTGCTCGATAGTAAACTCCTTTCTGGAGTATACCTTATCTGGCAACTCTGTTTCGCATGTTGCCTGTTTCGGAACGCACCAGCCGATCACCTCCACACTCTGCGGCGTGAGGTAATTTTTAGCATCGTTTGATGCTGTAGGAGTAAAATATATTTCAATACCGTTGGCCTCTTCAATATCCCCTCGTAAAGTCTCGCCTTCCTTAGCTTTGATGTAAATCTCAAAATCCTCATAATTTCCAGAAACATCTAGCCTAAAATTTATTGTTGAAATTCCATCTGCTGAAACTCCGTCAAAATCTGATTCAATTATTACTTGGCACTCATTTTTCATGCATGTATCTTCTTCCTCTTCTACACATTCAGTTTCTCTCGTCAATATCTCCTTGCATGCATCAGCGCAGCCTTCCTTTTTGACATAACCAGTTCCACAATGTTCATCATAGCACTCTTTATATTCCAAAATAGAATCTTGGCATTCAGCATAACAACAGCTTACAAGAATAATAAAAAACAGCCCGGAGATAACCACCAGTTTCATCCTATCCTCTCTTACCCTGAACAGCCGTCACATTGGCAGATTTTGTATGAATTACCGCCGCCTTCTGGCGCCATCATTAAAAAATGAGTGCCTGCAGGACAATTTTTACATGAAGCGGATATGTAAACTGCACTGACAGCTGCTTTTATTTCTCCTGTGTCATCTGCTGCAGGCTCACAACATACCTTCCCCATATCAGCCATTGTCTTAGGGCATTTAGCATCCGGATTCTGGAAATTTAGATCAACATTTGAATCTTTAAAACTGGGCCTAATATTAAACCAGTTATAATTCCATGCTAATAAACCAGCTGAGACAAATATAAGAGCAAGAAGAAGATACAAAGCCCATATTTGTGCTTTTTTTGCCATACTCCACCTCCGTTATTTTGCCTTTTGCAAATTTAAATCTTTATTTAAAAATCCTAAATTCCCAAAGTTTTAGGCATTAGTATGTTAAAAATGTCTGCGATTTGTTTTTGTTGTTTGGTCATTTCTTGTGGTACGAGTTCGTTATCGTAGATTTTGCATTTGAGATTTCTCAGGGTTAGCATGGCTTCTTCTACTGTATGGTTTTGTCCAAGTTTCTTTTTAAGCAGGACAAATGTTGCAAGAGCGATGAATTGTAAGAATAGGAATCCTCGTAATGTTGATTCGTTGTGTACGCGAAGTGGTAGGATATTGAGGTCGTCTTTTGAAAAGCCGAATAGCATTTCGGCAGTTTGCCGAACATAATATGTTGGTACAACATCTTTCTTATCTATCTGAAAGGAAGACACGAGTATCATAATTCCTCTTGTTTTAAGAGCGTAAGACAATTCTTGTTCATCATGCTGTCCTTTCTCATCGATTATGTCGAGCAGGAATTTTTTTGTTTCGCGCCCTTTTCTTTCAGGATCAAGAACGATGTGCGCATAAGCTTTATGACCGAACAAGTCTACTGTCTTTTGTTTAATAAAAAGCCCTCGTTTACCGTACCGTACAGCGTGCGCAACTGATTCGATATCGTGAATCTCTTCTGCAATAAGTTGTTTATAGAGAATTCTTAGTGATGGAAGACGGGTTAAAAATTGAACTTTTTGCATGTAAAGTTCGTTGATGTTTTCTTCGGAAAAGAATCCTGCATCGAGATAAACAAAACTTTCGCTCACGCCATATCTTTTAAGTTCGTCAAGGGTATTGCTGATTGTGGAAACATCAAGAATGTTTCCAGGCAGTGCTCGAAAGAAAATCGGAATTGATGATTCTTTATCAACCACCAGCAGGAAACGAATTTGTTTATCAATCTCTTCGCCGCTCAGCCCCCAAGCGGAAAGAGGCATGTGTATTTGATTAGGAAGCGACGTGCCATCGATAATAATACCTTGCTTCTTCTTGCAGAATGACCGAATATAATTTGAGAAGAACTCTCTTTGAAGCCTCTCATCACCGATATAACCAAGAAAATCACTGATCCTTTGTGACGACAGTGAAGCATTTTTATAGACTATACGTGCGTAGTTGCCGCTCATCCAAGATTGCGCATATCGCATTGCAGAACCATGGCCTATCCTGTATGTCAATAAGGCGAGCAAAGTTTCCTCTTGATCCGAAAACACTTTTGAAATAAGTGACCTTATTTTTGAATCATCAATAAACTTATCGAGAACGTACGTGTCACCGAAATCAAGGATTAAGCTTTCAGGTCTTTTTCTAATCTTTCTCTCAAACAATTTTTTCTTCTTGTCAATAACTATCCCAAGATACTTAGTTTTCTGGTAAGGTTTTTGTTTCTTCTTATCCCAATATGTTTTGATCTCATACGCATATTCTTTTTTACCAAAAGTCTTGTAACGGATAAAACTCATAATGCCTATATAGGCATTAGCAATATAAAAATATTTCGATACCACAGAACACATATCCGTCGGAAACCAAAAGAAACAGAAAACTAATGCCTATTTCCAAGGGAATTTAGGAATTTTCTAGACAGTAAGCACCCAGTATTTGGAAAAATCATAAAAGGAATGGACGTAGTAGACAAGATAAGCAAAGTACCAAGGAACTCAGCAGACAAACCATTAACAGACGTAGTGATAAAAAAAGTAACCGTGAATTAATTTGTGGTTTATCGTACGGTTAGATGTAACCGGTTGATGTTCCCTAAGTGGCCCGTAAGGTTTAATGAGATTTTTGTTTATCTTTTTTCTTAGTCGTCTCTAATTTTCCAGTTTTGTCATAGTTTTCCAACATTTCAAAAGCTTATTTATACCTTTTTATGATACTATCCTCTTTTTTACGTTTTATTTTTTTTTTTTACTTAAACGTTTGTTGTATTTATCATGGTCCATGTATTCTAGTATGAACGCGATAATCTCTGCTTCATTACCTATTATTGTGTATAATAGCCTCCAGTATCCGACAAGCTCTACCCTGAATATAGATAACTGCAAAAGTTACAACACATAACTTTATATACTTGTTCTGCTTTCTAACCATAATGGTAATAGATGGTCGTTCCTACTCACACGAAGTTTTGGAGCACTATCGTTTTCGTGCTATTGAACTTTACGAGGAAGGAAAGAAGGTTAATGATATTGCAGAATATTTTGGTGTGCATCGCTGTAGCGTTTCACATTGGATTACATCCTACAAGCGAAATGGGAAGAAAGCTCTTAGCTCTACAAAATCGACTGGTCGGCCATCAAAACTAACTCAGCAAGAAATAAATGAACTGCTTACTTTTTTTGAAAATGATGCTATGCAGTATGGGTTTGAAACACCGTTATGGACGTGCAAAAAAATTCAAAAAATAGTCAAACAACGTTTTGATAAAAAGATTCATACCACAAATATCATGCGTTGGATAAAGAAGTCAAATATTACAAATCAGAAACCACAACGCAGAGCTTCTCAGCGTGATGAAAAAGCTGTGGAGAAATGGCTTGTAGAGGAATGGCCGAAAATAAAAGCACATCGTCGCCGATGGCATGCTATGCTCTATTTTCTCGACGAGGCGGGTATTTCTTTAACTCCTGTCATGGGAAAAACGTGGGCACCAAAAGGACAAACTCCTATAATCAAAGTTACGGGAAAACGTGGGGGCTTATGCGTCACTTCGGCTATAAGTCCAGCAGGAAAATTAATTTTTAGAATTGAAAAAAAGAGGATTAATGGAGATGTGCACATTGAATTTTTAGAACAAATGCTTAAACAACATCCAAATAGAAAAATTATCGTCATTGAGGATAGAGCGCCAGCCCATAAATCAAAAAAAGTAAGAGAATTTGTGGAGAAAAATAGACGGAGATTAGCAATATATTTACTGCCTTCTTATGCACCTGAATTAAATCCTGATGAGCACGTATGGGAATATTTGAAAGGATACCAGCTCAAGGCTCATCAAGCGCAGAACACAGAAGAACTGAAGAAGTTAATCAAAAGGAAAATGCAAGGGATCCAACGAAAGAAAAAAGTGATTAATTCTTTTTTTATTGGGACATATGTGCTCTAAGTTATGCAGTTATCTATATCTTATCTGTCCCGTATTTCTGGATTACCTTTTTTGAGAGATACTTCTTAGGTATTAAGTCTCCGTATTTATAATCCGCCTTTATGTTCTTCAAAGCATTATTGATAGAGTTCAGCAGTTGCTCGTAAGTCGGCTTCTTTTCTGACTTCTTACCTTCAAATACGGCCTTTTGCAATTCTTTATATTCCTCATAGGCTTCTCTGTCAAACTTGATTATCGTAGGTTTTTCCATGCTCACATGACAGTGACGGATCTTTCCAGCTTCGCTTTCAGCTTCTTGCTTACATCTTCCTTATATATCCATACGATACCTTCTTTCAGAACCGCTATTTTTCCGCTCTCTTCCAAGTATTCCAGAATCAGGTTCAAGGTGGCCCTCATTATCTTTTTCTCTAACCTTCTGTCTAGCTCATTCTTCGACAAAGGCTGCTTCGCTTTCTTGATGACACTTTCCACGCTAAGCACAGTGTCAAGCCTTGGATAATGTATCACTTCTTGCTCCATAATCGACCACCTATTGTATAAACTTATACTATAGTATGGACTTATACTATATATAAGGCTTTCGTTCGTCACCATTTTCTTATTCTAAAAGAAGAACTTATTAATAAATGCGTAACCAGACACTTGTCGCAGTGTCCACTACTGTAAACTTTCGAGGGTAAGAAAGGTTTTCCGGATTTTTAATGAGATAAGATTTATATATTTCTATACCCCAAATAATTCTTATAATAATCAAAGAGGTGGAACGTTCAAAATGGCAAAACAACAGACTAAAGAGGCTAAAGAAACCAAACAAAAAGAGATCATAAAAGCAGCCATAAAAGAAGCAGGCACCAAGATATGCACCGGAGGCTGTGACCATCCCAAATGCGGCTCAGGAGCGATTTACGGCTTAGGAGCGATAGGTGCAGCGATATATTATGTCACGACTGCAGAATCATTCTGGGGAATAATCTTAGGAATACTGAAAGCGATAATATGGCCCGTATTCTTAGTATTCGAAGCTATGAAAGCATTAGGAATGTAATTTACTAAAACTTTGTCAGTATCTGCTGCCCTGTCTTTACGACATAATCCTTAGCGTCTTGGCTTCTCCCGCCAGAAGTAACATGAATCAAGTACAAATCCTTACAAATCCATAAATGATAATAATAAACGCCGGGCTCGTTAAGCTCACCCATGTAATCATGCACGTTGTTCATACGAAACCTGCTCTTATCACCATAAACATCCTCACTAATAAGCCCTTCCACGCTGAACAGATGAGAAGAACTATACTGGTACGAGCCTTCCAAGGCTTCTTTATTCGCGAACTTCTGCAGCTCAACCCATACTTCAGTACTTTCCAAACTGTTAATGCTGTAGTTGCACATGCTGTACTGGCCGATTGACGAGTCTATGACATTCGAATACGCATCATCCGCTTGACAATCACTACCGACACCTAAACCTAATTGTTGAAGATCTTCCTGATTAAGCAATAAATCCTGAACACCTGAAACTATATGCGTCGTCTTTGTAGAGCATCCGCTAAGGAACACTAAAAGAATTGCTAAGACTATAATTAGTTTCATACAAGAATAATCCGATAATTGAAGATATAAATCTTTTCGTGGTTCACGTATTCTCTTAACATAATGTTAGATATTCCCAAAATGGCTCGTAAGTATCTACTTTTTTACCAATCGCTTTCTCTTTTCCTTTTCTGGCTCTAGGAGATAATTTTCCGGAGAAACAATCTTTGACCCTGATTCAAGTTCCAGATTCTTTCTTGCGTCTCCTGCTATCTTACCGCCTTTCCGTGCAGCGTCTTTGTTTTCAATAAACCCTTGTGCATTCTTGCTCTTTGTGATCTTTGTCGTTGACGCTTCTCCGAGCATGGTGAATATCAATTCTAGGTCATCCATGTGGTCTCTCAGGTTTTCTCTCTTTAAGCCCTTGAATTTCTTATATTCCTCAACAGTCTTGCCGAAAGTTGCCTTGCTTATCTCATTAGTCAAGATAGCGTATTCCCTATCTTCTTTTACTCCCCGCTTGCCCCATTCACCTGTGAGCTCCTGCCTGACTGCTATGCCCCTTACTCTTTTTTCAATCCAGTCATCAGAGTATCCTTTAGCCTTGTAAAGCTCCTTCATCCTTGCCTGTGCGAGCTCAGGGTTTTCTATTTCTTGGACCCTTTCGTAGCCTACTTTTGCCAGCCATAATTTGAATGGCTCTGCTTTTGGGGAGGGGATGGATTGTATTATCCTAAACATTGATTCTGTGTTTGCGCAGTCTGTGGCATAATATTTACCGTCAGAAGAAGGTAGTTTCAGTTGTCGACAAAGTGTCGATAACTCAATTCCTCCGCTTTCCAGCTCTCTTTTTTTCAGCCTATACCAGTAGTCTTTAGCGTCTACGCTATCAGTCAAAGCTTCTATGACATCAACTACTGAGAAATACCATTCGCCGTTATGCCATAATCTTCTTATCTTCTTCCCTTGGAATACTGCAAGCGATTTTTCCTTATCATCCATTTTTTATTCTAGAAGAGGAACTTGTTTATAAATGCTTTCCACACACTTGTCGCAATGTCCACTACTGATTTTTCCGACGGTAAGAAAGGTTTTCCGGAAGAATTTGTGGTTCATCGTAACACTTTAACGTAACGTTTTATGTTCCCTAAGTGCTCGTACGTTTTTCAGAATATCTCAAGAAATTTATTCTTTATTTTTTTGAAAGTCATATCATTTACACTTCCGATTTTCATAACTGCTAATCTTTTCTCAACAGTGAACACTTTGTCAATCTTAACCATGCTCGGCTTTAAGAGCTTCCCGGAACTCATGTCTTCCTGGTCTATGATTATAGAATAAGGGATGTCTTCTATCACTGTAGTTAATGGGACCATTACGCAGTCATCAGACCTTTTATTGAAACTGTCATTAGAAACTATTAAAGCTGGCCTTACCTTGCTCTCTTCCAAGTTAGTGAACGGAAAAGGAAGCAATACTATATCTTTTTGTTTCATTTTTTCAAGTATTCATTCCAGATATCATCTGACTTGTTATTCCATACTTTCTTGAGTGATTGTTCGCTGAATTTCAATAAGTCTTTGAAATCATCTTTCATCTTTGCTGTTATCCTTGGCGCTTTCTCTAATAGTATCATCCCGTTGTCCTGAAGTATTATCAGCTCCTCTCCCTTCTCTATCCCTGCCTCTTCCCTGATCTCTTGAGGTATGGCTATCTGTCCTTTGTCCGATACTTTGACTGTTTTCACGATCATATCATTAGTAAGAATTTTCTTACTTATAAAACTTTCTGATTCCATAAACCATAGAAACTGATAATCCTTTATATGCTTTGCCTGGAAAAAACGGAAGATTTTCCGGAATCTCATTCCAAAACCCTTAAAAGTTCTTAAACCTTTAGAAAGACGTATGATAAAAGCAGTACTCTTCGATTTAGATAATACGTTAATAGACTTTATGAAGATGAAAAAATCCTGCATAAAAGCAGCCACTACAGCAATGATTGATTCTGGGCTTAAGATGAGCGAAGAAGAAATCGAGAAAAAACTCTTCCAACTCTACGAAAAATACGGGATAGAATACGAAAAAATATTCCAAAAATTCTTAAAAACGATAAACGGCAAAGTAGACTACAAGATACTAGCCAACGGCATAGTAGCCTACAGGAAAGTAAGGACTGGATACTTAGAGCCATACCCTGGAGCGGAAAACACGCTAAAAACTTTAAAACAAAAAGGACTCAAACTAGGCATAATAAGCGACGCACCCAAAATACAAGCATGGATAAGACTAGCCAGCATGAAGATAGACAAGTACTTCGACATAGTAATATGCACAGGAAAAAACAAGAAACCTGACAGTTTACCATTCAAGAAAGCCCTGAAACAACTACGGATAAGACCAGAAGAAGCCCTAATGGTAGGAGACTGGCCGGAAAGAGACATACTAGGCGCACGAAAAGTAGGAATGAAAACATGCTTCGCCAAATACGGATATATCGGAACTTATACTAAGACTGATGCTGACTTTGAAATCGGAAAAATAGAAGACTTAGTCAAAACTTGTGGTTTATGATAAGTTCTAGACGTAACTCTTTAACGTTTCCCAAAGTGGCTTGTAAGGTTTTTTCGTAAAGAAAAGCTGGCTCTTACTTATCTTTCATCTTGTTGATTATTTCCTTCTCTGAAGGCAACTTAATCTTATACTCTGACACAAAAATTTCTTTCCGTAAGTCTCCTAAAGCATAATGTACCGTCTCTTCATCTTTGGATTTACAAATAACCAAGCCCACTGGCAAACGTTGCCCTTCTCGCCATTTATTTTCCTTATACCAGTTAAGATAAGAATACATCTGGCTCACATGACAGTGCTTGAACTCCTCAATCTTTATCTCTACCAAGATGTAGCACAAAAGCCCAGCATGAAAAAGCTCCAAATCAACCTTGTCATAATTACCACCTATCAGAACCGGAACTTCCCTCCTGCCGATAAAAAAATCCGAACCGAGCTCTTTGATAAATGCCTCGAACCTGCTTAACAAAGCATCTTTTAAGTCTTTTTCTTTAAAATCTTGCTTTAGTTCCAAGAAATCAAAATTATAAGTATCTTTGAAAACGTCTTCAGGCGCAGGCAACTGTTTTTGGAATCTAACTACAATCTCACTTTTTTTCTTAGTTCTTTCAAACTCTTTACTATCTATCCTATTTTTAAGCTCCCTAACACTCCATCTGGCTTGTATTGACTGAAATTCGTAGAATTTTCTTATTTCCCCATTTTCTATGTTGATTAGAACTTCATAATGTGACCAACTCAATTGTGGGGACACTGTCACCACAATTGGATACAGTCTGTAGAATTTAACAATCCTATAAAATAAACGTCTATCAATTTTTAAATCTTCAGATAATCTAGTTATAATCTTTCTTCCATAACTTGCTCTTTCTCTATATTTGAGTTCTTCTCTTACAACTCTCTCCCCTATCTGCCAGTAGGTTTGTACTTTGATATTATCTACTGCTTTGTAGGCTTTGCCGAGACTTTTTTGCAGGATTGATCTTATATCATTCAGCAGGTTATTATACCCTTCCAGTTTTGCGATGTTTTTGGTTTGTTTCATACTTGAGGTTTAAATTGTGCGGACACTGTATGCATAATTCAGTACTCAATTGTGACATCAGTGATGTCATAATCATAATGATTTCTTTATTAACTTTCCCCAGAAAAAATGGAAGGATTTCCGGAAATAGCGTAAGACTAACCAAAACCGTTAAAAACATTAATTCTTTAGATTATGGTATGATCTATTCACATTCAAGGCTAAGCACTTTCGAACAATGTCCTTTGAAATTCAGGTTCCAATACATCGACAAGGTAGAAAGGCCGGAAGAAGAGGGCGTAGAGGCATTCCTAGGAAGCAGGGTTCACGAGACTCTGGAAAAGCTGTACAAAGACCTGAAATTCATGAAAGAAAACTCGCTACAAGACTTACTGGCATTCTTTGACAAGCAATGGAACAAGCACTGGAACGACAGCATAATAATAGTAAGGAAAGAATACAACTCTGAAAACTACAGGAAGCTGGGCATAAAATACGTAACAGACTATTATAACCGGTTCAAGCCGTTCAATCAAGGCAAGACTATAGCTACTGAAAAAAGGATCACCATAAAACTTGATGATAAAGGCAAGTATAAGATGCAAGGCTACATAGACAGGCTTGGCTTCAAAGACGGTTACTATGAAGTACATGACTACAAGACTAACGCCAACCTTCCTATAGAAGAATACTTGATAGGAGACAGGCAACTGGCCCTTTATTCGTTAGCTATACTCAAAAGTTATCAAGACGCCAAGAAAACAAGGCAGATATGGCACTTCCTAGCATTTGACAAAGACATAATCCTAGAAAAGACTAAAAAAGAACTAGAACAGCTGAAAAAAGACACTATTACTTTAATCAAGAAGATAGAATTGCATAAGAAAAGGAATGATTTTCCTGCCAAAACTTCCAGGCTTTGCGATTGGTGCGAGTTCAGGCCACAATGCCCACAATGGGCACACTTGTACAAGCTAGAAGAAAAATCAGCCAATGAATACTTAAAAGAAGACGGAGTAGTCCTAGTAAACAAATACGCAGAACTAGACAACAAATACAAGAAACTCAAGAAAGAACTAGAAGAAGAGATAGAGAAGATAAAAGAAGCACTTATAGAATACGCCAAAAAGAAAAAAATAGACATCGTTTACGGAAGCGACATGAAAGCAAACGTCAAAATAGAAGAGAAGCTGAAATTTCCTGGGAAGAATGACGAACGGATAGAAGAACTCAAAAAAATGCTAAAAGACTTAGGAAGATGGGAAGAAGTAGAAATGCTAGATAATTTTGCACTCTTATCTAAGGTCAAGAGCGGAGAATGGGATGCTAACGAGTTAAAGAAACTTAAGAAATTCGAGACAAAAGAAACACACGAGAGCGTAAGACTTAGTAAGTTTAACAAAGACGAAGAAGAACAGGTATGAATTAACAGAAAGTATAGTATATAACAATAATAATTATAAACAAGTTCATCAATAATGCTTAACATGGGAAAAAGATGTGATTGCGTACAAGTACGCAGAGATAATCCTGATAAAACATTTGAAGAATTAATAAAATCAGGACTTATCTGTGATGTCTGCGCGAAAAGCTATTATGAATTCTGCAAGATTATAGAAGAGGATGAACAGAAAACTATAAAAAACGATTCATCCTAGACCTTGATTATGGTTTCAAAAGAGGATGCGAGAAAAGAAGTAAAAAGGCTTGTAGACCTTTATGAAAAGTATAAAGCATCAGGGGATATAAAGAATTTTGAAGGAAAAGAACAGAACACAAAAACAACCTTTATTCTACCATTATTCAAAGCCTTAGGCTGGGACGTTAATAACGAGAAAAATATAGAAGTCGTAAGCGAAGAACGTGTCTTAAAAGGCGCCGTAGACTACGCATTCCGCATCTCCGGACAGAACAAATTCTTTGTAGAAGCAAAACCAATAGGTAGTGAACTAAAAAGCCATGCAAAACAGGCCATAGAATATGGGGTAAACAGCGGAAACGCTTGGGTTGTGCTTACAAGTTTTGAGTCTATAATCATATTTAACTGTGAGTGGAAGGAAAAAGACTGGTGGAAGAACGCATTATTCGGACAACTAGACTACAAGGACTATCTTAACAATTTTGATATGCTTTGGCTCTTAAGCAAAGAAAGTACTATTAGCGGAGGGCTAGATGAGTGGGCAACTAGGGTAGGTAAAAAAGTTCCAAGAACACCAATAGACAAAGAACTCTTATCAAAATTTTTGGAATGGCGACTTAAACTATCAAAAGATCTCTCAAAAAAATATTCAACTGAAGAAATAGACGAACTAGTACAAAGGCTACTGACTAGGCTACTATTCATAAAAAACTGTGAGGATAGAGACTTTGAAAGCAATTATAGACTGTCATCAGCACTGGAAGCATACAAGGTCCATAAAAAAGGACTACTTAAAATGCTTAGGCGCATTTTTGATTACTATGAGAGTATTTATGATAGTGGTATCTTTGAAAAAGGAGAAGTTGACGAGATAAGTTTTGATGAAGATTTACTATCTGAAATTCTGAATGGTCTACACTTTACACCTGATGGGTTACGTTATAACTTTAATGTCATTCCAGCAGATGTTATGGGAAACCTTTACGAACAATACCTTGGACATATACTCAAGAAAACTCCACAAAGGGCAAAGTTAAATGATGGGAGAGCATACAGGAAAGAACAAGGAATCTATTACACCCCTGCTTATATTGTTGATTATATAGTCAGGAACACACTTGGTGAACTGCTCAAAGGCAAGAAGGTTGACGCATCAAAGATAAAGGTTCTAGATCCGGCATGTGGTTCAGGCTCATTCCTTGTCAAGGCTTTTGATGTTCTGAACGAGCACTACGCAAAGGACAAGATGTATGGGCAGAAAACTCTGACGGGTTACTCTACAAAAGAAAGAATCCTAAAAGACAACATCTTTGGCGTAGACTTAGACAAGCAGGCAGCAGAGATTGCACAGTTAAACCTCCTACTAAGAATAGCTGAGAAAGGACAAAAACTCCCACTACTCCAGCAGAATGTCAAGATTGGAAACTCATTGATAGATGATGAAAAAATAGCTGGAAATAAAGCGTTCAAATGGGAAGAACAGTTCAAAGACATCATAAAAGAGGGAGGGTTTGATGTTGTAATAGGAAATCCGCCTTATTTTAATATAAGAACAAATTTACACTTACAAAATTTTTGTAGAGGAAGGTATCCTGAAATATTCAATGGTCAAAATGATGTACTGTTCTATTTCGTTTTAATTGGTTTAAATCTTTTGAAAGAAGGAGGTAAACTTGGATTTATTGTTTCAAGGTATTTCTTAGAATCAGATAGTGCAAAGAGGTTTAGGGAATTTATATTGAATAATAGTGAAATTATTGAGATTATAGATTTTGGAAATAACCAAGTTTTTGAAGGAGCTAATGTTTTAACAGCATTATTAATTCTTAGAAAAACAAAAAAGCCTAAAAATAATAAAATAATAATAACAAAATTCAAAGACGATCAAAGACCACAACTTATAAGCGAACTTGATAAAGAGGCAAATGGATTAGAACAAATAAAAATTAATCAGAATGAATTAACTACCGAGATTTGGACTTTTTATAATCCTGAAATAGCAAAAGTGATCCGTAAAATAGAAATAGATTGTATTAATCTAGGTCAAATAGCTAAAACAGGTGCAGGAATACAATCCGGATTGAATGATGTTTTTGTTGTAAATAAAGAAACCATTGAAAAATACAAGATAGAAAATGCAGTTCTGAGGAATTATATTAAAACTAGAGATATAAAACCTTATCGTATAATCAATAGAAACCTTTTTGTGATTAGACTGACAAATGAAGATAATATTAATAAATTTCCGAATACTAAAAAATACTTATTAGAACATGAAAACGCCTTAAAAAACAGATATGAATCAAAAAAGAATATTTGTAAATGGTATTCATTTGCAGTAGCCAGAAATTTAGATATATTTGATTCAAATAAAGAAAAAATAATAACCCCTATCTACTCAACGAGTAATAAATTTTGCTTTGATTCTGGGCAAAAATCTGAAAATTATCTTACTCTTAGTGATACTGCTGTGATACAAGTAAAAACAAATTATCCAACAAAAGCTATTTTGGGAATATTGAATAGTAAAATGATGAACTTCTATTATAAAAAAACAAGAAAACTAAAAAGAGAAGGGTATTACGAATATCTTAGTAAAACTCTAGAAACATTACCAATTAAACCAATCACAGAATCTCAACAACAACTACTTATTAAAGTCGTAGACAAAATGATCATTTTAAATAAAAATCTTAATGAGTTTGGTGACAGAATAACAGATGGAAGAGCAAAACTTGAAGAAGAAATAAAGAAAATAAGTACTGAGATTGATGAGCTTGTTTACAAGATTTATTGTATTACAGAACAAGAGAAGAAGATTATTAATGAAAGTTTGAAATAAAATGGGCTTGGTTTAAGATGGGACAACAAGAAATTTATAATCTATTAAGAAAAAAACAAGATTGGGTTCTTTCAAAAGAAATATTGAAACTTACAGGCATGTCTGCTGGAGCATTATATAGGGTTTTAAGAGTATTAGAAAAGAATGGAGATATAACTAAGGAAAAAGCAATAGTGGTTATTAAAAATAAAAATACTTTAAACAAGTGGGGTAAACACGCTTGGGCGTATAAAATATCAAAATGAGAATCGGTATTATTGGTAGTATGCAGTTTACAGAGAAAATGTTAGAAGTTCGTGATAAACTTATTGAAAAAGGTCATGATGCATTTATCACAAAATTACATAAGGCTCTTGTGGGCAAAACTAATGAAGAAAAAGAAAGAATTAAGCTTCATCAAAAGTATAACATGGATGCTATTAGAGAGTTCTGGAGGGATATGCAAGGGTCAGATGCTGTTTTAGTCTTGAATTTTGATAAAAACGGGATTAAACACTACATTGGCGGAAATACCCTAATGGAAATAGGCTTCGCTCATGTATTAAATCAGAAAATATTCTTATGGAACCCTATTCCAGAAATCCCTTATTATAAAACAGAAATAGAAGCAGTTAAACCCATCATCATTAATGGTGACCTTTCTAAAATAAAATAAGAAAAAAAGGCTCTTGTTAGGAGCCTTCAACTTTCTCTAGCATTTTCTCGTAGTATTTCACTGGTTTGATGTCAGTGATGATAGTCTTGAAGACACGTTCTTTTTAGGTTCAGTTTGTTTGGCTTTAAAAACACAGTTTTATAAAAGTTTTATAAAAAATCTCAGGCGTACTAAATTATTTAAAGGCTATTAATATCTAGGCTCACATGCGTTATCAATGTTTCAGAACTAGCAATGTTTGTGATGATTTTGTGAAAGAGGTAAATTTTGAAATGCCTCATTCCAAAGAGAGGATTATCCCTGCTTCTAAAAGGTTTTTTTGGGCTGTTCAACAATATATCGCTTACGAAATGGATACTGAAATTAAGAAACTTCCATTTTTAAAAAGAATAAAAGAAAAAATAAGAGAATATTACGAACCAGAAATACTTAATGAGGAATATGAAGAAAAAATAATCCATAAAAGGGAGATAATAACAGATTATGATGAATTTAGGCCAAAGGTTAAAAGTCTTCTCGAGTCAAATGATAATGAGAAACAGAAAGAGGGTGGAAAATTAGCTGAACAGTATTTAACTCAATTTGCGGTCTATAAAACCTTTTTAAAAGACCTAAATGAAGAAGAATATTACCCATTTTACTTCGTTAGGCAGAACAATCAAAAATATTTCCCAAGCACGTTTACTGAACAAGAGTTTAAAATTGCATTAGCTGAAGATTTTGGTGATGAAAGAGAGATACATGAATTTAAAGCCACCGCATCAAGCGATCAAAATTATATTCAGAACCGTATAAAAGCTGCATACTGCCAAGCTTGTTTTTATTCATTTTTAGATTATTACACTTTGAATATGATTTATAAGTTTTTGAGGTATGTTCGACCATATAAAATAATAATAGAATTATACCAAGTTAAATCAAATAAAATACTTTCCTACGAGTTTAAGCTTAATTATAAGAAATTTAAGCCAGATTATGGGATTATAGAGAAGTTATGCGAGTATTATCATAACAAAAGCGGTATTGACATATTAAATCTTATCAAGCAAGGCGAATTTGAACAGGATGATGACTAAACAGACAAGTATTACGATTCCCAAACTACGTTTAAGTCTTCGGCTTCTGAAAAGAACTTATCTGATTATTGGGATTTTTTAATGCTTTTTTTAGGAGTTCTATGCCTTGTTCATTTTTATAATATGAGTACTTACTTAAAGAGTAATACCTTAATAGCTTAATTTTTTTACCATTTTCAATCTTGGTTTCTGCTTCACGATCATATACATAAGAGGGCAGTACATAAAACTCGTTTTTATCAGAGAGGTTATGGCAAACTATAAAGAAGTTTTGACTTTTTTTAAAATCTTTAATCTTAAACTCATTCCTAGCATCTTTTATTGTTCTGCTTTTAACTTGCAGTTCGATATAAACGCCTTCTTTGTTCCTTATGATCATGTCTACCCCTTCGACATCAGTAACAGGCGTATAGACATCAAAATCGTGTTTCAATAACTCATGGATTAAAAAATATTCTACTGCTTTTCCTTTTTTTGTTGAGCTTTCAGTTATCAATTTAGTCTGAGAATACTTCGAGGTTATTTAAATATTATGAATCTTTCGAAAAAAAGAAAGATTTTACGAGGCTTATTTTTGATGATCATTTTTAAATATAAGTTTGATCCTTGTGGATTGCATGGATTCAGAAGAAATGTTTGAAGAGATAAAAAGGATGTTAAGACGGAAGGGTTGGAAAGAGCAAAAGTGTGGAGAGGTTTATATTAATGGTACAATAGGGACTAATTTTTGGAAAAAAGATGAAACGATTCATATATCTTTAGACTTATGGGAAGACGAAGAAGCGTTAGAAGCTATGAAAGAGTAACCCTTCCGTGCCAATTTGCGAACATTTAACCTTATCGTTAGTGAGTTTTAGTAAACCTCAAAAAACGAACGTTTTTTAAGTTCAGGCGTTTTCTAGGAAACGTATGGTAGAAAGTTATCAAAAGTATCAGGAGCTTGGCGGTATCATTAATGAGAAAGATTACCAGAGCGCTCTTGAGAGGGCTAATGGTGTTACAAATTTAGAAACTACGCTGGTAAAACAATTGGAGTTCATTGCGCGGGTTGCCGGGATACGATTACATAACGAAAAGGGCTCTCTAGACAGGAGAACTGTACTGTACGGTGTGTTGCGCAGTGATAGGCCGGAAGGTGTCAAGTATCATCATTGTCAGATGTCTGACCAGCGCTTGTTTGCAGAAGTGTTAAGAATGCTGGGAGACACTGATTCGCTCAATAAGCTGGTCAGTACGCATCCTAATATTTCTTTTAGCTGAAAGACAGTATGTAGCATTTCTCAGGGTGCAAACCATTAGTAAACGTACGTGCCAATTTGCGTACGATTAATTGTTCGGAACAACTAACGATAAACTCCAAAAAAGAAAGTTTTAAAACCAAGTCTCAGTTTTCTTCTTTTATGGCAAGGCATATAGTCACAGATTATAGTGGTTATTCGAGGTATTTTGAATCCCATAAGTTAGTGTCTAGGAAGGTTGCTTTTGAGCAGGTGTATAGGCGTAATAGGCATCGTTATCCTTTACCTTTCAGATATTATCTAGTTCATCATAAGGATGGGGATAAGTTGAATAATGACCCTGAAAATTTAGAGCTTTTAACTCGGGAACAGCATAATAAGCTTCATTCTTCTTTTACCATGAACCAGCTTCGTAGTATGGAGCTTAGACGCAGGAAGAATAAGTTTAGGGTCAAGGTTTTTGTTCTGGCATCTTTTTCTGCCCTGTCATTTTTCCTTTCTTACTTACTAAGTTCTAAGACATTGGCTTTGCTTGGTATAATCTTTGGTGTTTCTGCAGTTTATACTTTTTTTGTGCGTCGTACAAGCATTTTTAGTTAAGCAGTTCCACTTATGTTAACCCTTTTGTGCCAATTTGCGTGTCGTTTCGGTCGTGTGTGTATTATAGGCCTCTTTAAAATGCGTTTACAGCCTCTCTGCCTCTCAAATTCCAGCACTTTATTTCCAAAACCTGTCAGCTGGTTCCAAAGGAAACCAACCTCTGAATTCCAAAAGAAATCAAACCAAATTCCAAAGGAAATTCAACCCTTAAATCATGGGGGGGTTCCAAACTATGCCAAGCTAAAGATTGTCAAAAGTTCCGGTAAACAAGAATTTTTTCCGACGTAAGATTCCGGAAATATTGGCTTGAAGGTAGCGTTTACAAAGGGCTGTGGCCATCTTTTTTTGCGCCCTATCCGTGATGGTTATTACTTGAGCGTTTTATCAACAAGCAATTTCTCCATTTCTTTGGTAAACTCTTTTGCCCTTTGCAATGATGTTTCCGCTTTTGATCGCTTTTCAATTTCTATGGTCTTATATTGTATCAGGCTTCTTTTTTTTCTTTCAAACTCAAAAGATTCTATTAGTGCGTCTGCCTTTATTCCTGCAAGGTTCAGCGCTTCCTCTTTTGTTTCTTCGTATTCTTCAATCAAGGAGTCTTTAAGCTTTCCTCTCACATGGCTCGATTGCAAGTTCTAGAAAAGTATAAAGGGGCGTAACCCCCGTCATTTTGTCTAAAGGGTTAATGATGGGGGTAGGAGCGCCCCAAATGGATGAAAGAACATACGATGTTGACCTTAATAAACTTGTTGTAGAAACGTTCCGTTTTCTAGAACGTCACGACGTGCCGAAGCATTGGAGCAAGACAAGGAACGAGGCGTACGATGTTCACCTGATGATCGTGCTGTATTCCCTGTTTTGTCTTGTGGACAAAAGCTACAAGCGTTTTAAAAGGCTTGTAGAGTCATGTCCGCCAACAGTCTTGAAACTCAAGTCTGTGCCTTCGGCATCGACGCTGTGGCGAGCGTGGCGACGCATCCCTCCAAGGTATTTCAGGCTGCTTGTGCAACTAAGTGGTAAAGGCGGTAGAGACAAATGCGTAGCTCTTGACCCGACCCATTTTCAGATAAGCAGACCAAGCGTAGCTTATTGCAAGCGCACCAAACGCAAACTTGAACGCGAGCCTAACAGAAAAGTAACCATCGCAACAGGCACAAGAAGCCTTAGAATTATCGACGCTGTCATATACAAGTACCCGAAACGCAGCGGACTAGACGACCTAGACAAAATCCTAGGAAGATGGGTTAAAAACAAGACAGTAGTAGCAGACACCGAATTTGACGCAGAAGAAAAATTCCACGAAAAAATCATCTCCAAAGGAGGCAAAGGAGTCGCACCATTAAGACACAAAAACATCCCCCTACACCGCACAAAAGGGACGCGACGCAAAGAACTCCGACGAAAATGGCCCGGCAGAAGCTACCACAGAAGACCATTAACCGAAACAGCCAACAGCATGCTCAAAAGAGGAATGGGAGAAACACTACGCGGAAAAACCGTCGGCATGCAAGCAAGACACTTCTACATGAAATGCTTCACACACAACATGTGCCTAAGATGCCAAAAATGAAACTTGCAATCAAGCCTCTCACATAAACAATTATGGCGTCTGATGTCACTTTATGGACGATTTTCTCGCCAACCTTGTAGCCTAATTTCATGAGGGCGGCATTTGCGTAGTAATACATTGAATAATAAGAGCAGACAATAACCCATAATTCTGAAAGGTTCTTTTGATGGATTTCTTCTGCTACCCTTAAGCTTTCCTTTGCGTTTTTTAGAAGGATGCCCATTATCTGTTTATCCATTGCCCGTTTTTTAAGCAGGCCTTCCTCCAAGTAAGACCTTGTATTGGTTTCTGCTTCTTTTATCCTTTCTTTATTCAGCATTTTTTAGCACCCGGTAGTATTCTTCTATTCCTATCAGTATGACATTGTTTCTAATCGCCTCGCTTACGACGGTAAACTCTTTGCTTTTTGCCATGTGGATAAAATCTTTGTAGCTTATAGCTGTCAGGTGGATTTTTTCTGGCCATAGGGACAGGGTAGTTTTTATCTCTTTTTCATCGCCGCCGATTGTTAGTATATCGATGTCTGAATGCTTGTTTGCGGTTCCTTTTGCGTAAGAGCCGAATAATAGGGCGACGAACAGGAATTTTAGCTCTGCTAGCCTTCTTTGCAGTACGATGAAGTCCTTATTTTTAAAAAGCCCTTCCCTCCTCTCGTATTCTGCTTCAAATACGTTGCTGTTAAATTTGTTTGTTAGTTCACAGATTTTGGAGTTTCCTGCCTTTGTGATTTTAATCGATTCTTCTTTTTCCAGTTCTAATACTTTTTCGTAAGCTATCCTGTAATTGATTTTTAGGCTTTCAGCTATTTTTTTTATTGTAAATTTTTTTTCTTTATTGCTAAGCAGCAGCTTTAGTATTTTTATTTCACTTTTCATTATTATTACTTATTGTAATAATACTATTACTTAAAGTAATATATAAATTTTTCGCTTAAACCTTTATCTTCTGATTTAGAAACCCTTTATCCTTTATAAAACCGGCGGCTGAAATCTTCGGAAAATCCGGAAATATTCCACAAAAAAGGTTATAACCGCCTTTAATATTGAGTATCACGAGTATTAATGAAATGTTAATTTTGGTGTAATAAAATTATCTAAACACTTCTTATCCTATATAATTAACAAGTTGTTAATATTAAAGAACGTATAAAAAGCTGTTTTACCCTTTACCATGGGTATTTTGTTAAATAAAGGTAAGAGCTCCACTTTCGTGCCAATTTGCGTACGATTAGCATTATGGAAGAACTGATGATGAACCTCAAAGAGCCAGCCGTAACCATTTTCCGTTTTCGAGGCTTAGGGATGTTAAAAAATCCGGAAATTTTACACAGAATATGCATGAGTTTTGTTTTAGAATAAATGTAAAGGACTTACGGAAGTGCTGAAAAAGTTTTCGAGACTATACTAAATCAGCGTAATGCTTATATAAAACGGCTGACAATAAACTGGGTTATGCAAATAACGATGCTTGCCGTAACAAGAAAGGTGAAATCTTATTAGGTCCGGTAGTTATAGAATCTGTTCACATGCGCTATGAAAACAGTTACATGAAAAGCCCAAAGATTACTTTCAGAATAAATTCGCTCCATGTCAAGAATCAAAAAGGGAATGACTTATCCTGCACAGATCTAAAATTCAGGGCTTTTGCAAAAGATTTATTAAAAAAGAAAAAACTTACTTCATTGACATTAACCGGAAACCAACTTCAAGAGATGCTAAAGTTTGATAAAATATTTGTTGCTATAGGTCTAACCGGAAAATTCAGGGATGAATACTGGCCTATGATCATCGGTTTCCATACAATCCCGGATTATAAGCAAGAGGTAGATTATGACAACCTATGATCTGTACTCTGTAGGGCATGGGAATAAGGGCATTAATGATTTTATAGCAGATTTAAAAAAGCTTAAACTGCAAGTAGTGGTTGATATAAGGACCACACCTTACAGCAGTAATTTTCCAGATTATAACCAGGAAAAGCTGATGGAGAAATTAAAAGAGAATAATATCGAATACATCTTTTTTGGCGATAAGCTTGGTGGCAGGCCTCAAGAAGGATTTTCTAATTTTGTAAAAACACGGGATTTCAAGAAGCATATCGCCCAGCTTTTATACTTGATAACAAACAAAACTGCGGTTTTGATGTGCAGCGAGTTTGATTATACTGTCTGCCATAGGAGATTCATAAATGATGAACTAAGAAAGATGGGTATAGGAATTAAGAATATAAACAAAAATGGCAGTATAGTTAAAGAAGAACAACCTACGATGAGAAGGTATCAAAAATGAGAATATACACTATAGGCTTCACTAAAAAGAGTTTAGAAGAGTTTATCGCTTTGCTTAAGAAAAATGGCATACGAAAAGTTGTAGATATAAGGCTGAATCCTTCTTCTCAATTGTCAGGTTTTGCGATACAAAGAGACTTAGAATATACATTAAAGAGGGAAGGCATAGGTTATGAGCATGTCTTAGATCTCGCACCAGACGAACCTCTGCTTGAGAAGTACCGGAAAGATAAGAACTGGGCAGAATACGAAAAAGCATTCAGCAAGCTTATGGGGCGAAGAAATGCCAAAGAAATTCTCAAAAAATTATTAAGAGATGGCAAAATTTTATGCTTGTTATGCTCTGAAGATAAGGCTGACAAATGCCATAGGAGATTAGTTGCAGAATTATTAGACAAAGACGTTGAGATTATACACTTATAATCAAATCCAGAGGCTAAGATGGGGTTTTTAGAAAAAAAACATGAAATTGGAAGAAAATTGCATAATTTCCTAGATGAACAAAACATCAAATCAAAGAAAGATTTGAAAAAAAGCCTGAAATTATTCATGGACCAGCACAACAAGGAGATGGAACAGGTAAATAGGAAGCTTGGCAAGGGCTTAGGAAAGGTTATACATGAAGCAGAGGACCTTATTGAAGCTGGAAATTATAAAGAAGCTTTAAAAATATGCAATAAAATATTAAAGGCTCATACTACTTGTGAAGAAGCATTGCTGATGAAAGCAGAATGTTTATTCTGTCTAGTCAAGCCAGACCAAGCATTAGAATGCTTAAAAACCCTGCTGGAAATAAATCCTAATTCGGATCAAGCACATTTCCAGTTCGCAACAATCATGTTCGCAGCTAGAGAATTAAAAACAGCGCTGAATGCAGTAAACGAAGCCTTAAAGATTGACGACAATAATTTTGACAGCGTCATACTAAAAGCCCAAATATTATATCAATTAAATGATGATTCCTACAAAGATTGGGTTGAAAAAGCAAGAAAGATAGACGCTAAAAGAACTGAGAATTTTATGAAAAAATATTGGATCAAGGAAAAATGGAATTAAAAGAGCTTATAGGAAAAAATACTAAAGAGCTTGAAAAAGCGTTTGGATTTACGCATTATCTTGAATTGAAAGATAGATTGATACTGGGAAGAGAGCAAGATCACAAAGCAGTCTTTGAGGCTTTCTTCAAATTTGCTAAAGGAAAAATCACAGTGATAAAAACAGATGATGGAATAATCAAAGAATTTTTTGATATGGATTTAGAGGACATAAAGAGGAATTCGCTTCTTTTGGAAAATGATGAAGGATTATTCTATGATGACGATTTTTGTATTAGCTATGCGTTTTTAGGGGAGAACTTTTTTGCTTATTTTTTCACGGACATGTTTATGTTCTCGGCAAAAGAAGACGATATGAATGGGATGGTTAAGATATTGGATGAATATGGGTTAAAATATTTTGAACCAGAAAAGATATCTGATTATTAAAAAAATGCGCGAAGAAAAGTTTTCATGCAGGAAATGCGGTAGAAGCATAGATGGTCATAACCATTACTTGCATGACGGCATGTGCGATGACTGCTTTTTTAAGGAGTATTTTCCTGAAGACTAAGATTTACCTTTCTTCTCCATAAAACCTTTCATGCCAATTTGCGTACGTTTAACTGTTCGGAAGAACTGATGATGAACCTCAAAGAGCCAGCCGTAACCGTTTTTCGTTATCGAGGCTTGGCATCTTAAATTTTGGTGATACAGCCCTTCTAACCATAAATCAGTACCTTCACTTCCTTTTCAGCATCGAGGCTCGTTTTCGTTTCCGTTATCGGGGCTTTTCTTTTCCGTTTTCGAGGCTTAGGAACGTTAAAATTTCCGGAAATCCTTCACTTTTTTCGTGCGAGAGTTTATTAAGAAGTTCTTATACGAATTATCTCAGCGATGAAAAAGCTGACAAAAAGAAAATATGATGAATTGATAGACAAGATTTCGAGAATCGTGATCGAAGCCAGGACAGCAGTTGTAAGGTCTATAAACACAAAGATAGTCCATACTTACTGGATGATAGGGAAGTATATTGTTGAGTACGAGCAGGAGGGTAAGGTAAGGGCTGATTATGGTTCTGAGCTGATGAGAAAAGTTTCAGAAGAGCTTTCTGCGAGGCTGGGAAAAGGGTTTTCACAAAGAAACTTAAGGGATATGAGAAGAATGTATTTATCATATCCAAAATGGCAGACGGTGTCTGCCGAATTGGGCTAGAGCCATTATTGCTTATTATATTCAGCATATAAAAAGGAAGCCCAGTTAGCATAACACGTATGAGCATTTAGGGTACGATTAACATTTCAGAACAGCTAACGATAATCCTCAAAAGCGTAAGTGTTAAATATTTTCTTAGTATTAATATTTATAATGGATTTTATGACTGTAGTTCTGGTTTTGGTTAGTTTGTTTATTGGTTGGAATATTGGTGCTAATAATGCTGCGAATTGTATTGGTACTAGTGTTGGTGCTGGTATTATTCGTATGAGGCCTGCTTTGGTTCTTGTGGGTGTTTTTGCTTTGTTGGGTTCTTTCATTAGTGGTTCTGGTCCTTCTGAGACGATTGGTGAGGGTATTGTTAGTGTTAGTTCTATGTCGCAGTTGAGTATTGTTGCTGCTTTGTTGGGTTCTGCTCTTCTTATCACGTTTTATACTTTTAAGGGTGTGCCTATTTCTACTACTAATGTGGTTGTTGGCGCTTTGGCGGGTATTGGTTTTGTTACTAGTTCTTATGTTAATTGGGGTGGTGTTTCGAAGATTTTTTTGGCTTGGGTTTTTGCTCCGATGGCGTCTGCTGTTTTTAGTTATTTGTCTTATCAGGTTGTGGCTTATTTTTTTAAGAATTTTAATCTTGAGTTCGTTCAGAAGAATCTTTACTTGTTGGTGATTTTTAGCGGTGTCTTCTTGTCTTATACTTTGGGTGCGAATAATGTGGGTAATGCTATGGGTATTTCTGTCAGTACTGGGGTTTTGAAGCCGGTGATGGCTGGTTTTTTAGGAGGTTTTTTCATTGCTGTTGGTGCTGCGACTTTTGGTAAGAACGTGGTTAAGACGATCGGTGAGGGTATTACTGAGCTTGATAGTTGGATGGCTTTTTCTGCTCAGATGGGCACTGCGGTTACCATGGCTATTCTTACTTATCTTGCTATTCCTACTTCTTCAAGCACTGCTATTGTTGGTGGCGTGGCTGGTGTCGGTCTTGTTAAGGGTGTTGCTACGATTAATAAGTGGGAGGTTTTTAGGATTGTTAGGAGTTGGATAATCACTCCTTTGCTGGGGGGTGTTTGTGCTGTTTTTTTGTTTAAGCTTTTTGGATGGTTGTAAGGAAAGTTTTATATAAAACAAATGGGAGGTAATTAGTATGGCTTTGAACATTTTGCCGATATTCGGCCGGGATAAGGAGAAGGATGCTGTTAAGTGGTTTTTGAGGCATGCTGAGATTATTGAGGGCATGTCTAAGCCGTTGCAGGAGATCTTAGATGCGGCTTTTAAGAAGAAGGATTTTAAGCTGGTTGAGGAGAAGGCTAAAGAGATTAATAATTTGGAGAAAGAAGCAGATAAGGCTAGAAGGACTACGGCTGCCTTGTTGTATGAGGGGGCTTTCTTGCCTATTATGAGGTCTCGTCTTTACGGCCTTTCCGGAAGGATAGATGACGTGGCTGATAGTATTAAGAACGTTAGTAACATGTTGCATTATCTTAAGGGTAAGAAGGTAAACCCTGGGACTGTAAGCATTCTTGTTAAGTTAGGTGATAACGCTGTTAAGGTTGCAAGTCTGTTGCTTCCTACTTTACAGGCATTGTTTGATAATACGCAAGACTTTACTAATCTGGTGGCTAAGATTAAGAATCTTGAGGAGCAGTCTGACATTTATCAAAGAGAAATGTTTGATAGGATATTGTTTGACAAGAGCATGAATCCTGTTACGGTTCAGATTATCAGCTGGATTGGTCATTCACTCTCTGAGGTTTGTGATAACGCTAAGCACGTCTCGGATACGATGACCTTGTTGAAGATTATGAAAGTGGCTTAGAACTCGGAAAGGTTTGTCTGCCCTTCTTTTTTTCCTAATTTTTTGAAAGGAGACCACGACTTCCTAAAAATATCCGGGTAGTTGTTAAAGTTTTCTTTCAAGAACTTCTGGGTGATAGGGTCGGAAGGATATCCTGAACCGAAATCAGCACCAACTTGTTTCTTGATCTTCTCGATTTCTCGGTCTCTAGTAACTTTAGCTATTATTGAGCTCGCTGCGACTATTGGGAATTTGGACTCGGCATGGTGTTCTGCAATGATTTCTATGCTTTTGTCTTTCAAGTGTTTTCTTACGTATTCAGCGTAAGCTTTAGTGTTTGGGCTTGGGCAGTCTAGTAATGCCTTGTCCGGCTTTAGCTTGTTGATCATCTCAGCTGTCTTGATAGCTTCTAACCAGTTGAGGTTTATGACTTCAGAGTTTACTGCGTCATCAATCTCCTTAGGAGGTATGATAGTTATCGCCTTATCCTTCACGACTTTCAATATCTTATCAAATAAGTGCTCCCGTTGTTTAGGAGTTAACAGTTTAGAATCCTTCACCTTAAGATCTTCTACTTTGTGAAGGTTTTTCTCCTCTATCAACAAGGTTACCATTACTAATGGACCGATAACGGGACCTTTAGGACAAAAAGTTATAAAACCTTTTGACTTCCTGCTTCCTCGGTACCAGCCACTAGTTGATTACCTGTATTTTCTTTGGTTGGCATGTTCTTACCCATTCTTTGTTTTCTAGTCTTTTTATAAGTCCCAGCTTTTGAAGTTCTAGTAATCTTCTTTTAGCTGCTTTAAAGCATACGTTCATTATTATACTTAAATCTTTCGTCTTTTTCGGATTATTTGTTATCAGGATTAAGTATCTTGCTTTTACCGATGAGATTAGTATGGTGTTTGAGTCTTTTCTTATCCAAAAGTCTTTGCTTCGGATTCTAAAATTAGTGATTAATCCTTGTTTTTTTAGTTCATCTAGTACGTCATATACCCTAGCGGGTGTTCGATTAAATATTTTTGACAATTCCCTATTTGTATAAGGTTTTTTCAGCATTGGTATCATGTTGTTTTTTATAAAATTTGGTGAGTAATGATATTCCTTAAAGCTGTTATAGACTTCCCAGAACTTAACTTTTCTGATAGGATGTAAGTCAGCGATTTTTATTCTTGCAAGAAGATCCCAATTTTTCCTTTTCCATATGGTATAACCATTTCTGTGATTTGGAATGAACGTGTAACTGATGCCTTGTTCGGTTAATATTCTTTCAACAAAATCTACTCTGTTTTTTTGTGAAATCCTAATAGTTCTGTTATTATGTGAGGTATATTTTATGTTGCCTTCTCCGGCGAAGAACCCCCTCAGTAAGTATACACCTAGTTTTTTATCATGCCTTATTTTTTCAACTATTCTTCTCCATTTCTTGATAATATCAACAGAAGCCAGTCTCCAGAGATAGTATGGTTTATTTGCCCTTACATCTTTGTAAAATTTTAATCTCACATTCTTAATAGGAATGTTAAATTCTTTCCCGTCATTTGAATAAACATAAATTCTAACCCTATTATCCTCTAAGCTAAATAAGCTAGTCAGTGTATTATGGAAGTGAGTTATTAATTCAAAACAGTTATTGCAAAAGCTGATTTCCTGAAGTGATTTAGAATCTCCTTCTGCCAACCATAAACCAACACATTCGGCAACCTCTTTTTTATCCATTATCTTAGAAAAAACTTTTTTCTGTTTATAAATGCGTAACCACACGGTTGTCGCGCTGTCCAGTACTGATTTTTCCGACGATGAGAAAGAAATTTTGACATACAATTTTGGGTGACTACAAGTTTGGAAAATGTGGTCACCTTATACGGGCACATATTTTTATAATGTTTCGTTTATTTGTGCCCATAAGATTTCTTGGTTATTCTAACCTTACAAGCCACTTTGGGAAACGTTAATCCTTTTGGTAAATCTTGGCGTGAACCTCAGATTCTTCTGTTTTTTCGTGTGAGTTGGTTTAGGATTGAATAGTAAGAAATGGTGGTTTAGGTAAAGTCATGCTCTTGGTGTGTTTTTAATAGTTTTAAGATTTCTTTGTCTTTGATTTTTCTTAGGTTTATTTGTGTGTTGAAATCTTGTTCTTTTGAGTATTCTTGTGTTTCTTGCTGGAAGAAGATTGATAGTGTGTTGTCTGATATGAAAAATCTTTGTATGGAGATTTTCTTGTATTTCTCGTTTTTTTCAAGCCATTGTTCAAGCAGTTTTTTGAGTTTGAATAAGTCTTTTTCATAGTGTGGTGATTTGGAAACGAGTGTTCTGGCGAAGTCTTGGAGGTTTATTATGCTGTTGAGTTTTTTCTTTGTCTTGCGGGAGTAGTATTCATAGTCTGTTCGGCTTACAGGCTTTTCTTCTAGTATTCTTTTTATTATCTGTTTTTCTTTTTTTGTGAATAATTGTGATAGCCACATTTCTAGGTCTCGTTCGGCGTATATTTTTTGTTTTTCTATCATAAGTCTTGGTTTTTCTGAAGCGGTTTTTTGCATTTCGAATTCTTGTTTGAAATCGTCATAGTCAAAGTCGCTTATGCTGTTGATGTTTGGGAGTTGTTTGGTTATGCCTTCTTCTTTGAATATTCTTCTTGTGAGGGTTATTATTTGTGCTAACAATTTTTTTTTGTTGGTTTTAGAGTATATTTTTTCCAGATCGGTGTTGTAGTTGTAGATCAGGAAGGGTATTGCTTTTAGGTAGCGGAGGTTTCCATCGTTTAGTATTGTTAGTATTAGTTCTTCTTTGTCTTTGTCGGTTCCGAGAGTCTTGTATCCTGCTTCTGCAAGTTTTTTTTCTATATTTCCTGCCATTTTTTTACCTCGTTGATGAGTTTTTGGTCTAGTTCGATTTTCCAGTTCTTGAATTCTATTTCTATCAGGTCTAATAGTTTTTGTTTGTAGTTTGAGACTATAGAAGTTTCCATGGTTTCTTTATACCTTTTTACTAATCCAGGTAGGTTTATTTGTTGGGTTTCAAAAATTTTTTTTATGTCTAGGAAGTCTCTTGGGTCTCCTCTTGCTAGTTTGCTTATGATTATGTCTTCTAATGAGAGTGTGTAAAGTTCTATGTTTCCGAATGTTTTGATGAATTTTGATTTGTTTAGGAAGTCGGGTAGTAGTCCTGTGCCTAGTATGTTTGAGCCTTTGAACAGGTCGAAGAATAGTCCTTCTTGTGTTTGCCATCGGATTGTTCCTTTTCTTTTAAAGCCTATTTGTTCGAATATTTTGCAGATGTATTGGTAGTCTTTATAAGCGTAGATGTCGATGTCGACGTCTAGGGTGGAGGGTTTTATGTTTAGTATTGTTAGGGCTGTTCCGCCCATCGCGTACATCTTGATTTTTCTTTTGACATATTTTGATATGGAGCTTAGTAGTTCGAACAGGTTTTCTGCGTTGGTTTCTTTTTTGTTTTCTGCCATAGTATTCTTATAGTAGGGTAGTGTTTATAAATATTACTATTTTTGTATATATACATACAATTATTGTATATTTTTATTAATTTACCCTTTATTTTTAAAAAACGTGTATTAAAGGGTAAAAAGCCTAAGCGTTCAAGTCAACACGTACGAGCACTTTGGGAACGATAAAACATTATATTAAGAGAATACGATGAACCTCTTTTCAAGGTTGTAAGTAGTCGTTGAAGTATTTTATTATCTTGTCTTCTATATCTTTTTCTCCGTTCCAGGGTAGTTTTTTCATAACGTCAGCCATTTTTTTAGAGACTTGTATCAGTTCTTTTACTGAGCCTGTTTTTTCGTATACTTTCTTGATCAAGGGCACGTATCTTGAGTATGTCATGTGTGCGGCTAGTCCTGGGTTGTTAAGGTAGTCTGCTTCGTGTCCTAAGACTTCTGTTCTTTTTTGTTGTAGTTCGTTTAGTATTTGTTCTTTTTGTTTTAGTTTTTCTTCATCGTTTAAGTTTGTTTTAAACAAGTCGTCTAGTTTGTTGTAGTATTTGATTATCACCTTGGCGTGTTTATGGATCTTGTTTACTGTTTTTTCTGCGGTTTTGTACTCGTCTGATTGTTTACCGTATTTTTCTGATAAGTATTCTAGTGAGCCGTAGTCTCCGACGACGCATGCTAGTGCTTCGTCTATGCTTAATGGCAAGAATTCATTATTCATGGCTTCATGTATAAAGTCGTGCATGTTCTCATGGAGTATTACTTCTATTTTTCTTGATAGTTTGCTTTCTAGTAATGATCTGGATATCATAGGTGAGTTTGAGCTTGCTTCCATTGACCTGTAGAAGACGTCGTATCCTTGTAGTTCTAGTTCTTTTTTTCTTTCTAGGGCTTCTTTTTCCGTATCATACCCTTTTCCGGGCATGTCAAAATAGTTTTTAGGCAGCCTGAGCTTTTTGGAATAATATATTACGTGGCTGGTTTCGAATTTTGTGTCGTATACTATGAAGTTGTCTGATACGGGTAGTCCTAGTTTTTCTTCGCCCCAGTGTTCTACATTTTTTAGGTATACTAATTTGTCAGCTGTTGTTTCGTCGATTTCTTTTTCTAGGTCTCGTCCTTCTCTGATGAATATGTAGTCTCTTAGTTCTGATTTTTTTAGGATTATTTTTTCGCCTTGTTTGTTCTTGGCTGTTATTTGGTAAGAATCTTCTTCTATTTTGCTGTAGTTGTATATTTTAGACCCGTCTTTCATGAGGAACAAGTCTGCTTTAGCTATTCCAGAGGTGAAGGTTAGTGCAGTGGCTAGGCTTATAGTTGTTATTAGTCTTTTTAGGTTTCTCATCGGTAAGAAGCGATTATGAACTGTTTTATAAGGGTTTGGTTTTAAGAATTTAGGTAATTTTCTAGTTGTTTTTTGCAGTAGTCTCTTACTTCGTCTTCAGGGTACATCCATACAATCCATTTTATCTTGTCGGATAAGTCTTTGAAGACTTTGACGGCTTCTTTAGTGCTTCCTGTTTTGTCGTAGACTTTTTTGAACAATGGGCCGTATCTTGAATAAGTAACGTCTGATATTAGTCCTGGAACATTAGTCGGTGGTATTAGTGTTTGGAAGAGGAGGCATTGTTTTCTTCGAAGGTTTTCTAAGATTTGTTCTTTCTGTTCTAGTTTTTCTTCTTTTGACAGGTTTGATTTGTAAAGTTTTTCTATCTTGTCGTAGCATTCGATTACTAGCTCGTCGTTTTTGTACCATCTTTCTATTTGTGACGCTGAGTATTTGTATTCTTCAGAGTTCTTTCCGTATTTTTCTGCAATATAGTCTAAGGCTCCGTAGAATCCGGCGATGTTGGCTGCTGCTTCGTCTAAGTCTATCGGGAATCCTATATGGTCGTGTGAGTTTTCGTGGAATATTACGAATAGTTCCCTGAACAAATCAGCATCTAGTAGTTCTTGTGATATTGTTGAGTCGGTGGCTACTGATTCTGCAGTCCGGTAGTAGACTTCGTAGCCTTGGTTTTCTAGTTCTTGTTTTCTTTTTTCTGCTTCGTCTTCTGTGTAGAAGTATTCTCCTTCCAGGTCGAAGTAAGTCTTGGGGAGTTCTAGTTCTTTGCAGTATAGTAGTATGTGTAGTGTTTCAAAGTTTTTGTCGTATATTAGGTAGTTGTCTGATTTTGGGAGTCCTAGTTTTTGTTCTGCCCAGTCTTCGTATGATTTAAGATCTTCTAACAGTACTGCTGTTTTTTCATCAATGTCTTGTTTGGTGTAGATGTAGTCTTTTATCTCGTCTTTTTTGATGTAAAGGTTTTCTTTGTCGTTGCTTATTATTATGTTTTCTAAGTCTTCGCTGGTGTAGTAGTAGTTGTAGATTTTTGAGCCGTCTTTTTTCAAGATTAAATCTGCGTTTGCTACGCCGTAGCTGAGGCTTAGTGCTGTGACTATGCTGATCAGAGAAGATGCTGCTTTCTTTTTTAATGACTTCATCGGTATTGGGGGATTGTTCGGTATTATAAAAAGCTTTTTGTATTGTAAGATAAAGTATGATAATCCTTATAAATACTGGTTGTTTTATTCTTCCCAAATATGGGTAAAAAACTGTCTTTAGAGAGTTTTATAAAAGGCATGCCTAAGGCTGAGTTGCATCTTCATATTGAGGGTTCTTTAGAGCCGGAGCTTAAGTTTGAGATAGCTAAGAGGAATAACATAGCGATGAAGTATAAGTCGGTAGGTCAGATGAAGAAGGCTTACAAGTTTAACAACTTGCAGGATTTTCTTAACATCTATTACGAAGGCGCCGGTGTTTTGAAGAATGAGAAGGATTTTTATGACCTGACCTGGGCGTATCTTGAGAAGGCTCATTCTCAGAACGTGTTGCATACTGAAATCTTCTTCGACCCTCAGACTCATACGAGCAAGGGAGTATATTTCAACACGGTTATCGAGGGTATTCATGGTGCTTTGGTTGATGCTGAGGAGAAGTTCGGCATTTCTAGTAAGTTGATAATGTGTTTCTTGCGTGATTTGAATCCTGAGTCTGCGATGAAGACTTTAGAAGAAGCGATGCCTTATAAGGATTGGATAATAGGTGTAGGATTAGACTCTGCTGAGGTTGGCAATCCGCCTTCTAAGTTCAGGGAGGTTTTCGATGCTGCTTATGATGAAGGTTTTTTGACAGTGGCTCATGCTGGTGAGGAAGGCCCGGCTGAGTATGTTTGGGAAGTTTTGAAAATGTTAAGAGTATCCAGAGTTGATCATGGTAATCGTTCTTTAGAAGACGGAAGGCTAGTCGATAGGTTGGTTGATGATGGTATGCCTTTGACAGTCTGCCCGTTATCAAATCTTAAGCTTAAAGTAGTTCGTAATCTGAAGGAGCATCCTTTAAAAAAAATGATGAAGAAGAGGTTGATGGTTACTGTGAATTCTGACGATCCTGCTTATTTCGGCGGTTATGTCAACGAGAATTATGTAAGGATTAGTAAAGCTTTGGACTTGACGAAGAAAGACGTGTACAGGTTGGCTAAGAATTCTTTCAAATCTAGTTTCTTAAAAGAAAGGGAGAAGAGTGTTTTGATTGAGAAGTTAGACGAGTATATGAGAGAAAATGGTTCTTAAAGTCTCACCTATTCAATGTACTGGTTGCGGTGTCTGTCAGCAAGTATGTTCTTTTCATAATTTTAAGGAGATTAATCCGAAAAAATCTTTCTTAAGGTTGAAGCGTGAGCATGTAAAGGATATAGTGATAGTTTGTACTCAATGTGGTTTGTGCGCTAAGAATTGTCCTAAGGGTATGATAAAAAAATCTAAAACTGTTTATAAGATTTCTAAAAATTGCGATGGTTGCGGAAAATGCGTCAAGGCATGCCCTTTAAAACTAATAATCATTGAAAAAGGCAAGGCGAAAAAATGCGAAGGCTGCCTTAAATGCGTGGAATGGTGTCCGCCAGAGGCGATGACGAGATGAAAGGATACGCAGGACAAATCTTAAGGATTAACTTATCAAACGATAGTATAAAGAAAGAACTGTTATCAGAAGATGTTATTAAAAAATTCGTGGGCGGCTCAGGATTCTGCGCTTATTACCTAACAAAAGAGTTAAGCCCGGACATCAAACCTTTCGATGAAGAAAACAAGATAATGTTCGCAGTAGGCCCGTTCACAGCGACGTTATGGCCTCAGTCTTCAAGATACTCAGTAGCATCTATTTCTCCTTTGACCAATGGCTGGGGCGAAGCGCATTCAGGAGGTTTTTGGGCGGCAGAGCTGAAAAGAGCAGGCTACGATGGAATAATAATAGAAGGCAAGGCAGAAAAACCATCCTATATAGAGATTGAAGATGATAATGTCAAAATCAAGGACGCTTCTCACGTTTGGGGAAAAGACGTCAAAGAAATGACTAATACTTTACGGAAAGATTCTGATTATAAAGTCGTTGGCATCGGAAGGGCAGGAGAAAACTTAGTAAGGGTTTCTTGCATAATCAGCGATTATCATCGTGCAGCTGCTAGGTGCGGATTAGGAGCGGTCATGGGCTCGAAAAATTTGAAAGCGATAGCATTCAAAGGAAGTAAAAGTGTAACTGTCGATAATCCTAAGAAATATTTGAAGACGATGAAGAAGATAAGGGATAAGCTTTTGAAAAACCAGTATGCAAAAGAATACCCGAACTACGGAACTTTACTATTACCGGGTTTGTTAAACAATCTTGGAAGGTCAACGTGGTATAATGCTAAAGATTCTACTTTCAAAACAGTCGATAAAGTAAATGGGATAAGACTAAGAGAAGAACGTATTTTGAAATCACGTGCTTGTGGCGGCTGCATGTTGAGATGTGCGCAAGTTGTAAGCATAGAAAAACCGAAATCTATCGATAATGAGACGACAGAAGGAGTAGAATACGAGTCAGTAGCAGCATTAGGACCGAGATGCGGCAACGATGATATCAAGTCCATACTGAAAGGGAATAATTTGTGCAACGATTTAGGATTAGACACTATGGGAATTGGAGGAACGATATCCTGGGCGATGGAATGTTACCAAAATAATATCTTAACGAAAAAAGACACAGAAGGACTAGAATTAAACTGGGGCGACAAAGAACTGATACTAAAACTAATAGAAGACATAGCGTTGAGAAGGACAAAACTAGGAAACTTGTTAGCTGAAGGTAGCCAGAAAGCGGCAGACACTTTAGGAAAAGGACACGAATACTTAATGACAGTCAAGAGTGCAGAAACTTCTAATGTTGATCCTAGAGCACAGAAAAGCATGGGACTGGCTTACGCAGTATGCCCAAGAGGAGCAGACCATCTTTACGCATTCCTAGTCATAGAATATCCTTGCTACAAGAAAGTCTTAAGCGAACGATTCGGAGCGAAGATATTCAAAGACTTATGCGACGGCCTTTCTAACAAGGCGAAGCCTTACGCGATATCAGTCTCAGAAAACTTCGGAACACTAATCGATTCTTTAGGAATATGCAAGTATGGTACAATGGTGCCGCCAATATTATACTATAATGACATAAGCGAAGCGTTACAAGTCACATGCGGGATGAAAACAGATAGGAAAAGTTTAGAAAAAGTTGGTGAAAGAGTAGCAAACCTTAACAGACTATTTAATATAAGACGAGGCTTCAGCATGAAAGACGATACTCTGCCAAGACGATACCTTCACGAAAAAGCAAGTAGCGGTCTTGGAAAAGGGCACGTAGTAGATCTTAAACCAATGCTAGAAGAATATTATGCTATACGCGGCTGGGAAAAAGACGGAACGATACCAAAAGAAAAACTCACATCATTAGGACTTGAAGAATTCTACTAAAAAAACTTAGCCGGAAAACCTTTCTTACCGTCGGAAAAATCAGTAGTGGACAGCGCGACAACCGTGTGCCGAGCATTTATAAAGAGAAAATGATTTTTTTACGGGTAATGGAAATAATTGATATTAAAGAGTTGATGGATGGTAAATTAACATATCCTTCATGGTCTACAAAAACACAATATCCTATTCAATGTGAAATAAAATCTGATCAAGTAAGAGTATATTACATAACAACTAAGACTATAATGAAAAAAGTTCATGAAAGATTTTTTCCTAAATTTATTAAACTTACACCAAGATTTTGTTGGGCGATGGGATTCCTAAAAGGCGAAGGGCTTAATAGTACTAATGGAAGAAGTTATTATAGATTTGAAGTTACTAACAAAAATCCACACCTATTAAATAAGATTATAGAAGAACTGGACACAAGTGGAATTCTAAAAAAAGAAGACTATCCAAAAAAATGTTTCCAAATTTTTCATTCATCAAATGAAAAGAATGACGTAAAAAGTTATTGGTCAAAGGCTTTAAGTTTTGACATTGATAGATTTAATGTTATGAATTGTAAAGGTTCATTAAAAAAATCAGAAAGTGGTGTATGTCATATTTACATAAGGGATGTTCTTTTAAGAAGAGTTGTAGATGAAATTAATTCATATGTAATGAATAAAAACCAGTAATATAATAGCAGGGGAAGGATTTGAACCTTCGACCTATGCCCAAAAGATATAAAATATCTTCTTCCGGGTGTCCGAGACAAAGTGCCATATGGGCCTTCCGCATCAAACCCTAAGGTTTGAATCGACGGGCATTCAGGTTTTGTTATCTCCTGGCTGCCCCACCCTGCTGAGACTTACTAAGATATAACCTCTTTTTAAACCTTTTGAAATATCGTCCTTATAAAAACATTTAAAAGTATTCAATAACTTAAAATCTGTTGATAAAAACGGAGGACTGATGATTATGAATCTTCTAACTTTGAAGGAATTTAGCGATGAGGAAATACTTTCTCTTATTAAGAAGGCTGTTGATATGAAGAAGAATCCTAAGAAGTATTACAATAAGTTGACTAATAAGACGTTGGCTATGTTGTTTCAGAAGACTTCTACTCGTACGAGGATGAGTTTCGAGTCTGCTATGACGCAGTTAGGTGGTCATGCGCAGTATTTGGATTGGAGGACGACGAACCTTACTCTTGGCAGTTTGAAGGATGAGATTAAGTGTATGGCTCGTTATGCTGATGTTATCATGGCTCGTGTTTACAAGCATGAGGATATCTTGACCATGGCAGAAGCTAGTAGTGTTCCTTTGATTAATGGTTTGTGTGATAAGTATCATCCTTGCCAGGTGATGGCTGATTTACTAACAGTTTATGAGAATTTCGGCAAGCTCAAAGGAATAAAGTTAGCCTACGTCGGTGACGGCAACAACGTCTGTAATACCTTACTAATAGGCTGTGCGAAGACTGGTATGGAAATTTCTGTAGCTACTCCTAAGGGTTATGAGCCGTTGAAAGAAGTCGTTGATTATGCTAAGAAGCAGGGAAAAGTTTCTTTATACAACGATTTCAGGCAGGCTGTTAAAGGAGCTGACGTAGTCTATACTGACACTTGGGTATCTATGGGTCAGGAAGAGGATAAAGAGAAGCGTATGAATGCTTTCAAGGGATGGACGGTTAATTCTGAAATGATGAAGTTGACTAATAACGCGTATTTCATGCATTGTCTGCCTGCTCATCGTGGCTTAGAAGTCAGTGATGATGTTTTAGATTCTAAGAAGAGTATTGTTTTTGACCAGGCTGAGAACAGGATGCACGCGCAGAAGGCGATACTACTTAAGTGTTTAGGGAAAGTCTAACTTTTTGTTGTAAAAGAAGATTTTATAAAGGGGTTGAATAAGTATTTTGTATTCATAATCAGGAGGATATTAAAAATGTTAAACCAGCTCGAACAAAACATTGTAGAATCATTCAGGCTTGCAAAAAGTGATATAATCAAGATGCAGAATAGCATAAACTTGTTAAGCCATAACCAAGAACATATAATGAAACTTCTTCATGATATTAAAGAGCATGGTAGTGGAATAAAATCTCAACCTGTAACGGCTGAGGATTCAGCGACAAAAGAAATCGTAAGGTTCGATCCAATATTGGTTAAGGATGAAGAGATTAAGGATATGCAGTTGTCAATGCTTCAGATGCAGGAAATTCTTGCTACGATAGGCAAAGGGCAGAATGAACTGATTAGGATGATCAACGAGGCTAAGGAAAAAGAGATAAGGCTATGTGAAAGGATAGATGAGCTTGACCAGAAATTAGCAAGCAAGGCAAGAGCCAAGCCTAGAGTCGTAAGGAAGATAGTCAGGATAAAATCAAAGCCTAAAATAAAGATAGTGAGGAAGATAGTCAGGATAAGATCAAGGCCTAAGGTTAAGATAATCAACCGGGCTGCTAGGAGAAAATTCATCGCATCTAAAAAAGGCAAGGTATTGCACTCTGTCAACTGCCCGTTCTCAAAGAACATAAAGCCTAAGATGAGGATAATTTTCAAGACGAAAGCCAAAGCATTAAACATTGGTTATAAGCCGTGCGAGTGCTTGAAGAAAGTTGTATAAATTTTTTTATATTGTCTTACAGGTTATTATTTTATTTTCTATTTTGAACTTTACTGGCAGGAATTGTTCTACTATGTAAGCATTAGTCGTTACGTGTCCGGTTATTTCAGATGCTAAGATTCTTCCGCTTCCTGCTAATGCCATGTAAGGTATCAATTGATCTGCTGTGTGCTTGTCAACGCAGCCGTTCTCGTATTCAGATATTAAATTGTTGACTGCTTCTCCTGCTACGACTTCTGCTGGTTTGTTAATCTCTCCTAAAGCGTTAGCGCCGATTATGCTGTTTTCTGTCTCTGCCCATAATTGTATTCCTGAGCCGGGGCATAATGTGTCTGAATATTCTGCACTGATTTTTGCGTCGATGCCGAAGTATTTGAACAATCCTTTCTTGGCAGCTTTGGCCTGTCTTTCTGCGACTTTCGCTTGCTTCAAAGATAATGACGCTACGGATTTTCCTTTCAAGCTTACTAACAATCCTTTATCAATGATGTTTATTGGTTTGAGTTTTGATTCGTAAGCGTGCACTTGTACGTCTGCCCCTCCTTTTGGGAAGAATCCTTCTCGGATTATCTTATGTTTCATCTTGTAGCCTGCTTTTTCTAGTAGTGGAAAGAGTACGTTGCTCATATGGTCGTATGGCACCGCCCATTTTCCGTAAGTCGCCCCGCCACTAATCCTGATGTTGACGTCTGCTTTAGAAGCTGGTATTAACAATGCTTGTAATAATAGTCCTACTGACCCTGCAGTCGATATTCTTACTGGTAGGCTTCCGCTCTTTATCTTCAATGGGTAGAATTCTAGCTCTTCAGAGTGCATCACAGCACCTACCATGTTGGCATCGCATAGTTTAGCTACAGCATTGACTGCTTGCAAGTGTTGTTCTGCTAGGCCGGGATTGCACCTTTTCGCTCGAATATTAGTTATTTTAATTGGATTTCCAGTTAAGGCAGATAGTCCAACAGCTAGTCGAACTATTGCCCCTCCACCTTCCCCCCAATCTCCATTAAGATTTATCAATGACATAAATACCTCGTTTAATTTTTTTAATCATTTTTTGGTGAATGAAAAAGTTTAAGTATTCTCCTGCTAAATCATAACTTCTCCCGGTCTTTATAAAATACTTTCCTAAATCATTATACCTAAAAAATCTTTTCTTTTTAAAAAGTTTAGTTAAAAATTCAAAAGCCTCTTTTTTCCCTCGACCATTTGGAAGTTTTCTAAACTGGTAAGATTTTAAAATTTTATTTAATTTTTCTTTTTTTCTTTTTAAACTGAAGTTTATTAACTTGGCGAATTTTCTTAACTGGTCTTGCTGTGCAATCTGAATTCTCCATTTGGTGGTTATACCTCCATTTTTATTCTTATAGAATCCTTCAGGATATAGTCTTGCATCAATTCCTAATTTTATAAGTAAAATCTGTTCTCCTAGAATAAGATTGTTCTTAACATCTTGAGGTATATTGTTTATTCTAGTCCACTTTTCTGGGGGAATGTTAATTTCTAAATTTTTTAGGGATGTGCTTCTAGTAAGCCTTATCGCTCTCTTTCCAGATTTATCAAAACATACATCTCCTTCATCATCAAAAACTCTTCTAAGATATGATATCTGGATTTCTTTACTCCCTAAAAGAATATCTTTAGGGACGCAGACATTTGATAATGTTTTATTACCTCTAGGGACACCACTTAGTTCTAATGCGCCACCTATGATAGCAGGAAATTTTGTTGTGTAAGATTTGTTACCTAAATAGGTTTTACATTTAAATTCCCCAAAAACAGTTTTACATAAGCTTATCAATTTTTGGTGGAGTTCTTTTTCAAGAGCACAATATTGGGCTTGTTTAGTTGGATATCTGTCAACATGACCATCTGATAAGAATGCGGCCCTTATTTCTGCGCCTTCTTCACTACTGAGATTGAATGGTAATTTTGGTTTTAACCCATGAATTTGTTTTATTTCACAATTAATCTTATCTAAAGGATAATTGATGTATTCAGCTATTTTGATTAAAGTTTTAATTTTAGGATTATAATGACTATTTATCACATTAGATATCATTTTTCTGTCTATTCTAATCTTTCTTGCTAATTCCGAAATATTTCCTGCTTTATTAATCGCTCTTTTGAAAATTTTATTTTTAAATCCTTCATTGAGAATCAGTCTATGTCCCAGGTATAGATTATACCAACAAACTGTGGTTTTGACAGGTTTTGTTAAATTTAAATATTCCTGAAAAATTTTATTAAACCTCATTTTTAAAATTAAAGAAATGAGGCTGATTTATAAACTTTAGGCACACGGTTGTCGCGCTGTCCACTACTTAAAGATTTTCGGAAAAAAGAACGTATTTTCGAAATCAATTCTTATCCCTATTAGCATTTTGTTAAAAAAATTGTTTGTCGGTAAAGTTTAAATATCTTCTGTTACCATTCAGTTTCATGTCAGGGCCAGGTTACGGAAAGCATAAGATGAACGTTCATGTTTATGTTCATGAAAAAGGGAAATCATCAGCAAGGATTACTCACTTAGACGTTGAAGGTGACATTTCAAAAATTATCAAGCCTGGCGAGACGACTTTTGTGAAGGGCAAGCCTGGCGGAGTGTTCATAGCGTTGAAGAAAGAGATGATAAAAAGGGCTGAGAGGATTATAAAAAAATGAAGGTCCCAAAAATTTTTGTGCCAAAAAAGAATTTAGAAGAAAAAACCAAAGAACTTTTAATTTCTAAGCCTAAGCATAATGCAGAAGTTTTTCCAGACGGTAGGGCTGAAGATATATTGTTAGAGTTTAACGAGCTTTACTATAACAAGAATGTTGTACGTGGTGGCAGCAAGGAGGATTTGAAAAAAGTTGCAGAACTGGCTTATGCCTTGGCTATGATTGCTAAAAACATGGGCGAGAAGGATTTGAAAGAGCATTATGGCTATAAGAGCATGGAGATTTATAAGGTTTTGAATGTTCGAACTATAGACGACGCCTGTCCTTATCACAGAAGGATAAAAGACATAGAAATCCCTGATCTCATGCATGAAGGGGTAGTAATGGAGATGTTATCATTAGAAAGAAAGGTTTAAAAAGAGTGATTATACATGACTTTTCCGATGGAAAACATACAAGGATACTTAGGAATGGTGGACAAGCTTGACTTAGGTCCTGCTAACTTTTTAGTAGAGCATAAAATAGTTTATTCAATACTAATTTTTCTAGCATTCTTCATGCTGTCTAAGCTTCTAAGGTTTTTGATGAACCATATCTTGCCATTATTCACTAAGAAGACTAAGACTAACCTTGATGATCTAATAATTGAGAGAACGCAAACGCCTGGAGCCTTGTTGATAAACTTGTTAGGAGTTTACGTTGCTTTAATACCTTTAGCCCTATCTGAAAGGGTAAGCTTAGTCATTGATGATATAGTATTATCCTTTATAGTATTGTTAGTCTGCGTCATAATAATAAGGGTTGTCAACTCGTTCATCGACGTGTGGGGCACTGAATGGGCTAAGAAGACTAAGAGCACGATAGATGATGCTTTACTGCCGTTATTCAATAAGACTACGAGATTCTTGTTCGTGATATTCGCAGTTGCTATAATACTTAAGATATGGGATTTTAACATCAGCGGTTTACTAACAGGAGTGGGCATAGCAGGTATAGTTTTAGGCCTGGCTTTTAAAGACAGCCTTGCTAATATTTTTGGAGGAATATCGATAGTTCTTGATAAGAGCATAAAAGTCGGTGACAAGGTTAAGCTTAGCAGCGGTGAATTAGGCATTATACAGGATATAGGGTTGAGGAGTGCTAAAATAAAGACTTATGACAATGAGCTAATTACTGTGCCTAATGGGGTGCTTGCTAATGCAATAATAACAAATTTCACGATGCCTAACACTAAACACCGGGCGGTTATAAAATTCTCAGTAGAGTACGGCTCTGATGTTGAAAAAGTTAAGAAGGTAGTTCTTAAGGCAGTGCAAAACATTCCAGAAGCAGTATACGAGCCTGAACCTTTTGCCCCTTTAGTAGTGTTTAACGAGATGGGTGATTACGGATTGATGTTTTCTGCGCTCATATGGTCCACTTGGGAGAAAAGCCACGGTGTAAAACTGGAGGCTACTAAAAGGATTTATGAAGCGTTGAACAAGGCAAAGATAAGAATTCCTTTCCCGACGAGAACTGTTTATATGCGTAAAGCGAAAAAGTAGAAACGTTTTTAAACTTCTTATTCTATTATTTTCTTTTAAGCCGAGGTCGCATAACCTGGCAGTGCGCAGGTTAGGGCTATTGTATAGTCCTATGCGAAATTGCTAATCCTGTTTCCGCAAGGATATCGGGGTTCAAATCCCCGCCTCGGCGCCACTTTTATTTTAATATTATCATTCTTGTTTTTAGCCAAAAGTTCCAGAGGATATGGTCAAATCCGAAAAAGTGTAAGGTGATTTCGTGTACTAATTTTGGGATTGTTACCAAGGCTATTACTATCCAAAAGTTTTTCTTAGTCAGTTTAAACTTCGGCCAGAATTTTTTTACACCGACGATGAAAATGTAGAAGAAATTAAATATGTCGGGGAAGAAAACAAATACGACTTGTAGTTTTGTGATTTCAAATAAGATTATTCCGACAGCTCTTATAGAGTATAAAGTGATTGATGTCAGTTTTTCTAGTTTTGCAAACTTTAATGAGACTATTACCATTATGGTTATCATGTAAAGGTCTAGCCATTTGTCAAAAACCTGATAATTAATGCTGGAACCGAAGCTTCCGCCTGATATGTTGACTAGTATGCAGTCAAGCCATGAGTCTGCCAATACTGCTGTGATGTATCCTGTGAATCTCCATCTGAAAATTAGTAATGGTATAAGCAAACGTGCTAACAATGAGATGATGATAGGATCAATCATGTATTTATTATGGTGAATATAAGTTAATAATTTTTTGCGTTTGTTTAAATCCTTGTATACATATTTCTAAGAATATGAAAGAGAACTCTTATCTTCTGGTGTTTCGCACCACTTACTTTCTAATGCGCAGAAGTTATATTTAAACCTTCGTATTTACTAAAAAAGAACAATATTTATATATTATAACTGCATATATTAGTCTTAAGAGATAGTAAGGGTAGTATAAACAGTATCTCCGAGTGAGTTTTTGTCACTGTAGAGTTTAGAGAAAAAAGCAAGTAGTAGCTGTTGCTACTTACTTGCTTAACTTGAAAAGTAATAAGTATGTATCGGGGTTG
>Ga0194111_10000306_pt1 | contig 60076 bp, 44 predicted proteins | sample TA2KigC300mmetaG_FD_146194 | JGI IMG/M metagenome (GOLD analysis project Ga0194111, IMG submission 146194) | Freshwater microbial communities from Lake Tanganyika, Tanzania - TA2015033 Kigoma Deep Cast 300m | ecosystem: Environmental > Aquatic > Freshwater > Lake | place: Tanzania: Lake...
TTTTACCAGTGTTCTTCTGCTCCTTTATAAAGGCAATAAAGTCAGGCGTAGAAACGTACTTTCTGTTCTGTAGCCAGTCGGCTAAAGACTCCCTCAAGATTTCAGAAACTCCTCTGCCTTCCTTCTCAGCTATCTCCTTCAGCTTCGAGTAAATCTGCTCTTCCAACTTGAACGTTACTACTACTTTCGCCATAAGGGTATGGTATTACAAAGTATTACCCTTTTCAACCACCCGGAAGGTTGGTATAAAAGTGAATCTGCATAGCTTCAGGTTCCCTTATCAATCCACGGATTTGGGCTCCATCGGATGCAGTTGTGATTTCGGCCTGTTTTTGCTATACTAAGTAACAATCTAATAATGACCGCGGGGGAGCTCGGACAGGCCAAAGAGCCGGGCCTGTCGGGCTGAGAGTCCCCCTTACGTTGGGGGGCAACCCTTTGAACCTGATCTCGGTAATGCGAGCGTAGGGAGGCGGGTTTTTACGACCAAGGCCCTAGGCTCTTGGTCTTTTGATTTCTGGGAGGCAGTGGCAGTGACACAGCTTGAACTCGCCAAAAAAGGCATCATATCGCCGTGGATGAGGCGCGTCGCCGGACAGGAAGGGCTGGACGCTGATTTCATTCAGCAGGGTCTCGCCGAAGGGACCATAGTCATTCCGGCAAATACCAGGCGGTCTAATCTTGAACCCTGTGGCATCGGCCAGGGACTCCGCACTAAGGTAAACACCAACATAGGCACCTCTGCTGACTACGGGACTGCGGAAACCGAACTGGAAAAGCTGCGGATAGCCGTGGAGTACAAGACGGACGCTGTGATGGACTTGAGCACCGGCGGCGATATTGTCGCCATCCGTCGGGCCGTTATCTCCGCCTGCTCGCTTCCTTTAGGCACTGTGCCCATCTATCAGGCGGCAATCGAAGCCACCGCGATAAGGGGTGCCATCGTCAATATGACTGCCGATGACCTTTTTGGCGTTATCGAGCAGCAGGCAAAGGACGGTGTTGATTTCATGACCGTACATTGTGGGGTGACCCAGCGATCCGTGGCGCAACTGAGCCGCCAGCGGAGATTGACTAACGTCGTTTCCCGTGGAGGGGCCTTCCTGCTTGGTTGGATGATACACCAGCAGCGAGAGAATCCCCTCTATGAACAGTTCGACCGCTTGCTGGAAATAGCGCGCCGATACGATATAACCCTGAGCCTGGGTGACGGGATGCGCCCCGGCAGTCTGGCCGACGCCACTGATAGCTGTCAGATAGGGGAACTCCTGACCTTAGCTGGGCTGGTGGAGCGTGCCCGTGAGGCGGGTGTCCAGGTGATGGTCGAGGGCCCAGGGCATGTGCCCCTGGACCAAATTGTGGCCAATGTCCAATTGGAGAAGCGCTTGTGCCTCGGGACGCCCTTCTATGTGCTCGGTCCGATAGTAACCGATGTTACTGCTGGCTATGACCATATTTCGGCGGCCATAGGTGGCGCCATTGCGGCCGCCGCCGGGGCTGATTTTCTGTGCTATGTTACCCCGTCGGAGCATCTTTCTCTTCCCGACGCCGAGGATGTGAAGGAGGGAATCATTGGTGCTCGAATCGCTGCCCATGCTGCCGATATCGTTAAAGGGGTGAAGGGAGCCGCAGACTGGGATCGAAGGATGTCCATCGCTCGCAGAAACCTCAATTGGGAGGAGCAGATTCGGCTCTCCCTCAACCCCGACAAAGCTCGCCGAGTGCACAGCCGCTTTGCCACTGAAGGGACTGCCTGTAGCATGTGCGGCCCCTACTGTGCTATGGCTCTGGTCGAGAAGTACCTAGGTATCCAGGTGGCCAGGTGCTAACTGTAGCCCTTGCGGGCATCGATTTGAAGAGTGTTTGAAAGTGACTCAGATCAGTCCTCGTGCAGTTCCTAGGCTGGCACAGTGAAAGCAGAGATCCTCTCCATTGGCACTGAGCTGCTTCGGGGAGAGGTGGACGACACCAATGCCACCTACCTGGCAGCTCAACTGTCCCTGGCGGGAATTGAGGTCTGCTGGGTCACCGTGGTGGACGATGACCTGGAAAAGCTGACCGAGGCTTTTCAGCGGGCGATTGCCCGTTCTGACATCGTTTTGGCCACTGGGGGGTTGGGGCCTACTGCTGATGACCTCACCCGAGAGGCTATCGCCCGGGTGATGGGTGAAGAACCGCAGATTTGCGAGGCGTTAGAGCAGCAGTTGCGTTCTCTTTTCCAGTCTATCGGATGGGCCATGCCTTCCCACAACCTGAAGCAGGCAACCCTGATCCCCTCTGCCCAACCCATCCCCAATCCGAGAGGTACGGCCCCTGGCTGGTGGGTGGAAAAAGAGGGCAAGACAATAGTGGCCATGCCTGGCCCGCCCAGGGAAATGCAACCCATGTGGCAAAACGAGGTCATGCCCAGATTGTGCCAGAGGACTCAAGAGACAGTCATTCTTTCTCGGACGTTGAAGACCTTTGGCCTCTCTGAAGCAGCAGTTGACGAGATGGTCGGCCCTGTTTTCTTATTGTCCAACCCTGGCCTTGGCATTTATGCCAAGACAGATGGCATCCACCTCAGGCTGGTGGCCAGGGCCGGAAGTCGTGAAGAAGCAGAAAGATTTATCAAGGACGCTGAAGACAAGCTACGGCATATCTTGACTGGCTACATCTGGGGTACGGATGACGACACCCTGGAAAACGTGGTGGCGAAGCTTCTTATCGACAAGGGACTGACCGTGGCGACCATGGAGTCCTGCACAGGTGGGCTCCTGGCAACCACCCTGACCGATGTCCCCGGAAGCTCTGCCTGCTTCAAAGGCGGGTTTGTGCCTTACTCCAACGAGGCGAAAATAGCTCTTGGAGTGGATGCCGATCTTATCCAGCGTCATGGAGCCGTGAGCGCGCAGGTGGCTGAGGCGATGGCCCAGGCAGCAAGGCAGCAGCTTAGAGCGGACATCGGAATCGGCAGCACCGGGGTAGCCGGGCCGGACGCACTGGAAGGGAAGCCTCCCGGATTAGTATATATCGCCGTTGCTGATAGCCAGGGGGTGGAGAGCGTGAAAGCGAACTACCCACCCGGGCGCATAGAAGTGAAACGCAGGGCTACCACCCATGCCTTGTTCTTGCTGCGGCAGAGATTGATGTCCCGGATGGTGGAGAAAAGGAGAACGGAGAGCAGTTAGTGGCCACCCAGTGTAACCCGCCTCCCAGGGGTAACCCTCTTTTCAGTTGCGCGGCGGGGTGTCCTTAGAGTATCATTTCCTAGCACTCTTTGGCTGAGAGTGCTAGCAATTTCGGATCGGGAGTGATAAAAATTGAGCAAGGAGGTCGTAAATGCCTAAACCAAAGCTTCAGCCTTTGGGAGACAGGGTGGTGGTAAAGGCCACCAAGCAGCAGGAGGTGACTAAAGGGGGTATCGTGCTGCCGGACACAGCCAAGGACAAACCTCAGGAAGGCACGGTAATTGCTGTAGGGCCAGGTAAGCTTACCGAAGATGGCAAGAGAATAGCTATGGACATCGCAGTGAATGACAAGGTCATCTACGCCAAGTATGCCGGCACGGAATTCAAGCTTGACGATGAGGAGCTAATAATCCTCCGTGAAAGCGATATCCTGGCCAAGAAAGCTTAAGGAAGGAGAAAGAAGTGGCAAAACAGATAATTTTCGGAGACGAAGCCAGGAAAAGTCTGAAGAAAGGGGTGGACATCCTGGCTGATGCGGTTAGGCCGACCCTGGGGCCAAAAGGGCGTCCGGTGGCCCTGGACAAGAAGTGGGGCCCACCGACGGTCATCAATGACGGCGTTAGCATTGCCAAAGAGATTGATCTCCCTGATCCTTTCGAGAACATGGGGGCCCAATTGCTGAAACAGGCTGCCTCCAAGACCAACGACAAGTGTGGTGATGGCACCACCACATCCACACTGCTGGCGCAAGCCATCGTTGGTGGCGGCTTCAAGAACATAACCGCTGGGTCGGATGCTATGGCTCTTAAGCGGGGCATAGAGAAAGCGGTCGGTGTCCTGGTTGAAGAGCTCAAGAAGAAGGCTATCAGCGTGTCTGGTAAAGAACAGATTGCTCAGGTGGCCACTATCTCGGCAGTGGATGCTCAGATTGGAAACATGATTGCCGATGTAATGGAGAAGGTGGGTAAGGACGGGGTTATCACGGTAGAGGAATCGAAAGGGCTTCAGTTTGAGACAGAGTATGTTGAGGGTATGAAGTTTGACCGCGGTTACATCAGTCCCTATTTCGTCACCAACCCGGAGCGAATGGAGACGGTGATTGAAGACCCCTACATCCTTATCACCGACAAGAAGATCTCGGCCATCGCTGATATTCTGCCGGCTCTTGAAAAGATGCTTCAGGTGAGCAAGAACCTGGTGATCATTGCCGAGGATGTAGACGGGGAAGCGCTGGCTACCCTGGTGGTCAACAAGCTCAGGGGCACGCTCAACTGTCTGGCGGTGAAAGCGCCTGGCTTTGGTGACCGGCGCAAGGCCATGCTGGAGGATATGGCCATCCTCACCGGCGGGACAGTGATCTCTGAAGAGGTGGGCCGTAAGCTCGACTCGACCACGGTAGCTGATCTGGGCCGAGCCCGCAAGGTGGTAGCCGACAAGGACAACACCACTTTCGTGGAAGGTAAGGGCAGTGAGGCCGATATTCAGGCGAGGATGAAGCAGATAAAGGCTCAGATAGAGGAGACCACCTCTGATTTCGACCGCGAGAAGCTTCAGGAGCGGCTGGCGAAGCTGGCTGGTGGGGTGGCGGTAATAAAGGTGGGGGCCGCCACAGAGACAGAGCTTAAAGAGAAGAAGCACCGGGTGGAAGACGCCCTTTCAGCTACCAGGGCTGCCGTAGAGGAAGGCATCCTTCCTGGGGGTGGGGTAGCTTTGCTGAATGCCGCTGCTGCCCTGGCTCCGTATCTGAAGGACGGTGACGAGGCTATCGGAGTGAAGGTGGTGAAGGAGGCCATAGAGGAGCCAATTCGGTGGATTGCCACCAATGCCGGGGCAGAAGGCTCGGTGATAGTAGAAGAAGTCAAGAAGAGCAAACCTGGTGTTGGGTACGATGCTGCCAAGGGCGAGTTTGGTGACATGGTGAAGAAAGGTATCATTGATCCGGCGAAAGTGGTGCGGACAGCCCTGGAGAATGCTGCCAGTGTGGCGGTAATGATATTGACTACCGAGTCGCTGGTAACTGATATCCCGGAGAAAGAAAAGGCTGGTGCTCCGCCGCCCATGCCAGAGTACTAGGGTATTGAATTAGAGACGCAGAAGAGAGGGCCCCCGATGCATCGGGGGCCCTTTTTGGTTCTCGCAAGGCGGGCTTCAATTTTTCTCTGGTCAGGATTCTCTGGTTACTCCATCAGAAATGGAGCAGTCCTTCCAGTTGTTTTTCTTTCACTGGTCCGACAACCGCTAAGTTCAGCTTATCCGCAACAAAAAGCTCCTGACCAACGCGAAGCAAGTCATCAGCCCTGATGGAATCAATCATGGAGACCACCTGATCAACAGTGCGGATTTCCCTCAGCAACAACTCCTGGGCACCTAGCCAGCCGGCCACGCTTCGAGTGTCTTCCATACGGAGCAAGAGGCGTCCCTTAGATAGTTCCTTTGCCTTGGTGAGGTCAACCTCGGGTATTTCCTCCTTCAGCCGACGGAGTTCTCCCAGAATAGCAGAGACGGTGGTGGAAAGGGAGGCAGGATCAACACCGGCATACACGGTCAGAGAACCCGTATCCAGGTGATGATTGACATAGCTTTGAATAGCGTAGGCCAGCCCGCGTTTCTCGCGAATCTCCACGAAAAGGCGGCTGCTCATTCCCTCACCGAGGATAACATTCAGCAGGTCAAGACAGAACCGATCGGGGTGAGTGAGGGACAAGCCAGGTAAAGCTAAGCAGAGGTGAGCTTGCTCTGTGGTGCGATGCTCGGATTGAAACCGCGCATGGTATTGTCTATCGTTGGCCGCAAGATACTTCTGCGGTGGCCCGACGTGCCAGCTTCCAAAGGAGTCCTTCAGACAGGCCATTGCTTCCTGGTGACTAACGCCGCCGCTGACGGCGATTACTATGTTGCCAGCCGTGTAGTGTTGTTCCATATAACGTAACATATCCTCGCGACCGACCCCGGACACCGAGGCCTTGGTTCCGGCAACGTCCCTTCCCATGGGATGCTCAGGCCACACCAGCTTGTCGATAAGCATATCGACTGTCTGCTGAGGGGAGTCGAGGCTCATGTTTATCTCCTCAATGATTACTTGCCTCTCCTTCTCTATATCCCCCGGGTCAAACCTTGAGTTCGATAGCATGTCGGCCAGGACGTCTATTGCCAGAGAGAAATGCGGGCGGGCCACTTTGCACCAGTAGACGGTCATTTCCTTGTCCGTGCCAGCATTGACTATTCCTCCCACCCCTTCAATAACCTCGCATATCTCCTTGGATGTCGCCCTGCGGTGGGTCCCCTTGAAACAGAGATGTTCAATGAAGTGAGAAACACCAGCTTTGTCATCGCTCTCGTAGCGGGAACCAGTCCCAATGAAAATGCCCACGCACACCGAATAAGCATGTGGCATGGTGCTGGTAATCACCCTCAGCCCATTATCAAGAACAGTTTTCTGGTACAAGATGCCTCCTCTGCTCGGCTATTCTAAGTAACCGCTTTGCCTGGTGTCAATTCAAGACTCACGGAGCTAAGCGTCCTTATTGGCTTCGGCCTTCTCTAGCCAGCACTCGGATGACTGCTGGGATCAGATAGCGGGCCAGGTCCCGGCGGCTTCCTCCGCAAAGAACCACGATGAGCCTGCCCTGGCAGAGCTGGTCAGCCGCTCTTTTGAGCTCTTCAGCCAGGCGTATGTGCGCGTCAGGGCTGATGCCGATGTCGCCGTAATCGCCCTGTGTTCCGTCATAGCCCCAATTCCAGAAGATGGCCTGTGGTCGAAAGGCTGCCGCTCTCGGGGTGAGATTCTGTTTGACCAAATCCAAATACTGCGCGTCCTTTATATGCCAGGGCACGTGGACGTTGACCTTGTTGTTTGTCTCGGAAGGACTGCCAGTACAAAAGCACATGTAGAGGGTGTCTATGTCATCCTCGAAGATCTCCCATGTCCCGTCGCCGTGGTGAGCGTCGGTGTCTACAATGGCTAGACGCTTCGCTCCGAACCGCGCTCGCAACTCTCGGATGGCCACGGCGGCGCCATTGAAGTAGCAGCCCCCGCCATAGAAATTCGTGCCAGCGTGATGGTCTCCGTATCCGGTAAAGACAAAGGCGTTATCTATTTCACCCCGCCATATCCGGACGGCCGCCGCTACTGTGCCTGCCGCCGAAAAGAGCGCCCCTTCGTAGACCTGGCTCTTCTTAATCTGGTTTACCATACCGGGAGTATGAACACGGTGAAGGATATCTTCCGAGATAGGTTCCAGCTCAAAGGAAGAGGGGGGCTTGAGCGGATAGAAAGCGTCATACAGGAAGACATTGTCCTTTTCCAGGATTCCGGCGAGTGCCTGGGGAAAATCCCGCAGTCTTTCCCCATCCTGGTAATGGAAGAATATGCCCGTGCGCTGCATCACCTGATAAGCCAGCTAGCCCATTCCCTGAAGCAGGCTTCTGACGTTATTACCCAGTACATTGTGGTTGTAACCGCCTTCCAATACTCCATATCTTTGCCCCTGGCATACCTTTTCCGAGTATTCCGTCACCAACCGGCCAATAGTCTCATAGTCCTCCGTTTTGAGCAGCCTGCCCCAGTCGTGCTCGTGCCTGTCGAAGCCGGCGGAGACAGCTATTATGTCCGCCCGTGTTTGAGCCAGAAAGCGAGAGATGCTGTCCATGAATACGAGCCGATTGCTAGCCTCCGGGTGAAAGTAGACTACCTCTGGTGTATTGTCAAAGATACTGGCGGTGCCATCTCCGAAGTGGAGGTCTATGTCTAGTATTGCCGCTGTCTTGATTTTGCCCTCTTTTCTCAGCTTGGCGATGGATATGGCCACGTTATTGAAAAAGCAGAATCCCCAGCAGTGGTCGGCACTGGCGTGGTGTCCCGGCGGCCTGATGAGAGCGAAGGCAGGTTGGGCTGTGGTGGCCAGTTCCGCGGCCTTGATGGCCCCTCCGGCTGCCAGCAAAGCCACTTCATAAGTCAGGCCCATCCTCTTAATATTCTCTATGTGCCAGTCTGAGTGCACCAGTCTCAGGTCATCCACTGTGGCTGGTTCGGCCATAACCATCTCAAAGTGAGGAAAGAGCTCCTTGGTAATGCTTTCCATCCGTCCCGCCTTAGCAGCGGGGTCACTGCTGTATACCTCTTCAAACCTTGGATGATAGATAATCTTCATCTGGCCTCGCCGGTGTTAGGCATCAGTCTTTCCATGGTTCTGGCATAGACCTGGTAAGTTATGGCATCGAAGAGGACGAAGGCCACGGCATCCAGGGAGGCCTTCTGGCGCAAAAAGTCAATCACGGTGCGAAGAGCTACCTCGGCTGCCTGGTCAACGGGGTAGCCGTAGGCGCCGGTGCTGATCGATGGGAAAGATACGGTCCTTAAGCCCCTTGTCACCGCCGTCCGTAGGCTCTCTCGATAGGCGCTGGCCAGAATCTCAGGTTCACCTCGTGTGCCGTCATGCCAGATAGGCCCCACAGTGTGGATGACATATCTTGCCTTCAGATTGCCTCCAGTGGTAATAACCGCCTTGCCTGCTGGCAGGCGGCCCTGCCGGGAGACGATTTGTTTGCACTCTTCCAGAATAGCCGGGCCTCCAGCACGGTGGATAGCGCCGTCCACACCACCGCCACCCATCAGGCTGGAATTAGCCGCGTTTACTATGGCATCCGTGGCCTGTTTGGTGATGTCTCCCTGGAGTAGCGAAAGCCTGGTCTTGTTGATGATCACTTCCATTGCTCTGCCCGCCATTCTGTAATTGCTTTACTGATGGAGGCCGGCACTATTGCCAAATAGTCTCCTCGCCACCTCTCTCAGTCTCTCTGTTCCTTTTATCTCACCGGGGAATAGGGGCAGGATGGTGAAGTTAGAATTGTACTTCCTCTGCAATTCTGCGATGTAGGTGCGCTGCATCCGCGCCCTGCTCTGGAGAAAAGGAGAATCGGGCTCCTCTACTACCTGGTTGATGATCAAGTGGCTGATATGGAGGCCGTAGTCTTGCAACTCGGCCACTATGTCGTCGATCTGACGTACAGCCAGGGCTTCGGCTATGGTGACGAGGTTCAACTCCACTTCTTTCTTGAGAAACTCCATGTCGCTATTGGAGAGTTCTTGCCACTCTTTGATCACCCCTAGCACCGAGCGTTTCTTTTGGCCGGTGGCTATCAAGGAAGAGTAGATGCGGGGGGCGGCCTTGAGATGCTCGTTGAGCATGGAGGGCATGCGCAGCAGGCCTAGGGTCTGTCCCGCCGGGGCGGTGTCCCATACTATCTTCTCAAATTGCCCGGATTCGCTGAGTTCCCGGATGTAGTCCACCATGAACTCGTCTCTGAGTCCCGGCAGAATGGAAGTAATGAAGTCAACAAAGTCTTCGTAGCTGATGTCCACAAGGGAAGAGAAGACGTCATACACCTCAGGCCCAAACTTCTTGTCCCACAGCGCCTTTATGCTTTCGTAGCTTATCTCATCCACGTAGAGGTTATCGCTCGCCTTTGCTGGCTTTTGCCCGCCATTGATCTCGAAGATGTCCAGCAGGGAGGGCGTCAAATCGCTGGAGATGACCAGAGTCTTATGGCCTGTGGCGGCATAGTGCAAGGCGGTAGCCGCAGCGCAGGTTGTCTTTCCTACTCCTCCTTTGCCGCAGAGCATGATAACATTCTTGGAGTCCATTCTATCCATTCACCCTTGCCTCCCTAACCCAAAGCTAGTATCAATGTTAGCATACTACTGTGGAGACGGCTAACGAGGCTTTCGGCATACGTTTCGGCTCTTAATGGGCTGGCTGTCTCTTCTCTGGTGCCCTGCCCACGTCTGACACCGGTGTTAAGAAATCAGGTTCGAAGTGGGCGGTTTTAGGGGCTATTTGCCATCAGGTTACAGTATCGGATCGTCTCCTTGGCTTGCCGTGGGAGCAGCTCTGCCGTGCCAAGAGCCTGCAATACCTCTTTTGTAAGCCCCCCAGGTAGCCACACCCCTCCTGGAGGAGAAGATCGATATTGTCCGTGGTCACCATCCGCCGATCCCCCACCAAGATTAGCTGCCTCAAACCAAAGCGTCTCTCCAGGTCTTCCCCACTTCTCCCGCCGTCTGAGCACCAGAGACATGTATTGTCCTGAGATGGACGCGCCAGGTTATCCAAAGGTGACGCCAGCAGACCCGTGCTTATCAGAGTGGCTACTGCCAGTTGCCGGGAGGGCACTTCTGCCAGACGTATCCCATCGAAAAGAGATAGTCGTGCTTCTCTTCTTTGCCACCCCTGGCCTTAACTCTTCTGAGGAACGTGGCTGTCGGCAGGTCACCAACCCGGTTGGCTTTGGATCGCTCAAAACCACATCTGTCACAGTGGCGAAAATATCAAACACGGGGTTTACTGGCCAGACAGGCGACGTGGCCACCAACTCCAACGGCCAGCGATGGCAGCTAGAGAAGGCACCAGGAGGGCCCGCACTACGAAGGTGTCGATCAACACCCCAATGGCGATGCCTCCTCCTATCTGCAATACCACATGAAGCGGAGCACTCGTTAGTGTGGCGAATGTTCCGGCCAGGATGATGCCAGCGGCAGTGATTACAGCACCGGTGTTGGCTACGGCGTGGATCACCGCTTCCCTTATCGGCCTCCTGTGGGCCTCCTCCCGAATACGGGAGATCAGAAAGATGTTGTAATCCGCCCCCGTAGCGATCAGTACCACAAAGATGAACATGGGTACCATGTAGATCACAGCATTGTGGTTGAGTACATCAATGAAGAGCCAGGTAGAAATACCTATCGTCGCGCCATAGTTAAGCAGCACAGTGCCCACCATATAGAGAGGTGCCAGCAGACTGCGTAGCAACACCATTATCACTAACAGAACGCCCACAGTGGCTAGTCCGAACACTCGCCCAAAGTCTGCATCATTCGTGCGCATAATATCAGCGTTTATCGCCGCCTCCCCACCTGTGTAATGTGAAGATCCCTTCAGTTCAGTTGCGCTTACACTGGTGCGCACCGCTTCTCTCAGAGGTGCCACTACCTTTAGAGCCTCCTTTGAGTAGGGATCGAGCGTCAGCACCACATTGATCCGGGCGGTGGTTCCATCTTCAGAGAGATAATTGGCAAACAGCCAGTGATTCACGCTCTCCAGGCCGTTTGCCAGCCTAGTAGTCTGCTCCTGTAGCTTAGCCAATAACGCAGGCAAGTCTTCCGGCGGGCTGGTGTTAATCTGGTCTATTATGGCCCAGATTTCGGTGAGATCAGCCTCGACTTGGGCGAAGTTCTGGCTCAGTATGACTTTGGGATAATAAGCAGCAAACTGCGGCATATATTCCGATACTGCCTGGATGGCAGCTATCTTGTCTGCGTCCAGTCCTGCGCCCTGACTCAACTCATCGGCAATGGCGCTCATCCGTGTACTGAAATCGGAAAGCTGTCCGCTGACACCTTTGTTGTAGTATTCGACTCTGGAGACGCCCTCGACGTTCTCTAACCGCTGTGCGATCTCGCTGATCGCCTCCAGTGATCTGGTATCGGCTATATCGTTTTCCTGGGATTCAATGAGAACATAGAGGGGAGTCAGTTCACCTACCTGGAAGTGTTCCCGAAGCAACTGGAAGCCCTTTGCAGACTCGACCCCTTTGGGCATCTGGCTGAGCATGTCCACGGATCGTGAGTAGTGGGACAAGGCTATATACGGGAGCAAGAGCAGAGTGATAATAACTAATGCCACTACTACGGCGTGCTTCACTATCAGTTGCCCAATACTCATCCAACTGAACCTACCCTGTTGCCGTTCGCGGGCGACTTTCGCCGGCCAGAACAAACGCCGGCCAAACAGCGACATCAGTGCCGGCATTAGCGTTAACCCCGCGATCAGAGTGATAGCTACCCCAAGCGCCAGCACCAGTCCCATGGTTCTAGTCATACCGAACCGAGATATCATCAGACAGAGGAAAGCGACGATCGTCGTCGTGGCACTGGCCACGATGACTGGCCCCATACTCCTGAGAGTATATGTCTCTGCTTCTTCTCTGCCTTTGCGGGCAATCTCCTCACGAAAACGCGATACAATGAACAGGCAGTAGTCGGTGCCCATACCGAAGATGATCACTACGAGGTAGGCATCGGCAAGGGTGGGAACATTCACACCAGACTGTGCTATGTAGCCGATGATTCCCCTGGCCACCAAGTAGCTGCAACCGATGGTGATCAGGGGAACCAGGGAGGCAACAGGTGAGCGATATATGAGGAGCAAGAGGACAATCACCAGTATGATGGTGACAAGGGTAGTCCTATCAATGGTCTGGTCAACAGACCTGAAAAGGTCACTGAATATGCCGGCATCGCCCGTAATATAGATTCTGGCATCAGGATATTCACTGCGAATGTATTCCCGTATCTGCTTAATGGCCTGCTTTGCCGGCTCATCTGCCGAGGACACCGATAGCCCTATAGTCATCAGCGTGGTGGTCTGGTCGCTGCTCTCTAGAGGTGAGCTCACCTCCTCTTGAATGATCACTTCGGGAGCAGCATCGGAAACAAGCCAGTCATGTATGGCTTTCGCCTCCTGCATGTTCTGTTCAGTAAGCCCCCGTTCGTTGTACATCACGAGTATGGCGGTGGTCTTGGGGGCTTCTGCAGCCGCAGGGAACTTCTCCTTCAACAGTTCCCGGGCAAAGGTAGACTCAGTGCTCTGAGGCAAGAACTGACTCTCCTCGGTGACCCCCACTTCGCGAAGTGTAGGCGCTAGGAAAAGGAAAGCCACGGCCAGGGCCACCCAAAAGAGTGTGATCAGGATGGCATACTTGCTGACAAATCTAGCTAGTAGGGAGAACATTGCCCGTATTGTAACTCTAACCAAGCTGTCTGGTCTATACCTCGGAACACGATGGAATTTACACCTTCTCACACTGCCACAGTGCTTCTCTGGCGAAAGGCGAGACTAGGCTGAAGACTATACTCATAAGTATTTTACCGGCAGGAAGGTCATGCGGGAGTCAATACATCTGAGAGGAAACTGCCGGGGGCAGGGCCTATCATCCAGCCTGGGGATGTCATCTGCCGATATGCGCCCATGGCCGAACCTCCTATTCCTAATGGTGAGCTAGCCGGAAGTTTTTCATACCCAGTTTTTCATTTACGTTTTTAGTGGCTTGTGATGCCAGTGGCCTATTCTGCTATTTGTGTCCTTGGTTGCGCAATCTCGAGATCACTGGGGTCGGGTAAGTTTACCGAACACTGAAGTATTTGCAGAAGCCTTGGTGAAGCTGCTATAATCTTGGTGAACGGATTCAAAATGGAGACAGAAACAAGTCTCCGCTCATACGAGGAGACACTGAGGCATTCCAGCCTACTCCGTGGGCTGAGTGATAGTGAGTTGGAAAAGCTGTTTCCACTTTGTCGAGTAGAAATTTACGAAGCTGGAGCGGTAATTTCTCGGCAGGGTGATCCATCCTACACCATCCGGATAGTAGAGTCGGGGAAAGTAGCACTACAGGTAGACCTCCACATAAGCCGCACTATGGACGAGAGCGCAACGATTGATGTGGTGACTCGGGGAGGGACCTTTTGTCTCTCGGCGCTGATAGAGCCTCATATACTCACGGGGTCAGTGACCGCCCTCGAGCCAACAAGGCTTATCGCTATAGAGGAAGCAGACCTTAGGCCACTCTTTGACCAAAACCCGAGAATGGCGTATCAGGTTATGAGTAACCTGGCTGAAATAGTCCGGTCGAGACTCATCCGAACCGAAGAAACGACGGGGCGTATCCTCTCTATTATTTTTCACGATCTGAAAACCCCGTTAGCGGCTGTTGAGAGTTATAACCGGCTCTTGCTCGGCGGTTTCGCCGGTGAACTGAATGAAGAACAGAGAAATATTGTGCAGCGAAGTAGCAAGAGACTCTCTGACCTCCTGAACCTGGTGAGCAACATGATTGATCTTTCCCGCGTTGATTTTGGTGAGTTGCGAATCAGCCGCGTTTGTTTGCCGAAGGTGATAAAGGATTGTGTTGAAGCTATGCAGCCTCTGGCTGAAGAAAAGGGGCTGAAGCTGATTAACGAGGTGCCCGAAAAACTTCCTACTATTCTAGGCGCCCCAGAGCGGCTGAAGCAGGTTTTTACCAACTTGTTGTCTAATGCCGTCAAGTTTACCCCGCCTGGAGGCACGGTAGCAATTACAGGCAAGGATTCCGGAGTGCGTGTTCAAGTGGAGGTAGCAGACACGGGAATTGGTATTCCAGCCGAGGAATTGCCGAAGATATTCGACGGCTTCTACCGAGGTCTCAACGTCAGTGAGAAGGGAACTGGACTGGGGCTTTCTATAGTGAAAAGGATAGTCGAGTCTCACCATGGCAAAGTGTGGGCGGTGAGTCCCTGCCCTGAGACGGGTAAGGGAAGCAAATTCATTTGCGTTTTGCCCAAAGGTTCGCTGTCATAGCATAAGCAACATATGAGAGAAGGAGCAGATAATCTCACGATACTGAGATCCTGAGCGGAACAGGGGGAAATGGCAAGGATTCTAATAGTAGACGATGACCCCGATATCCGAATGGCGATTGGCAGCGTCTTGAGATCGCGTGCTCATCAGGTGTTTCAAGCTAGTGACGGAGAGGAAGCCTTACGTAAGCTAAGAGAGGAGAAACCGGACTTAATGCTCTTGGATTTGCTCATGCCCAAGATGGATGGATTTGCTGTCGTTAAGGAACTAAGAAGAAACAAGCAGGACTATCCCAATATTCCTGTTCTCATCATAAGCTCGGTAAGGGAAGAATCGAGTCACCGACGCTATGAGTTGGAAGTAGGTCGTAGGCTTGACGTTGATGACTATATTGAGAAGCCCATTGAGCCCTTTGTTTTGCTTGCGCATGTAGAGAGGCTCTTGGGCAAAGGAGGAGAAGATGCCAGGCCGCACTAAAATCCTGGTTGTGGATGATGATCTCGATGTGCATGCCGCAGTGAAGACTTTGCTTGAAAGCAAGTCCTATCAGGTCGTACAAGCATACGATGGGGAGGAGGGTCTGCAAAAAGTGGTGGAGGAAAGGCCGGATTTAATTATCCTGGATGTTATCATGCCCAAGAAGCACGGGTTCCAGGTCTGTCGGGAACTCAAGACCGATCCCAGGTATTACTTCTTCTCCCATATACCTGTGCTGATGCTGACTGTCTACCCCGGGGATAGAGAGAAGCTGCATCTATCCGTGCGGGAAGGAATGGAAATGGAGGCAGAGGACTATCTTCAGAAGCCCTTTGATCCTTCTGAACTGCTAAGCCGAGTAGAAGAATTACTGAAGAAAAGTAGGGGGTAGACTTGGTGAACAAGCAGGTTTTGGTTATTGGCGGGGGTGTATCGGGGATAGCTTCAGCGATAGAGTTAAGTAATGCTGGTCTGCCTGTATACCTGGTGGAAAAGGAGGCAGGGATCGGTGGACACGCTGCCTCCTTTTGTTGCAAAGCAACCGATGCTTGCGCTAAGTGTTCTGTTTGCGTACTGCCCACCAAGGTAAAGGAATCCATACTCAATCCTCGGATTACGCTGTTAACTAATTCCACGGTACAGAAGGTTGCTGGCGAGGTTGGTAATTTTCTTGTTGAGGTGATGCAAGAGCCCCAGTCTATTGACGCAGAAAGATGCATAGCTTGTGGGCTTTGTGCAGCGGTCTGTCCAGCCGAGCCTAAAGCTGTCTATCTGCCGTCGGCCGAAGCCACACCTCTTTCGTATGTTCTTGACGCAGGGCTATGCTTTCGTTCCAAGGAAAAAAACTGCAACCTCTGTCGTGAGATTTGCCCCACGAAGGCTATAGAGTTTGAACCCAAGCCGAAAAAGCAGCAGTTGAATGTTGGCGCCATTGTTCTTGCCACTGGTTTCGAGGCTTTTGATGCCCGTGAGAAAGGCTCCTTGGGATATGGTAGATATCCTAACGTTCTGACCGGCCTCGACCTGGAGAGGATTATCTATCGTGAGGGCTACCTTAAGCTTCCCTCAAATGGGCAGAAGCCGAAAAGCATTGCCTTTGTACAGTGTGTGGGTTCCCGCGACCAAGGTCATGGCTATTGCTCGCAGGTATGCTGCAAATATGCCATGAAACTGGCGCGACTTATCAAGTATCAATACCCGGATACTCAGGTGACCATCTTTTACATTGATCTTCAGACTGCTGGGAAGGGCTTTGCTCAGTTCTATCAAGAGTGCCGAGGGAGCATACGTTTTGTCCGCGGAGTGCCAGGTGAAGTTTCAGAGGCTTCTTCCGGGGAACTGGTGGTAAGATTTGAAGATATTGCGCAAGGCAAAGTCTGCCATGAGATTTTTGACGCCGTGGTTCTTTCCGTAGGCATTTCTCCGCGGAAGGATACCTGGGAGTTGGCCAAGATTCTGGGCATCAATTTGGCGGATGACGGATTCTTTGATAGGAAGGAACCTCTCAGTTCCAATGAAACCCATGTGGAGGGCATTTTTCTTGCTGGGACCTGTCAGGGTCCCAAGGACATACCAGCGTCTGTCGCTCATGGAGTGGGGGCGGCGTCTAGTGTAATACAGGCGCTGGGTGTGAAGTCAGAAAAAAGGTAAGGTAATCCTTTTTCAGACGATGAAACTATGGCTAGAAGTTCGTCAAGAGCTACGATATGGAATGGTGACGAGAGATTTTGGGCGAGTAGAAAAGGAGCTTGGCAACGCAGGACTTGGTGCTTCGAACTGGAAGAGTACTAGCTCTTACTGAAGATCCAGACAGCAATACGGTATCAGGGAAGGCATTAGATTTAACAAATACGATTGGCCGCTGGGTGAAGCCATACTTTGTATGCGGTAGTGATGCCCCAGGGTGTAGGGCGAAGCCCAGATGTCTCCGGAAGACAAACCGGGACGAGCAGGCAGAAAGCCTGATCGCCACTTTCACTCAACCTCAAGGTCTACGCCTCAGAAGCGCTCACTCTCTGGCAAGGCAGGCTGGAATGGACAGTATACGATTAACTTTCTATGGGAAGCCAATGCAGAGTCCCTTTGCCGATGGAATGCAGGTAAGAACCATAGTGGGAGGCAAGACAATAGATAGGCGAGGACGTAAATGGAACCAAGAATAGGAGTGTTTATCTGTGATTGTGGGGGAAGTATAAAGAACATTGACTTCTCCCAGGCTAGGGAAAAGGCGGCTAAAATCCCAGATGTTGCCTTTGTTGAGTTGAGCTCTGATCTCTGTCTCAAGGAGGGGGAACAGAAGATGTCTTCCTCCCTCAAAGCCAAGAACATAGACAGGGTAGTTATTGCTGCCTGCTCCCCTGAGTCCAAGAAACATGTTTTCCAGAAAGCGTTGGAAAGCGCCGGGCTAAATGGTCACCTTCTTTCGATGGTCAATATTAGAGAGCAGTGCTCATGGGCTCATGAAGGAGACATCACTGAGAAGGCTCTGCAAATGGTACGGATGGGGGTGAATAAAGCCCGATCGCTTAAGCCAATAGAGAAAGAAGAGATCAGCGTAAACAAGGACGTTCTGGTAGTGGGTGGAGGATTCTCCGGAATGAGCTCGGCTATCCAGCTTTCCAGGCTCGGCCTGCGGACTATTTTGCTGGAAAGGGAATCGGCTTTAGGTGGTAAGAATAGGGATCTTGAGGACCTCTATGGCCTCAAGACAAGCTCGTTGATAAAGGAGATAGAAGGGAATAAGGATATCGAGGTTCTTACCTCTTCTGAGGTGGTAAAGGTGGAAGGGAAGGTGGGTGATTTCACGGTAAGGATCAGGAGAGGAACGGAGGAGCGTTCTCGGGTTTTTGGAGGCATAGTATTCGCCACCGGATATGAGACGGGAGGGGACTCTCAGCTCAAGCCAGGTGCCCAAATCACCTCGCCAAACGGGCTGGCCTACATGCTTCAGGCCTCAAATCTGGGAGGGAAGCCCAGGATCATAGGTTTTGTGTTCGATTCCTCTGACGAGAATTCCCGTCTGGCTTCAGTGGCTACCTTAAATAGTGCTTTGACGGCTAAACAAAAGTGGGATAGTGAAGTCTATGTCTTCTGTAAGAATGTCAAGGTGGATGGCGAAGGGCTAGAAAGCCTGTATCGTGAGGCGAGGGAATGTGGGGTGGTGTTTGTCAAGTTTGAGGAGAAGCCCAAGATCTCGGCGCAGGATGGTCGAGTGAAGATCGAAGCTAAGGATGTTTTGGTGGGAGAGGGTACCGCACTGGAGTGTGATCTCCTGATAGCAGAGGAGAACTTTTTGCCCAGCCAGGGGACTGAGACTCTGAGTTCTCTCCTGAATGTAAGAACGGACTCCCGAGGATTTTACCAGGAGGAAAATGTTCACCTCTATCCGGTGTCCTCGGAGAGGAAAGGGATATTCTTCGTTGGAGACTGCCGCGGTGATTCAGCACCTGGCCGAGTGTTGACGGATGTCTCCAGCGCTGTCACCAGTCTCTACGAATTGCTGGGGCCTGGGAAGATCGTGGTGGAGCGAGACAAGGTGAAGGTTGACCCTCAAAAATGCCGAACGTGTCTTACCTGCCTTCGTGCCTGCCCGCACAGCGCAGTGGGACTTACTCGAGTAGAAAATGGAAGGGAGGTGGCTGAGATCTGGGATCTCGCCTGCGATGCATGTGGAATTTGCACTGCCCTTTGTCCGGCTAAGGCGATCGAATTTGAGGGCTACAGTGACCAGCAAATCCTGGCCCAAATTGAAGCGATAGGAGTGTCATGAGCAGGGAAATTATGGCCTTTTGCTGTGAACATTCTGCCTATTCTGCCGCAGACTTGGCAGGAAGGCTGGCTCTTCATTGTCCAGAGAACCTGCGGGTAATCCCCGTCCCATGCGCCGGTCGGGTGGATACCCTTCATATCCTGAAGGCCTTCGAAAACGGCGCCGCCGCCGTGCTGGTGCTGGGGTGTGAAGAGGGGGCTTGTCATCATCTCACCGGGAATACGAGAGCAAAAGAACGGGCAAAACATGCTGAAGTTCTCCTGAAAGAAATTGGGGGAAATGGCAGATATGTGGCAATGTCCAATCTTAGTCCTAATGCGCCTCACAAATTTGTCACGATAGTAGATGAGATGAACGAGAGAATAAAGAAGTCCGGAGAGGTAAGATGATAATTGCAGAAAGAAAACCTATGGAGGAAATCAAGCAGGTGACCGCTCCGTATAAGAAGTTGCTTCTAGCGGGCTGCGGGACCTGCGTTACCGTCTGTTGGGCGGGTGGAGAGAAAGAGGTGGGGATACTGGCCTCGCAACTGAGGCTGGCCCGGGGAACGGAAGGCAAAGACCACGCTATTCTTGAAGCTACGGTGGAGAGACAGTGTGAAAAAGAGATGGCAGAAGAGTTACGGAGTAAGGTGGCGGAGGTTGATGCCGTTCTCTCATTAGCTTGTGGGATTGGAGTGCAGACGATGGCCGAGATCTTTGAGGACAAACCGATCTTCCCGGCGCTCAATACCACCTTCCTGGGGATGCCGGAAAAGGAGGGAGTTTGGGTGGAAATGTGTGGCGCTTGTGGGGACTGCTTCCTTGATCGAACGGGAAGCGTTTGCCCAATCGTCCGCTGCGCCAAAGGTCTTCTTAACGGTCCCTGTGGCGGCACGAGGAAAGGGGGAAAGTGCGAGATAGACCCTCAGAAGGACTGTGCCTGGGTGCTCATTCACCGCCGATTAATAAAGCAAGGCAGGCTCTACCTGATGGAGAAGTATTATCCACCGAAGAATTTTCGGGCTGTTAAGAGGCCAGGGAAAATCCAGGCGATAAAGGCTTAAGGAGTGAAGGATGGCGAAACCTTTCAGAGAGACTCTCAAGACGAAGGACTTCATCGTAACCGCTGAGGCAGCTCCGGTAAAAGGCTCTAATATGTCGAAACCGATCGAGAATATTGAGCTTCTGAAGGACAAGGTGGATGCGCTGAATGTGACTGATAATCAGAGTTCGGTGATGCGCTATCCATCTCTCGGAACCTGCCTTCTGGTCAAGGAACGTGGTGGTGAGGCTGTGCTCCAGATAACTTGTCGGGATCGTAACCGCCTGGCGATACAAGCTGACCTGCTTTTCGCCTGGTCTCGAGGGATAGGCAATGTTCTTTGCCTTACTGGCGACTCCATAGATGTGGGCGATCACAAGGAAGCGAAGCCTGTGTTCGATCTAGATTCGGTGCAGCTTATACACCTCGTCCACACCTTGAATTCCGGGAAGGATATGGCTGGGAATAATCTCGACGGAGGCGCTGACTTCTGTATTGGTACAACGGCGACCCCTTCGGCAGACCCACTTGAGCCTCAGCTTGTCAAAGTAGCGAAGAAGCTCGAGGCAGGGGTGAACTTCATTCAAACGCAGGCAGTTTATGAACCGGATGAGCTCAAGAGGTTTATGGAATTCGTCCGTAAGAAGGACGCGAAGGTGAAGGTGCTTGCTGGGATAGTGCCCGTTATTGGTGCGAAGATGGCTGAGTACATGAACGAGAATGTTCCAGGCATTTCGGTACCTCAGTCTATAATCGACGAACTCGCTCAAGCGCCGAAAGGGAAAGGCGTCTCCACAGGAATAGAGATAGCCGCTAGGATGATAAGGCAAGTGAAAGAAGAGAGGATATGCGATGGGGTGCATATCATGTTCATCGGGCGTGAGGAGAAAGTTCCTGAGATTCTGACTTCTGCGGGACTCTTGTGAGGTGAACCTCTTTTCATCGAAAGGAAAGACTAAGACAGGGAAGAATCGGCACGGAGGAAAAAGATGACAATAGTCTTGAACGAATTGGATACCAGGTTCAAGTATGATGTTGCTGCTGAGCCTGGGGGAGAGAACATCAAGCAGTGTTTTGCCTGTGGCCTTTGCACTGCCAGTTGCCCTGTTTCTGACATTGATCCGGTGTTTAATCCCCGTAGAATTATCCGCATGGTACTTCTAGGGATGAGGAAGGAGGTTCTCTGCGCCGATTTCATCTGGTTTTGCATCCAGTGCTATACGTGTCAGGCCCATTGTCCTCAAAATGTAGATTTTTCCGATATAATGAAGGCACTGAGAAACATGGCAGTTAGAGAAGGGTGTGTCCCCCTTTCGTTTGCTGAGAAGGTGAAGGAGATCGACGTCTTTTCCCAGAAGCTACGCCACGAAATGGTGAGTGATCTTCTTGCCCGAAAACCCGAAGGGGAGAGGGTGGAGATTTCTACGGTTGCAGAGAAAGCCTTAAGCAGATTGAAGAGTTAGGAGTTGGCCATGTCACAAGGAAATGGCAAAGTAGGATCAGTTCTGGTCGTTGGCGGTGGCATAGGGGGAGTCCAGGCCGCCTTAGATTTGGCTGAAAGCGGATATTACGTTTATCTTTTAGAGAAATCGCCCTCCATTGGCGGGGTAATGGCTCAGCTTGATAAGACCTTCCCTACCAATGACTGTTCCATGTGCATCCTTTCTCCGAAGCTGGTAGAAGCAGCCTCTCATCCCAACATAGCTCTCTACACTTACTCGGAGGTAGAGGATATCCGGGGCGAGCCGGGTCGCTTCAGGGTGAAGATTCGAAGGAAGGCGACCTATGTAGATTGGAGCAAGTGCACTGGCTGTGGCGTGTGCTCCGAATGGTGTCCTGTGGTAAGGCCTAGCGAGTTTAACCAGGGGCTTGACGACCGTCGGGCGATATATACAGCCTTTCCGCAGGCTGTCCCCAAGAAATTCGTGATTGACAAAGAACAAGAGCGGCTTTGCCACGCTGCTTGCCGAGACGCTTGTCCGCTTCACATGAATGTCTGTGGCTATATTAAGCTGGCCGCCGAGGGCCGAATCGATGAGGCATACAGGTTGATACGGGCAACAAACCCGTTGCCCGGCGTTTGCGGGCGTGTCTGCTATGCCCCGTGCCAGGGTGCCTGCAACCGCGGTCAGATTGACGATTTCCTGGCAGTGAGGGACATTAAGAGATTTGTTGCCGATCAGGTTGATGCTGACAAATGCAAACTGGACCTGGCCAAGGCAGAAAGCACTGGCAAGAAGGTGGCGATAATAGGATCGGGCCCGGCCGGTCTTACAGCGGCACATGACCTGGCCCTCAAAGGCCATGGGGTGGTTATCTTTGAAGCCCTGTCAGAGCCGGGCGGTATGCTGCGCGTTGGTATTCCTGAGTACCGTCTTCCCAGGGAGGTGGTGCGCAAGGAGATTGGGCAGATACAAAACCTGGGCGTGGAGATTAAGACCGGCGTTACGGTGGGGAAGGATATCTCTCCCAGCAGGTTGAAGGCGGAGTTCGATGCCATTTTCGTTGCTGTCGGTGCTCACCAGGGGATGGAGCTGAAAGTGCCTGGAGAACACCTTCAGGGTGTAATTCAAGGCGTCGAGTTCTTACGCCGCGTAAGCCTTGGAGAGAAGGTTGAGGTGGCTAGTGAGATTGCTGTCATCGGGGGCGGCAATACGGCTATTGACTGCGCACGAACAGCCAAGCGCCTCGGGGCGGAAAAGGTGACTATTTTCTACAGGCGCACCAGGGCCGAGATGCCCGCGGATGAGGAAGAGGTTCAGGCAGCGGAGGAAGAGGGCATAAAGATCGAGTTACTTGTCGCTCCTGTTAGTTTGCATGGGAAGAAGAAACTGACTGAGATGGAGCTTGTCCGAATGAAGCTTGGTGAGCCTGACGCTTCAGGACGACCACGCCCTGTCCCCATTGCAGGCTCTGAGTTCCGTGTCCCGGTCAGTATGGTGATAGCTGCCCTGGGGCAAGCCCCAATTGTGGATTTTGTGAAGGAACTTGGTGTTGACTTGTCCCGGCGCGGCACTATTGAAGTGGACCCTGCCAGCGGGGCCACTAATGTTCCAGGTGTTTATGCTGGTGGCGATGCTGTAACTGGCCCTGCCTTCGTTGTAGACGCCATGGCGGCAGGAAGAAAAGCCGCTTCGTCTATAGATGCCTACCTGCGTGGCGGGAGCGTCCCGCCCGCGGAGGAAAAACGGGAGCCTGAGAAACTCACAGAGGACGAGATCAGAACCGTCACCGGTGCCGTGGAGCTGGCGCGCCGCACTAAGATGAAGCATCTGCCTGTTGAACAGCGAGCCGGCTTCGTTGAGGTCGCCTCTGGTTATTCACTGGCTGAGGCACAGGCGGAAGCAAGCCGATGTCTTGCTGGGCTCAGCGAAGGATGTATCGAATGCCTTGAGTGTGTTGATAGGTGCGAAGCAGCGGCCATTAACCACACCATGAGCGATAGAATAGAAGAGATAGATGTTGGAGCGGTCTTACTGTCTGGTGGCTTTGAGTGTTTTGACTCCAGTCGAGTTTATGAGTTGGGCTACAGCAGGTTCCCTAACGTGGTTACCAGCATGGAATTCGAGCGCATCTTGAGCGCCACCGGACCCTTCGAAGGCGTGTTACTGCGTCCGTCAGATATGACTGCGCCGCGGAAGGTGGCTTTTATCCAATGCGTTGGCTCCAGGGATGAAAAGCACGGCAGACCTTATTGCTCCTCAGTCTGCTGCACCTATGCCATCAAGGAAGCTATGATCGCCAAGGAGCATAGCACGATTCCGTTGGATGTAACCATATTCTTCATGGATCTTCGGACCTATGGGAAGGACTTTGACAAATACTACGACCGCGCTAAAGAGGAAAGCGGAATAAAGTTCATTAGATCGAAGGTATACAGTGTTGAAGCGGGAGGCAGACCCGGTGACCTGAAAGTGAAATTCACTACCGAGGATGGCATGTCAAAGGCGGAAGATTTTGACATCCTGGTTCTTTCTGTAGGTTTCCAGACGTCACCAGAATTGGTCGAGCTGGCGAAAAAGATTGGAATTCAGCTCAATCCTTATGGCTTTTGCCAGACCAAGCCTTTCTCAGCCGTGGAAACGACCAAGAATGGGATATTCGTCTGCGGGGCTTTCTCGGCACCCAAGGATATTCCGGAGACAGTAATGCAAGCCAGCGGGGCAGCGGGGGATATTTCTACCTTCCTGGCGCCGGCAAGGAAGACTCTCACCAAGATAAAAGAGTATCCGCCAGAAAGAGATGTAAGAGGACAAGAACCTAGGATCGGCGTCTTCATCTGCAACTGCGGGATCAATATCGGCGGATATGTCAGGGTTTCTGAGGTTACAGATTTTGCTAAGACTCTTCCTAATGTGATCTATGCCGAACACAATCTTTTTACCTGTTCGCAGGACACTCAGGAGAGGATCAAGAATGCGATTCTTGAGAATAACCTTAATCGAGTGGTAGTGGCATCCTGTTCTCCCAGGACTCATGAACCTTTGTTCCGCGAGACGGTTCGGGAGGCTGGGCTCAACCCCTACCTCTTTGAGATGGCGAACATTCGCGACCAGTGCTCCTGGGTACATATGCACGAGCTAGAAGAGGCAACCGATAAGGCAAAAGACCTGGTGGAGATGGCAATAGCTAAGGCGAGGTTGATTGAGCCGCTAAAGCGGCAGTCTCTCCCAGTTACCCGTTCTGCTCTGGTCATTGGTGGGGGATTGGCGGGGATGGTGAGCGCACTAACCATAGCAGATCAAGGATTCGAAGTCCATCTCATTGAGAAGAACAATGAGCTTGGTGGCATAGCCAGGAGAATACATCATTCCTTCGATGGCGGGGATGTTCAGGACTTTCTGTCCCAACTTATTAGCAGAGTTCAAGAACATCCCAAGATCAAGGTGTATACAAATACGTGGATCGTGGACGCACGCGGCTTTGTGGGCAATTTCACCACTGAAGTCATGAGGTACCGTGGTAGGGTCATAGAGAGGATAGACCACGGTGTTACCATAATTGCTACCGGGGCCCAGGAATACAAGCCAGAGGAATATCTCTATGGAAGAGACCCCAGAGTGCTCACCCAACTGGAGCTCGAGGAGGAAATAGCAAAGGGGAGCCCTGATGTCGTCAATTGCGATAACCTGGTAATGATCCAGTGTGTAGGTTCTCGCAATGAGGAGCGACCTTATTGCTCCCGGGTGTGCTGTAACCAGGCAATCCAAAACGCTCTGAGGCTAAAAGAGATCAAACCCGAGATGAATATACATGTTCTTTATCGGGACGTGAGGACATATGGGTTTTATGAGGAACTCTATCGAAAGGCAAGAGAGAAAGGGGTTGTCTTTCTGCACTATGATCCAGAAGAGGAGCCTCGTGTCAGGCAGACGAGAAAAGACGGACGGCTTTTGATAAGGGTTGAGTGTAAGGACCCAGTGCTTGGCGACGAAATAGCCATTGATGCTGATATCCTCGCCTTAAGCACGGCCATGACCCCTCCGCCTGACGTGAAGGAATTGGCCATGTTCTACAAAGTGCCACTCAACCAAGACGCCTTCTTCTTGGAAGCACACGTCAAGCTTCGCCCTGTGGACTTTGCCACCGATGGGGTCTTTGTGTGCGGGCTGGCCCACGCTCCTAAGTCCATCGAGGAGAGTATCGCACAGGCAAAAGCTGCTGCTTCTCGGGCCACTGTCATACTGGTCAAAGATGTGCTGACGGCTGAAGGGATTGTCTGTACGGTGAACGAAGTCATATGTGGCGGCTGTGGGATCTGTGAAGTCCTTTGTCCCTACAGCGCCATAACTTTGGATCGAGAGAAGAGAATTGCCGTGGCAAACGAGGCCCTTTGCAAAGGATGCGGTACCTGCGCCTCCGCTTGCCCCTCTGGGGCCGCTCAGCAACGGGGGTTCAGAAGAGATCAGATCTCGGCTATGCTTGATGCAGTTCTGTCAGGAGTGTAAGAATGGAAGGCTTTGAACCGGTCATTGTGGGGTTTTGCTGTAACTGGTGTTCTTATGCTGGTGCCGATCTCGCTGGGATAAGCCGAATCCAATACCCCCCAAATCTAAGGATGATCAGGGTGATGTGTTCAGGTGCGGTTGACCCAGCGCTTATAATGGAAGCCCTGCGCCGCGGTGCTGATGGGGTATTCATTGGGGGTTGCCATCCCGGGGATTGTCACTACATGGCCGGGAATTACAAGACGCTAAGAAAGATCACCCTTTTGAAGGGTCTTCTGCCCCAGCTTGGGATCGAGCCGCAAAGGGTGAGGCTGGAGTGGGTCTCCGCGGCTGAGGGGCAACGATTTGCTCAAGTAGTCACCGATTTTATCGGAGAAATAAAAAAACTAGGACCGAATCCATGGAAGGGGAAGAACAATGAACAAGCTGAAAGTGGCCATCGCTCTGGGATCGACATGCTCCGGGTGTGACGTAGCTATCCTGGACCTTAACGAGAAGATCCTCAATCTTGTTGAGGTGGCCGATATCGTCTACTGGCCCACCGCAATGGACTTCAAGATCAAGGATCTGGAGGCTTTCAAAAGCGGGGACATAGACGTGGGAATTTACCACGGGACGGTAAGGACCTCGACACATGAGCACACAGCCCATCTTCTGAGAGAGAGGTCAAAGGCCGTTCTATCCTTTGGGGCTTGCGCCTACTTCGGAGGCATCCCCGGACTCTGTAATCTCAGCACCAAGAACGAAGTCTTTCGCACCGTTTATCAGGACACAGCTTCTACGGTGAACCCCGATTTTGTCACCCCTCAAACCGAGGTGAAAGTGGGCAAGTTCGACCTCACGCTTCCTGAGCTTAAGGACGAAGGGAAGGCGCTTCGTGATGTAATTGATGTTGACTACTATCTTCCCGGATGCCCTCCCACTGTGATGCTGAGGGAGAAGCTGATCCCGATATTGAAGCTGGTGCAGGGTGGAGAGTTGCCGCCAAAGGGCACGGTAATTGCTTCTGACAAGACGCTTTGCGACGAGTGCGAAATGAAGAAGGAGAACAAGAGCATCTCGAAGATTGTGAGAACTCATGAGATGATCCCTACTCCTGGGATATGTCTCCTGGAGCAAGGCCTGATATGTATGGGCCCGGCAACGCGGGGAGGGTGTGGGACACCTTGTATCAAGGCCCTCGTGCCCTGCCGCGGGTGTATGGGGCCTACGGCAGAGGTCAAAGACCAGGGAGCAAAGATGATCAGTGCCATAGCCTCTATTCTGGGAGTGAGCGAGGAGAAAGACCTTTCGGCAGAAGATGTCGCCAAGCTCATTGACGGAATCAAAGACCCGGTGGGTACTTTCTACCGTTTTACCCTACCGGTGGCTCTGATCAATAAGAAAGTGGGTGTGAAATGAAGAAGGTTACCATTGATCCAATAACCAGACTGGAGGGAGAAGCTAAGATAGACATCTTCCTCAATGACGAGGGAGATGTGGCTGATGCTTTCTTCCAGGTAACGGAGCTTCGGGGTTTTGAGAAGTTTTGCCAGGGGAGGCCGGTGGAGGAGTTGCCTCGCATCGTGCCTCGTATCTGTGGCGTCTGACCGGGGGCACATCATATGGCCTCGTGTAAGGCCACTGACGCAGTCTTCCATGTGGAGCCGCCGCCGGCAGGCAAGAAGCTAAGGGAGCTTTTCTACTGTGCTCACTATATTCACTCTCATATTGCCCATTTCTACGCTCTGGCCGCCCCGGACTTCGTTGTCGGCCCGACAAGCGATCCGGCACAGAGAAACATCCTCGGCGTGATAGAGAAGGTGGGTCTCGAGATTGGTGGTGAGGTAATAAAGCACCGGGCCTATGCTCAGGATATCCAGACAACGATTGCTGGCAGGGCAACCCATCCTATCGGTGGTTTGCCAGGGGGAATGAGCAAGCCCATCACTGAGGAAGAGCGCAAGGTCTTCGAGGAGTGGGCCAAGTCATTAGTTGAGTTCGCCAAGTTTTCCCTCAAGATTTTCAATGACGTAGTGTTGTCCAACAAGGCATACGTGGACTTGATTCTGGGCGATATCTACACCATGAAGAGCTACTACATGGGCATGGTGGATGCTAACAACAAGGTCAATTTCTATGATGGCGATATAAAGGTAATTGACCCGGATGGCAAAGAGTTCGCCAAGTTCAAGCCAGCGCAGTACCTGGATTATATTGGCGAACACGCCGAGCCGTGGTCCTACCTCAAATTCCCCTTCCTGAAGAAGAATGGCTGGAAGGGATTTGTGGAGGGCAAGGACAGCGGCATCTACCGTGTGGCTCCTCTGGCGCGCCTGAATGTGGCCGATGGTATGGCGACACCTCTGGCTCAGGAAGAATACGAGAGGATGTTCCAGACGCTGGGCGGCAAGCCGGTTCACGCTACCCTCGCCATGCACTGGGCCAGGCTGGTGGAACTGCTGTATGCCTCTGAGAGGCTGCTCGAGCTTTGCCAGGACAAGGAGATCACCAGCCCGACCGTGAGGACCATTCCCACTGCCACTCCCGATGAGGGGGTGGGGGTAGTGGAAGCCCCGCGAGGCACCCTCTTCCACCATTACCAGACTGATAAGCAGGGCATGGTAACCAAGGTCAATCTGCTGGTGGCCACAGGGAACAACCACGCCGCTATCTGCATGTCGGTAAAGAAAGCCGCGCAGGGAGTGATCCAGAAGGGCAAAGTGGTCAGCGAAGGGCTACTGAACATGGTGGAGATGGCCTTCCGCGCCTATGACCCCTGCTTTGCCTGTGCCACTCATTCACTGCCGGGGCATATGCCTCTGGAGATCATCATCAGGGATCCCGAAGGCAATGAGATAGAAAGGATAAGCCGTCGCCAGGCTCATATCCCAAAGCTGTCTATAGAACGCTGAAATCCTCCTTGGGGGGTGCAACATGAAGACGAAAAGTAACCTGGAAAGGATACTCGAGGCAGGGCATTTTGCTGTTACTGCCGAAATTGGGTCCCCTCAGAATGCAGAGCCCGATGCGATAAGGGCAAAGGCCAGACTTATCAAGGGTTATGTTGATGCCTTTAACATCCCTGACGGGCAGGCAGCCGTAGTGGCGATGGGGAGCTGGGCGGCTTGCCTCATAGGGATGGAGCAGGGCCTTGATCCTATTGTGCACATGACCTGCCGCGACAGGAATCGCATTGCCCTCCAAATGGATATCCTGGGTATTGCTGCCTTTGGTGTGAACAATATGCTCTGCCTCTCTGGAGATCCCATTTCTTACGGGAACCATCCGCAGGCAAAACCTGTGCTGGACCTCGACTCTATACAACTGATCAGGATGGTCAAAGGGCTTCGGGATGAGAAGAGATTTGAGAATGGGGAGCTTCTGGTGGGAAGGGAGCCCAGACTTTATATTGGGGCGGTAGCCAATCCCTTTGCCGAATCTTCAGAACGGGAGGTGACTCGCCTCAAAGACAAGATTGCAGCCGGGGCAGATTTCATACAGACTCAGCCTGTGTACAACATTGAGAAATTCAAGAAATGGATGGGACTGTTTCGACAAGAAGGACTGCATAAAAAGGCCAGAATCCTGGCTGGCATCACTCCTATTACATCGGCAGCAGCAGCTAGGTACATGCAGACAAAAGTCCCTGGTATGGATATTCCCGATGGAATCGTGGGACGTCTTCGGAAGGCTCGCAGCAAAGAGGAGGCGGCTGAGGAAGGGATGAGGATTGCTGTCGAGATAGCCGGTCAGCTAAAGCAGGTAGAAGGGGTGGCGGGTATTCACCTCATGACTCTTGGGCGAGAGGAGATAGTTCCCAAGATCTGCAGCGCGGCGGGCCTCTATCCGCGCGCCTGAATGAGAGAGCATCGGGTTCCAACCTGGAAAACGCCAAGGACTGATGGGTTTTGCCAGAAGCTCTCTGGCTCATGCTTCGTAACGTGAGACCCTTGGCTGTGCTTAGGGTGACAGCGCCATAGGTGTCATTCTGATCCGCCGCAGGCGGATGTGCAGGTGTGCATGACAATCCTTCATTAGCAGGAGGTTAGAGATGTCCAAAGCAATCATCATTATCTATGATTCCAGGACCGGAAGCACGGAGGCAATGGCCAAGGCTATCGAAGAAGGAATGAAAGAGTCCGGGATTCAAGTCGTATCGAAGAGAGCTACAAAGGCGGGGGCAGACGATCTGAAGGGCGTTGACGCCGTCGTTCTTGGCTGCCCAACATACCATGGTGATCTAATGTCTTCGATGCGAACTTTTCTTTTCGCAATGGAGAAGGCGGATCTGAAGGGCAAAGTGGGAGCTGCCTTTGGAAGTTACGGATGGAGTGGCGAGTCTGTCCAAAGGATGGCTGATACCATGAAGCATGTCTTCGGGATAAATGTGATGGAGCCAGGCCTAAAGCTGCTGCGCAGACCGAGCGAGCGCGATTTGAACGAATGCCGGGCTTTTGGCAAGAAGGTTGCTGGGAAGGTCATGGGGGTGTAAGGTGGGGGCTGGGGTATGGGGATCGGAAGCATCTCGATAAAGGGAGGGAGATGTGAAACACGATGCAGGATCAGCAGGCCCTGAAAAGCTGATAGCACAGGTGATGCGGATGGCTGATCTGGTGAACTACCAGGATGGCTCCGTGGTCAGCAGAGAGATAGTAAATCGAAAGACAGGAACAGTCACTGTTTTTGCTTTCGACCAGGGACAGGGATTGAGTGAGCACGCAGCACCTTTTGATGCCTTGGTCTGGCTTCTTGATGGCCAGGCGGAAATCGTTATCTCTGGCAAAGCCTTTCGTTTGAAGGAAGGGGAGATGATCATTATGCCAGCCAATCATCCTCATGCCCTGAAAGCACTGCAGAAATTCAAGATGCTCTTGATAATGATAAAGTCTTGATCTCAAGAGCTACCCGGCTCGTGGGTGTTATCCTTTCTTCTACTGCGCGAGGGACTTCCTAACATCAACCTTGGTGATTCACAGTAGCACCCTTTCCTGGCCGTGATATTGATAAGCAACCGCACCGTTTTTCTTGATTACTCGGCGAAATCGGAATACAATAGAACCTAGGTTGGCACGCAAAAGAGACTAAGGTGCAAGATAGTCACGTTCTTCTTCTGGGGGAAAGGGATGGGGAGAGAATACACTCCATCCCTTCTTTTCATTGTGAGGCCACAGATGGCGAGATACGGGTTGGTGCATATTGGAGGTTAAGGTGCAAGGTAATGCCTGGACATCCCTTGGGACGCAGTTGCTAAAGAAGATACTTGTCCGGTTTGGCGTTGGGGAGAACCGGCTGCAGCCAAGGTGGGTGGCGGTTTCAGAACCGTGCCGCCTTGTCTCCACTGTTGAGGAGACGGAAGAGCAAATCAGGCAGTTAGGGTCTTTTAATACAAATGGCGGAGGGCGATAAGATGGCTAAACTCAAACTGGCTCTTTACTGGGCTGGCGCCTGCGGGGGCTGCGACGTTGCCGTGCTGGATATCCACGAGAAAATCCTCGATGTTGCTGCCCTGGCGGACATAGTGTTCTGGCCGATAGCGCTGGACTTCAAATATCACCATGTTGAGGCAATGCAGGATAAATCTATCGATGTCTGCCTCTTTAATGGCATGGTGAGGAGTTCAGAGCAGGAGCACATAGCCAAGTTGCTGCGGGCTAAGTCCAAGACGATGGTTTCTTTTGGCTCTTGCGCCTGTTTCGGTGGCATACCGGCGCTAGCCAATTTCACCACTCGTGGGGAGATAATGCAGAGAGCCTACATAGAGGCACCTTCAAACGAGAACCCGGGCAAGACTCTCCCTCAGACCCGCACGAAGGTGGCAGAAGGGGAACTGGAGTTGCCTGAGCTTTATGAGTCGGTGTTCACCCTCGCTCAAGTGGTCGATGTTGAGTATTTCGTGCCTGGCTGCCCACCGACAGCCGATCTCATCTTGAAGGTGGTGGATGCCCTGGCTACCAATAAGCTGCCGCCTGTGGGGGCCGTCATTGCTGCAGACAAAACGCTTTGTGACGAGTGCCCACGCAAGAAGAATGAGAAGAGTATCAGCAAGATAGTCCGCTCTCACCAGATCATCCCCGAATCGGAGCGATGCCTTCTGGAGCAGGGGATGATATGCTGTGGGCCTGCCACGAGAGGTGGCTGTGGTGCGCTGTGCATCAAGGTCAATATGCCCTGTCGCGGCTGCTTCGGGCCAACTGCGGGCGTTCTTGACCAGGGAGCCAAGCTGGTTAGCTCTATTGCCTCTATTTATCAAGCCAATAATGATGACGAGGTTGCCAGGATGGTCGAGGAAATAGTCGATCCAGCGGGCACTTTCTATCGCTTTGGAGCGGCCGACTCTATATTGAGAACAAAGCAGCTCCAAAAGCACTAGAGGAGAGAACATGATGAAGAAAGTCACTATTGATCCCATAACCAGGCTGGAAGGGCATGGCAAGATCGAGATCTTCCTCAATGATGAGGGTAATGTCGAGAATGCCTACCTTCAGATACCTGAGCTGCGTGGCTTCGAGAAGTTCTGTGAGGGAAGACCAGTCGAGGAGATGCCCCGGATAGTGCCTCGCATCTGCGGGGTCTGACCAGGGGCACACCACATGGCCTCGTGCAAGGCCACGGACGCAGTCTACCACGTAGAGCCTCCTCCAGCAGGCAAGAAGCTAAGGGAACTATTCTACTGTGCCCACTATATTCACTCCCACATCGCCCATTTCTATGCTCTGGCAGCTCCTGATTTTGTCATGGGGCCTGACAGCGACCCCGCCCAGAGGAATATCTTAGGGGTTGTCTCCAAGGTTGGCCTTGAGATTGGCGGGGCAGTGATAAAGCACCGCGCCTACGCCCAGAGCATCCAGGCAACCCTGGGGGGCAAGGCCACCCATCCAGTTTGTGGCCTGCCTGGAGGCATGAGCAAAGCGATCAATGAGGAAGAGCGTCGCGACTTTGAAGAAAAGGCCAAGTCCTGCGTTGAGTTCGCCAAATTCAGCTTGAAGCTGTTCAACGATGTTGTCCTGTCAAACAAAGATTACCTCAATCTGATCACCGGCAACATCTACACCATGAAGAGCTACTACATGGGCTTGGTGGATAGCAAGAATAGGGTGAACTTCTATGAAGGAGATATCCGGGTAGTTGACCCCGAGGGCAAAGAGGTAGTCAAGTTTAAGCCTGCCAGCTATCTCGACTATGTGGCAGAACATACGGAGCCTTGGTCTTACCTCAAGTTCCCTTTCCTGAAGAAAGTTGGCTGGAAAGGGTTTACTGAGGGGAAAGACAGCGGAGTCTACCGCGTTAGCCCTCTGGCCCGGCTGAACGTAGCCGATGGCATGGCAACCCCGCTGGCTCAAGCTGAGTATGAGAAGATGTACAAGACGCTGGGCGGCAAGCCAGTCCACGCTACCCTGGTATTTCACTGGGCTAGGCTAGTGGAGCTATTATACGCTGCCGAGAGGCTGCTGGAGCTCTGCCAGGACAAGGAGATCACCGATCCCAATGTGCGCACCATTCCGACTGCCACGCCGGATGAGGGGGTGGGGGTGGTAGAGGCTCCCCGGGGCACCCTGTTCCACCACTATCAGACCGACAAGAATGGCATCGTCACCAAGGTTAACCTGATTGTGGCCACGGCGCACAATTACCCGGCGATGAACATGTCGATCAAGAAGGCAGCTCAGGCTTTGATCACCAAAGGCAAGGCGGCTTCTGAGGGGCTGCTGAATATGGTGGAGATGGCCTTTCGCGCCTATGACCCTTGCAGCGCTTGTGCTACCCACACGCTGCCAGGGCAGATGCCACTGGAAGTGGTTATCTACGATAGCCAGGGAGAAGTGACAGAGAGAATCAGCCGCCATTTGCGCTAGCACCTGGTCGCGTACCTCTGTGTAACAAATGAGATTCTTCTCTGCCTGGGGTGGATCAGGATGACATCTATGAGCGTCGTCACTCTGAGCGCAGCGAAGGGTCTTATTCTGTAAAGCAATGTGATGCTGGTTTCATCCGTTAAGTGTTGGGGGGCAGGGAGCGTTCGACTACGCGGGCTAGGGGTGGATGAGGGTTGTAGGAGGAAGTGGTTATTAAGACACTCGTCTTGGGGTTAGGGAATCCCATCCTCACTGATGATGGGGTTGGTATTCGGGTAGCGGAAGAACTCAAGAGCAGGCTTGACCGGCCAGAGGTAACAGTTGAAGAAACCAGCCTGGCTGGCCTTGGGGTGCTCGACCTTTTGACCGGCTATGACAGGGTCATCCTCATTGATGCCATCCAGACGATAGGAGGCCAGGCCGGCCAGGTTTACCGGTTTGGCCCAGAGGCGCTGGCTCTTACCAGTCACACGACCTCGCCCCACGATACCAATTTCTTCACCGCGCTTGAGCTTGGCAGAAGGCTAGGTATGGCCCTGCCGCATCAGATCGTTATCTTCGCCATTGAAGCAGCCGATGTGACCACCTTCAGTGAGGAATGCACGACTGCAGTGAGACAGGCAATCCCTGTCTGCGTTGAGATGGTGCTTCAGGAACTGGCGTAGTGTCCTGGTAATAACCCTAGAGGCTCGCCCAAGAGTCCCCCACCTTCTTTGCTTTGACCCGGCGTTTCCGCCGGAGCTACAGAGATTGGCGAGTGTCTTGCAAGTGGCGGGCCGTATTTCGCATTTAGGAGTGCAACCCCCAATTCCTATCCTAACCTTGCTCTCAACTGCATTTCCTCCTATGATATTTATGATATTGGGTGATGGACTTCGTCCCTGTAGCTCAATGGGACAGAGCAACTGCCTTCTAAGCAGTAGGTTCCGGGTTCGAGTCCCGGCAGGGACGCCACTGTAATCCATGCCTGAGACGGTCCCCGGCTCAAAACCTGCTTTTGCCCCCGATTTTTGATTTCCCTTAACTTTTCGTGCGTACTTAGCTTTGCAATTTCCCTTAACTTGCGCCATTGTTACACCCTGTCGCACCACACGGCGCAGCGTTGGCGATTAGCTTGCGAGTACGGCCAGGCATTATAATAGATTTTCGAGAGATTTGATGGCTTACCCCGACAGCATCCTGCAAAAAGTCACTCGGCCAGCCCGTTACACCGGAGGCGAGTGGAATAGCGTTGTTAAAGACTGGGAGACGGCGGACGTGAGGGTCGCGCTCACCTACCCGGACATCTACGAGATCGGCATGTCCAACCTGGCCCTTTTCATCCTTTACGACCTTCTGAACAAACACCCCGGCGTCCTAGCTGAAAGGGTGTACGCTCCCTGGATCGATATGGAGGCCGCCCTGCGCCAGGCGTCTATTCCTCTTCTTAGCCTGGAATCCCGTCGGCCGCTCGCTGAGTTTGACATCGTTGGCTTTTCGCTGGGCTACGAGTTGACCTATACCAACGTGCTGAATATGCTTGACCTGGCTGGCATACCGGTGCTCGCCAGCGACAGGACTGAGTCGCATCCCCTGATAATCGCCGGAGGCAGTTGCGTCCTCAACCCCGAGCCGATGTCCCAGTTCATCGACCTTTTCGTCATCGGTGAGGGAGAAGAGGTCACCCCGAAGCTGATCGAAACCTTCCGAAGGTGGAAGAAGGAGGGGGGAAGCAAAGCAGAGCTTCTGCGCCAGGTGGCCACCATCCCTGGCATCTACGTGCCCAGCCTCTACAAAGTGGACTATCACCCTGATGGCACTGTGGCTGCTATCAGGGGCACTGTCCCTCAGGCAAAGCCCAGTATTGAGCGATGCATTGTAGCTGAGTTGCCTCCGCCGGTTACCAGACCGGTAGTCCCTTACGTAGAGGTAGTCCATGATCGTGGCGCGGTGGAGATCCAGCGGGGTTGCAGCCGAGGCTGCCGCTTTTGCCAGGCGGGAGTAATCTATCGTCCACCTCGGCACCGGCCCCCCCATGAGGTGGTGGGGGCAGTTGAGCAGCTAGTGAGGAACTGCGGCTACAGCGAGGTATCGCTCCTTTCACTCAGTGTGACTGACTATCCTGGCATCGAGGCTCTAGTGAGTACGCTGGCAAAGCGCTGTACCAGCTATCCTCTTACGCTGGCCCTCCCCAGCCTGCGTATAGATACCTTCTCGGTGGGATTGATGGACTCTCTCCGTTTTGCCAAGAAGCCGGGACTGACCTTTGCCCCCGAGGCCGGAACGGAGCGGCTGAGACAGGTGATTAACAAAGGTCTGACTGACGAGGACATCCTGAATACCATCGCCACTGCCCTGGGAAAGGGATGGACCAATTTCAAGTTCTATTTCATGATCGGCTTGCCGACAGAAACTGCGGAAGATGTGGAAGGCATCGTGCGACTGGTAGATAGGATACGCCGCCTGGGTAAAGGCGGGCAACCCAGAATTAAGGTCAGCGCCTCTACTTTCATACCCAAGGCGCACACTCCTTATCAGTGGGCTACCCAAAACAGTCGGGAGGAGCTGGAGTCCAAGTGTCAAATACTGAAGCAGGGCCTGCGCAGCCCGAGGATTCGCCTCTCCTGGGAAAACCCTGAGACCAGCCTGCTCGAAACCGTCCTGTCACGGGGCGATCGCCGCCTGGGCGAAGTGATTCATCATGCCTGGCGGTTCGGTGCCACCTTTGATGCCTGGGACGAGCGCTTCAACTATGATAACTGGCTGAAAGCCTTCGACAAGGCGGGGCTTGATCCATCTTTCTATGCTCATCGCCAGCGCCCCCTGGAAGAAGTCATGCCCTGGGCACACATAGACGTGGGGGTGAGCGCCGACTTCCTTAAGCGGGAGTACCAGTACACCTTTCAGGGCAAAGAAACGGCAGACTGTCAACAGCGCTGTAGCGCCTGCGGATTGGAGAAACGGCTATCCATTTGCCGGGGGAAATACGCCGGATCAAGTTGAAGCTTTGGCTGGCCTTCTCCGGCAGGGGTCATCCTTCCCAAATTGAAGGACTGATCTAGCAAGTACCTAATCTATGACCAGCTTTTGTGTCTTGTCGTGACTGGACCTATTCCTTATCTCTCCAGACGCCATCCACGAGAATCTTTTTCTCTTTGTCTTTGAGATGTGCGCCTCTGAAGGTGGTCTTATACTCTTCGGGCAGTGTTATTCCGGCATCTGTGGCGTATTTGATCATTCTGGTGATTTCCACTACCTTAATGGCCACATTTCGGACGCGGATCATCCCGGCCTTGTCATCCAGCACACCATGTTCCAGGAAGGCCGGCCTTTGTCCAAAGGCGGCTGCGCTGGCAGTAGCCCAACCTCTGGCAACTGAGAAACCTGCGCCTCTAGCCACCACCTCCAGGTCTTCCAAAGCTCGTTCCAATCCCATTCCCAGGAATCCAACGGACAACAAACCGGACACTTTGTTCCTGAAGCTATAGGTGAAGAACTGGTAATACCTCCACCTGGATATCAAGGTGGGAAACAGAGGAGCGACGCTCACGTTCCACACAGGTGCCCCCAGGATCAAGCCGTCACTCTTGATCATCTTGTCAAAGACCATATGAGCGTCATCCTGCACCTTGCATGGCGCCCGGTTTTCTATACACCACTGGCAGTGTTTGCAGAGGGCAATTTGCTTGTCTGCCAGCGTGACGAACTCTGTTTCCACGCCTGGCACTTCAGATGCCACTTTCAACGCTTCCTGCACCATGGTGTCGCAGTTGCCACCCTTAATGGGGCTTCCCGATATACCCAGCACTCTGATGTTGACCGGTATCGTTTTCACTGTTTTCTCCTGTCTAGAGGTTCACAGGTGTCCTATCTTCAGCGGGTGGAGTAAACCCCATGTATCACAGCCATCAAGCCTCGACCGTGTTTCCAGGGTCATCTGCTATTGACAAGAAATAGCAACTCCAGAAGCACAACCTCAGAATGTCCCGACCCTACTTCTTCACAGGATGAGAGAACTCCTTAGGCGGTCCTTTCTTACTAAGCTCACAAACCAGGGCCGCAATTGGACTGGAATGCCCTATTTCATGGCCGATCGCTAAGGCGTAGCTCAGGTCTTTGGTGCCCACATAGTATGTAGGCGGGGGTGGGTCAGTCCACATGGACTTGAGCCACTGCCAATTCTGTACCGAGAAACTGTTCCCGGAGCCTATCTTGATATGCTCCACCAGCATTTCTTCACTGGCGCCGTTCTTAATTCCCCAGGCTATCGCCTCAGCAGCCACCCAGGAGTTGATGATGGCGCACATGTTGTTCACCAGTTTGACTATTTGACCCATTCCCAAGGGCCCACAATAGGTGATCCTGCCCATTGTCTCCAGGACAGGGCGGTACTTTTCAAGCACCTCCTTGTTTCCACCGACGCTGATGCCTAGGGTTCCCGCTTCCGCCCCCATACGAGCCCCGACCACCGGGGCATCCAGCACGCCGACCTTTCTTTTTTCCGCCGCCTCTCCCACCTTCTTACAGAAGGCAGGGGAGAAGGTGCCCATCAGGAGAATCCCATCACCGCTCTTCGTTCCCTCGAGCAAACCCGTAGGCCCAGAGATCACGTCTTCTGCTTGCTTGTCGTTTTGCACCATGATGATAGTGACGTCTGAGGCTTGAGCTACCTCTTTAGGCGTCTTGACCTCTTTGGCACCCAGGTTCTTCATTTCCTCAATCGGCTGTCGCCTCACGTGACCACACACTGTGGTCTCAAATCCATGCGTTACCACCCTCTTGGCCATAGGTAAGCCTATATCCCCGAGACCGATGAATCCCACCTTCTTCACTTCACCAGCCATTCTATTGCCTCCTTCCCGATTCAGGTTACAATTGTATTCTCGTCAGGATAGCAAAGTGTTATTGTCCCAACGTCGTTAGTTGTCCCGTCACGGGTCACAACTACTTTCTCTTGTACCTCATGAATCTGTACTTATCAAGTTCTGCGTAGTTGTGCGATGGAATGACGAAGGTCGTCTGGGTATGCTCTATGATAGCCGGACCATTCACCCTGTTACCGGGTTCCAGGAGGTCCTGCTCCCAGATATCGCACTTAGTCCACTTCCCATCCATGAAGGCCTCTCGCTGTCCCTTGTAGGCCTTCTTGGGCGGCTCTTTCCCCTGGAGGGGGTAGGAGGGTATGATTGGTTTTGGTTTCTTAGCGATGGCCTCAACGTAGATCTCGGTGATCTGGTAACCTGACTCTGGGTAACGAGCTCCGGCGGGATAGATGCTGGTATAGCTCTTTTCGAAGGCGCCTATGATTTTGTCCAGGTCTTCTAAAGTCTGGACTCTACCTACCTCCACTGGGACCTCCCAGGCATGCATCTGACCTATGTAGCGACAGGACATACCATGTCTGAAGGTCACGGTTTCCGGCGCAATACCCTCAGTCTCTAGCTCTGCCAGCCCCCTCTGCTCCAGTTCTTGCCACGCCTTACTCAAGATACTTCCCTGATAGAGTTTGACCTCCTTGCTCATATCAGGAGTCAGGAAGAAGGTGACTGCCTTGTCGTAGCGATGAAAATAGTCAGCGCCACACACTCCAAAGGCGGAGAAGACGGCAGCCCAGGGCGGCACAATGATGTCACCGAACTGGATAAGCCGCTCCACCCCCCACAGATGCAGTGGGCCAGCGGCTCCATAGACCAGTAGGGTGAACTCGGCTGGATTGAGTCCTCTTGACAGAAGGGCGCCGTTCATATGGTCAGCTACTCTGGCATGCAACAAATCCAGAATCTTGAGGGACACGTCGTATACATCCTGGCCCAAGGGCTTGGCCACCCTCGTTTCCAACTCCCTTAAGGCCCTTTCCCTATCAACCTTAAGGGTTCCCGCCAGGTAGTAGTCCGGGTTCATGTACCGGAGAACGAGATCTATGTCTCCGATGGTGGTCTCATTGGACTTATAGCAAGTGCCCAGATCGGCTCTGACGCTTTGAGGCCCGATGGTGATGCGCTTGGTCACCGCGTCGGCATTGACGACATGGCTGGTGCCGGCACCGATAGAGTCTATGGCGATCATTGGCATCCTCAGGCGGTGACCAGAGAACACCGGCTCTTTGTCTACTGGCAAGAGTCCGCCGGCGATAAGTCCGATATCGCAGGTGGTGCATCCCAGGTCCCAGCAAACAATATTGGGTAGGTTCAGAAAGTCGGAGATGAATTTGCCCCCCAGGAGGCCCCCTGTTGGCCCGGAGATGGCTGCCTCGGCCAGTTTGGTGTAGCGGATGTTAGCCGCCGCACCGTAGGCCAGCAGAGTCGTTAACTCATACTTAAACCCCTCCTTGCGGGCTGCTTCCTCCACACCGAAGTACTTCTTTCTGGCGACCTCCGCGGTGTAGCACTGGATAAGGAGGGTCTTCAGTCTTTCGCTCTCATTGGGCACAGAGCACATTTCATGGGAGGCAACCACCGGAATATCTAGGCCACGCTTGTGGATGATTTCCAGGGCGATCTCCTTCATCCTTTTCTCATGGATGGGGTTAGAGTAGCAGGCCAGGGTCAGAACGCCGATCACTTCCACGCCATTATCCAGAAGCTCGTTGACAGCCTTGACTACCTCTGCTTCTACCAGGGGAATAACGATGGTACCTGGGGGATAGTGGTGCGCCATATAGTAGCTACCTGGTGAGATGCGCTCGGTTACCTCTTTGATATTTTCAGGCTGGACTAACCAGGGGGTGTGTTCGTGCAACTGCTGGTGCAGTATGTCTTCATAAGACTGGCCTAACCAGGTGAGGCCCCTTTCCATGATGGGCATGTGGCCGAACCCTCTGGTTATTATCAGTCCCACGTTGCTACCGCCTTGAGTCACCAGGATATTGACCATGGCCGTTCCAGTATAGGTGGAAAACAGCGCATCTTTGTGGACCTGGGCAGAGGTCATTCCCCAGCGGGCAGCCGCATCGCTGAGAGCGCCAAGGTAGCTGATCTTCTCGTCCTCATGGTGGGTCAGGAACTTGCCGGTGGCGAATTTGCCATCTTTATCGACAAGAAAGCAGTCGGTCATCGAGCCTCCGGCATCCTGAGCGATCAAATAGCCATGATCTCGGATCTTTGCCATTTCATGCCTCCTTTGCCCAATTTGCAGGTATGTCTAGGGTTCTGTCCTGGAACCAATCTGGTCGCTCATCTTCCAGGGGTTTTCCCAGCCATTCTCTGTAGAAGGTGTCCAGGTCAGGGAACATCTCGGACACAGGTGGATAGCCGACGGGCACAACCTCCACTGCCAGGAGGGCGAAGCAGCCCGGGCAATAGAACTCCCTCATCTCCACCAAGTTCGCATTGGGCAGGGCCTCCTCTACCGAGACTACCTCGGCCATCTCCTCACGGGTCTTTCTGACATAGACCCGGCAGCTCAGCTTCCAGTTGGCTCGGTAGTCCCCAAACTCATGCCCGCAGTCGCACTTCACTACCCTACCCCCGCCTTTCTTGGCCACGATATAAAGATGGTCCGAAATGCGAAGGAGTATCTTGTCCTTCCATGGGACGCGCTCTTGCAATATCTCCAGATATTTCCAGAAGCGATCTCTGTCCTTGGGGCGGAGGCGCAGCATCTTCTTGACCTCTTCCCAGGCCAGATTGCCTTCCACCAGGAGTTTCAGGTGTTCCTTACTGACACGCTCGTCTCTTGGTTCCATACTTCCCCTTTCTCTTATAACTTGTAGTCCTCGGGTAACTGCCACATGCCCATGAATTCCCTGCGGAACTTGCCATATTTCAAACAATCGGCATACATATTGTAGACATCCTCAGGAAACTCTTTCTTTGTTACCTTTTGCCTCTCTTCCCTCCACCACTCTCTGGCGTCAACCGACCTCTCCTGCCGCCTCTTGCGTATCTGCTGACGCAACTTGTTACTCTCGGCTACTTTCACCTTCCCTTTTTCGTCCGTCACTGCCCCGTAGACGGTCCTTGCTGCATCAGGAGTCATCCAACCATAATGCAGATCATCCTCCACCAGAGCATAGTCCCTTTCCAGAGGATCACCCCAACCACCCATCGCCGTGCTAGCGCTGGCAAAGATATCACCATCCTTGCATGGGATATTAGGCGTAGCAGTGTTATAGACCTCCACGCTACCAGCTTTCAACCTTCCCTCCGCTAGCCATTTCCTGACTTCGAGGAAATCCCTGGGATAGGACTTGCCCTCTTTCAGAAGTTCCCTCATGTTGGTATCGTGGGCGAAGACGACGACATCATTTATGCCCGGATACCCGCCGCCCATTCCCGTGGCAGCTCGACCCATGCCACCGCTGGAGGCAAAAACAGCTGCGGTCAGAGATTGACCCGGATCAACGATCATCTGGCACATACCTATTCCCAGCCCGCCTCTGTACTTGCCGTGCCCGCAGTAGTTAGGGACAAGCTTCCTGCCTATGTTCAACTGGGTTGGCTGCAAGAACTCACCCAGTTCAGCCTCACCCATGTCCGGTGCCGGGTTGGGTGAGCAGAACGCGGCAGCGACACCATCCCTGTAGGGAAAGGCCTTGCAACTACAGCAGGTAATCAGGGTCATATCGCCGCCAGCCCAGCGGAATCCATCCTTCATTACACCGGAGAGCCCATATCCGACACCATCAGGTTCTCGCCCCAAATATTCTTCCAGGTAGCCCCTGGCAAAAAAGGCGTAGTTGAGAACAGTATGGAACATGAAAACATACTTGCCAACTTCGGCCAGAGACATAACGGTGGCGGCGAAGGGGTTTTGCGGGTTGAACATGCTGCCCGGTGGCAGGTTCCAAGTGGTCATGTACTGTATAGAAGAGTTGATGGTGGAGGTGTAGGCAAACATCGGCCAGGCACCCAGCGATGTCAGCATCCTTACAGCAGGCTCATAGGCATTGCAGTGAAAATCGCCTTCACTGGTCATCCCTTCCAGGTCCATGTGCAGGCTGCCATCGGGGCGAATATGTACCTCCGCGGGCTCATGGATAATCCAGTCCCTGTTCGAGCCAGCGAATAGCTTGCCGACTACCCCCTTATACTTCACCATGCTAATGTTAAGGTAGTGATATATACCCGGGACCGCTTGAGTTTTGATCCTCTGTATCAGTACTCGTCTCTCCCGTTCGATGATCTCCCTCAAGCCTCTTCGGAAATAGTCAATCCCAAACTCCTCCACCACCTCCATGACCCTCTTTTGCAGTGCTACCGCCCCGGCCACCCTCATCTTGTCATCCAGAACATTGAAAGCCTCTGTCCGCGTCCGCCTCTTCCAGTGCAGTTCCCACCACTTGTGCGCCTTGAAGTTTGCCCCTATCTTGGTGGGTGGCACGGTAAATCCATCGGTGAAAACGCTAGGCGAGATCACGCCCAGCCCGCCGGGCTGGAGCCCCCCGACATCGGTGATGTGGTTCAGCCCCACCGTCCAGCCTATCAGCTCCCCCTTATAGAAGATGGGAACCCAATTGTAGCAGTCAGCGTTATGGGGAGCACCATAACGAGCATCATTATTGAAGAAGACATCCCCCTCATTGATCCCGGGGTCTTCTTCAAAGCCCAGGTCGGCTATGGAACGGATAATGAAGGGGAAGGACTGGATATGCCCTGCCAGGCCATAGGAGGCGGAGGTAACATCTCCCTCCGGATTGGCCAGCAAGAACAGTAGCTCGCCCTGCACCAGAGACATGGGATTAGCCGATATGAGCTTGGCTGTTTCCCTGGCGTTAATGCAGGCGGCCACCAGCCTCATCTGGAATCTCATGAACTTGGCCGGGTCACTCTCCACCAGCTCCAGTTTCTCCAGGCCATAGGCGTAGCCAGTATCCTTAAAAAGCCGCTCCCTCTCCCTCACCACCTCCTTCAGTGTCTTGCCCTGGTAACATATACCCATTTAACCTCCTGTCACAATTTATAGTCCGCGGGCAACTGCCACATGCCCAGGAATTCCTTGCGAAACTTGCCATATTTCAAACAATCGGCATACATATTATACACATCCTCGCAAAACTGCTTCTTCATCACTGCTTTTCGCTCTTGTTTCCACCATTCTTTGGCATCAACAGACCGTTCCTTCCTCCTGAGACGCATCTTCTGGCGCAGGTCTTCGGTCTCTTTTGTTTTCACTTCACCACTCTCATCAGTTACCACCCCGTAAATAGTCCTGGCTACATCTGCTGTGATCCAGCCATAATGTACATCGTTCTCTACCAGGCTTAAATCCCTCTCCAAGACATCGCCCCAGGAAGAGCGACAGCCAGAAGCGCTGGCGAACAGGTCACCGTCTTTGCACGAAATGTTAGGGGTAGCCCCCTGATAAACCTCTACACTGCCAGCTTTCAGCTTGCCTTCCTTGAGCCACTGCCTGATCTCCACGAAATCCCTCGGGTAGGGTTTGCCTTCCTTTATGAGCTCTCTCATGTTAGTATCGTGGGCAAAGACGACGATATCATTTATCCCTGGGTAGCCGCCGCACATGGAGAAGGCCATACGCCCCATGCCATTAGTGGAACCGAACACGGCCACGGTCAGGGCTTGTCCTGGGTCGACGATCATCTGGCACATGCCAGTCCCCAGACCAGGCCTGAACTTGCCGTGTCCGCAATAGTTGGGCACCAGCTTCCGACCTATGTTTAGCTGGGTTGGCTGCAAGAACTCACCCAACTCAGCCTCACCCATATCCGGTGCTGGGTTGGGTGAGCAGACCATGGCGGGATCGCCATCTTTGAAAGGTAGTGCCCCTGAGCCCCAGCAAGTGATAAGAGTCATATCGCCGCCAGCCCAGCGGAATCCGTCCTTCAACACGCCGGCTAGCCCGTAGCCGACTCCGCTGCAGTCTTGAGGCATGCATTCCTCCAGGTAACCTCTGGCAAAAAATGAGTAGCTGAGACAGATATGGAACATGGAGATGTATTTGCCAATTTCGGCGAGAGACATAACGGTGGCGGCGAAGGGGTTCTGTGGGTTGAACATGCAGCCCGGCGGCAGGTTCCAACTGGTCATGTACAGCAATGAAGAATTAATGGTGGAGGTATAGGCAAACATCGGCCAGGCACCCAGCGATGTCAACATTCTCACAGCCGGTTCATAGCCATTGCAGTGGAAGTCGTTCTCGCTGGTCATCCCTTCAAGATCCATATGCAGCCTGCCATCGGCCAGGATTTGAAATTCCCCGACATCGTGGAGTATCCAGTCCCTGTTGGAACTAGCGAATAGCTTACCTACTACCCCCTTGTACTTCACCATGTTGAGATGGAGGAAGCGATATATACCTGGCACAGCCTGAGTTTTGATCCTCTGTATCAGCACTCGCCTCTCCCGTTCGATGATCTCCCTCAAGCCTCTGCGGAAGTAATCAATCCCAAACTCCTCCACCACCTCCAGGACCCTTTGTTGCAGCGCCACCGCCCCGGCCACCCTCATCTTGTCATCCAGAACATTGAAAGCCTCTGTCCGCGTCCGCCTCTTCCAGTGCAGTTCCCACCACTTGTGCGCCTTGAAGTTCGCCCCTATCTTGGTGGGTGGCACGGTAAATCCATCGGTGAAAACGCTAGGCGAGATCACGCCCAGGCCGCCAGGCTGGAGTCCACCGACATCGGTGATGTGGTTCAGCCCCACTGTCCAGCCTATCAGTTCCCCCTTATAGAAGATGGGAACCCAATTGTAGCAGTCAGCATTGTGGGGAGCGCCGTAGCGAGCATCATTAGTAAAGAAGATATCCCCCTCGTTGATCCCGGGGTCTTCTTCAAAGCCCAGATCGGCTATGGAACGGATCATGAAGGGGAAGGACTGGATGTGCCCTGCCAGGCCATAGGAGGCAGAGGTGACATCTCCCTCGGGATTGGCCAGCAGGAACAGTAGCTCGCCCTGCACCAGAGACATGGGGTTGGCGGATATGAGCTTGGCTGTTTCCCTGGCGTTAATGCAGGCGGCCACCAGCCTCATCTGGAATCTCATGAACTTGGCCGGGTCACTCTCCACCAGCCCCAGTTTCTCCAGGCCATAGGCATAGCCGGTTTCCTGAAAAAGGCGCTCCTTCTCCCTCACCACCTCCTTCAGTGTTCTACCCTGGTAACATATGCCCATCTAACCCCCTTCTAGAGGATCACACCTTCTTTCTTGAGCCCTGCCATATCATCCCACGTATAGCCAAGATCCAACAGTATCTCTTCTGTATGCTGCCCCAGTTCAGGAGCGAGCGACCTTATGGCAGCCGGAGTTTCGCTGAACTTGATGGGGCTATTTATTGCCTTGAAGCGCACACCGGTGGCGTATTCCAATTCGGCGAAGAAGTTGTTTTCCCATGCTTGTGGGTCGCTAGCCACCTCTAGCGGAGTCTGAACACGCCCCAGTACCAGATCGAAATCCAGGGCGATCTTTTCCCACTCAGCAGCCGTTTTGCCGGCTACGATCTCATCCACCGCGGCTATTAGAAACAGGTTCTGCTCCATTCGCTTCATGTGGGAATCGAACCTCGGGTCTTTTTCCCATTCAGGCTTGCCGATAGCCTTACAGAAGGCAGGCCAATACCGGTCTGTCTGGGGCATAACAAGCATTATCCATTTCCCATCTTTTGCCTTATAACAGTTCCACAGCGCGTTGGTGACTGTTCTTCTGTCCGTCTGTTTCAGATTGACGCCCTGATGAAGTGCGGTGCCGATATCAAACTGTAGCCCCCAGACTGCCATATGATAAAGGTTTATCTCCACCTTCTGGGCTATCCCCGTTCTTTCCCGGCAGTAAAGAGCTGCTGCGATAGCACCGGCTATCCCTGGGGAGGCCAGGTTATCTCCCAGACCGGGGCGTTGCGGACGTAGAGCCTCATTAGGAGCTGATATTCTGTCCATCATCCCGCTCCTGGCCCACCAGGCTGCATAGTCGAAGCCGGGCTTATACCTATCTGGGCCAGCAGTCCCGTACCCACTGCACTGGCAGTAGATGAGCCTGGGGTTTACCTTCTTGAGACTGTCGTAGTCAACCCTCGATTTCTCAATGGCTCGGGGATCGAAGTTGGTGGCAAAGACATCTGCTTTCTCCACCAGCTTGTATATGATCTCCCTGCCGCGATCGGTCATCACATTGAGGCCGATGCCTCTCTTGTTCCGATTGAAGTAATGGAACCACAAGCTGGGCTTGATATCGGCGGGGGGTGCTTGACCTTCTATGGCCTGGGCGAACCGTGTCGGATCCCCGCCAGCTTTGAAATTCTCTATCTTTATGACGTCTGCTCCCCAATCGGCCAGGATGGCCGTCGCCGTGGGCACCAGCAGAAAATGGCCGAACTCTATAATTTTGACGCCGTCGAAAGCTCCTTTAGTCATTTGATTTCCTCCATATCCATATCATGGGCCGGAAATCGCTCCGGCCCATGATACCAGGAAAACTTTCCAGGGGACTAAAGCCATCCCTCCGCTAGTCTACCGTATTCAGTAGCCAGGGGTCAACCTTCCTCACTATGTCCTGGGCCGCAGCGCTCCACTCATAAATCCCGACGTAGTCCCAAGTATACCGTCTGGTCTCGGTGAATTTCCACCGCTCGTAAGTGGGCCACTGATTGCTGAAGTGTATAGCCGCCTCATAGAAGGCTTGGCCATTGAAATTCTCAGCCCCCACATCCTCTATTGCTGCCTTCAGAATGTCGAAGAAAGCATAGGTCTGCTGGAAGCCACCTATGTATCCTATTCCCGAATAGACAACCTTGTTGAATTCGTCACGATGGTTTGCCTGTAGAAGCTGTCGCGCCAGGGTCACTATTGGTGACTGGGTTTCAGTCCACCAGCGGGTGGGACTGGTAGCCAGCATTCCATCAACACCCGCCCAACCAAGCGTGTCTATTATTAGACTCCTGTAGGCGGCATGGGCGTCGGTACCGATGAACTTGGCGCCGTATCCCTTGTCGCGGAACTGTTTCATGAAAGTGGATGTCCCTGTGCCAGTCGAGGGTGGCCAGAGATAGTCACAATCCTTTAGCGCCGCCACCTCGGCGGTCCAGCTCATGTTTCCCTGGGGGGTCAGGTAGCCACCGACATACTCCCACTCACCCGAATGGGCCTGGGCGTATTCCTTCACAGCATCCTTGCAAGCGACGGCGTAGGGCTCTGTCCAACCTGCGGAGCCGATCTTGGCTGGCCTGCCCTAGGGGAAATCGGGATCATTTTCGCTGATCCACTTGAGGAGGGGGTTAATCAGATTACGGTTGGGACAATTAGCGAGGAAAACCCATCCGGGAGGATAGTCTAGAACTTTGCTGTAAGACAGTGCCCATAGCGGCATCTTGTCAGTCTCAGCGAAAGGTTTCAGCGTCTCCGCTGTTGTGGGCAAGGCAGTGAACCCCAGGATCGCCCCTTTGGACTTTATCCAGCCCCAGCCTGGTATGTCCCTCGAAGGGTCATACCGCGCATCATACTCGACCACCTTAAACCTCACCCCGGAAATAAGGTTGTTATCGTTATAGTACTTAGCCAGGTCTTTCAAGGCGTAATTAATGGGAATCAAAGCTGTTGCTGCCGGCCCCGACATGTCCGAAATGTGGCCTATGACAATCGTTCTTCCTACCTTTTCTTCCCCATTCCCACAACTGAGGGAAAGCGCGGCCACAATGGTCAAGATCATCAAACAGGATACAGCTATTCGTGTCCACCGTGTTCTCATTTCTAGCCTCCTTTCTTTACTTTGATTTATCTCTATGGTGGCCTTTGCATTTTGTGACGCCTCCTATTGCCTTGCCACCTAATTTCCCAAGCCTGTGCCTTAGAGGCTAATGGGCGGGATTGCCTTTCTTGGCTGATTCCTGTTGCGTGGTCTGGTTCCTTTGGTCTCAGATAGGGGGTCATAAGCAGTAGGCCAACATTCATGGACCTTGCAAGTTCCCTGCTTGGTATCACCCATCTTCTCATGTGCCTGTTCTCACCACTCTTGTTGACCGATCTTCATTGGCGTCGTTTTTCAGGTCAAGCACATGGCCTTTAAGCTTTTTGAGCGGGAGTAGCATAACGCCTGTCAACGGGCTTTGCCCCGACCCGTCGGCGCTACTCTTGCCAAAATAGCACTCTTACCAGAGATTGTCAAGAGGGTTGTTGGCTGATAGAGGTATTGAGGCAATACCCCGCACTTGCGCGAACCTGGCGCCTGCAGCAATCAGTGCGGGTCTGGTATAGCTGTGGCAGGCGGGCAGAAGCTGAGGCCTGGGTGGCTTAATGGGAAAATACCGTAAGAGAAGATGATCCTACGCCTTTCAAAGACCTGCTGCCTCCGCTCCGTCTCTGGGGCCGCCAGATTCTCAACTGCTTCAACCACCGCTATGGCAATGGCTTTCTGGGGGCAACAACCGCATCAACTCGATTTGATAAAAAGGATGGCCTATGGCTATCGCAATAGGGACAACGTCGGACAGAGAATACTCCTGACAAAGAAAAGGAGGCTACATGCCAAATCTGCATGAGCCACCATTAACAGTTACTGACGCCGACCCATTCAAGTCGCTATCTTGACAGATGTGGTATGTTTAGTCTATATTAAGTCGCAAGCTTTGGCTTTTCGACGAACACTAATTCTTGGTCAGGAGGAATGAAAGATGAAGAAGTTACTGGCCTTATGTTTGTTGATCGCCGTCATTAGCACTTTGGTTTTCCCTAGCCTAGCCAGCGCCCACTATACACAAAAGGTGTTTACCATCATGGGCAGCGTCAGGGTGGATGGGCGTCCGGTGCCCGATGGGACGGAGATCATCCCGTGGGTGCCCGGTGTTTCCCCTGCCATCTATGAGCGCTGGAAAACAGTGACCTTTAGCAGCAAGGGGGTATCTGGCTATATTTGCCGGGTGCCGGACAATAATCCGGATAATCCGGACAAGGACGGGGCCTACCACACGGACAACGTGCGATTCTACATTCGGATGGGGGTGGCTACCTTGCTGGCAGATCAGAGCGTTAACTACTGGCGGGCGCTGACCAGTCCTAACATGCTTTATCTTCTTAACCTGACAGCCAGCTACATGTCGCCGCCGCAGCTTATCTCGCCGCAGAATGGGTTGAAGGTGATGGCTACAAAGATCTCCTTTGACTGGTCGGATGTAAGCGCCCCTGGCGTAACCTATGGCCTCCAGGTGGACAAGATGGCCAATTTCAGTTGCCCAGCGATCAACGTGACCGGCCTGACAGCCAGCCAGTATGGGCCGGTGGAATTCCCCCTGGCTGAAGGCGCTGGCATATACTATTGGAGGGTGGAGGCGGCAGATGGGAGCGGCTGGAAGAGCGGCTGGAGTGAAGTGTGGTCTTTCACTGCCCCCAATATTGGCTACAAGAATCTGGATGCGGGGTGGAACCTCATTACCTATAAGGGAGATACCTTGCCCACGGAAATTGCCTTGGCCTATCTAGGAGACAAGCTGGTGGTGATATGGGGGTGGGATACCGTGCACAAGAGGTGGCGTGGCTATGCTCCCGGTGGCGGTTTTGCCAACGATTTGCTGGAGCTCAAGCAGTATGAGCCTTATTGGGTATATGTTAGCGAAGATATCGTTCTGCGTTATCTGATGGATCCGTAGGTTTGTTTTTGTCATTGCGAGCTCGCCGCAGGCGAGCTAAGCCATCTCTTGTTGGCTTAGCTTTGCCTTTTTCGGATTGCTTCGCTCCACGCGGTATGACAGAAATAGCCAGAGACAGGGGATTAAGGAGGCACAGGAAATAGTTAAGCTGAGGTGGTTGAGTGCAGGGCTGGTCCTATTGTTGCTGGTAACGGTGATGTTGCCGTTGCCTGCGGTCGGGCAAGTGCCGCAGCAGGCATGTCGTTTTTGGGGCAATGTCAGGGTGGATGGCACGCTGGTGGTCAAGAATACGCCAATAAGGGCGTCAGTACCTGGGGTGGCTACCACCTGGACTGCTTACACCGGCGCTCAGGCAGGATCAGGGGACGCCGACTACCTGATGGAAGTTCCAGGGGATACCCCGGGTGGCGAGAAGGATGGGGGGGTAGCCGGCGACACCGTTAGCTTTGAGGTATTCTTCGGTGGGGTATGGTGTGCTGCTGAGCAGACTGACACCTGGCAGGCTGGTGGGTTTCTCCAGCTTAATCTAACTGCCACCAGTGTGGACTTTCAGCCGCCACCCGTGCCGACGCTGCTATTGCCTCTGAATGGGGCTGGTACCAATGCCACGGCGGTGTTCTTGGACTGGTCCGATGTGTGGGACCGTTCGCCTCCAGTAAGATATGATGTCCAGGTAGATAACAACGCTGACTTCAGCTCACCGGAGGCCAGCGCCAGCAACCTGAGCAGCAGCAATTACACTACCCCCAGCCTGGCAGTAAACACCTACTGGTGGCGTGTCAGGGCCAAGGATGGCGCCAGTCCACCGAATGTGAGCGCTTGGAGTACTGCCTGGTCCTTCACCATTGACCTCACCCCGCCGCCCACCCCCACCCTGATCTTTCCGGCCAGCGGCACGGTTACCAACAACCCCAGGCCTGCTTTCGACTGGTCGGACGTCAGTGACCCCAGCGGGGTGACCTACACCATCCAGGCGGATAATAACAGTGATTTCAGTTCGCCGGAGCTTAATGTCAGCGGAATAGCGGCCAGCGCGTACACCCCTGCCGCTAATATGGCGAACAATCTGTACTACTGGCGGGTGAGGGCGGTGGATGGGGCCGGAAATAACGGTGGCTGGTCAGCGGTCTGGACGCTGACTGTATTCACTGCGCTGGCACCGCCCACTTTGCTATGGCCGGCCAATGCGACCAGGATCAATAATAACAGGCCCCCTTTAGACTGGTCCGACGCTTTTTCTCCCAGTACGGTCAGTTATAGGCTGCAGGTAAGCACCGTCAATACTTTCGCTACTACAGTAATAGATGTCAGCGGCCTGACCAGCAGCACTTACACTCCTGCGTCTGCCCTGACTGACGGCACCTACTTCTGGCGGGTGAGAGCCGCAGATGGGCTGGGAAATGATAGTGGCTGGACAGCCACCTGGTCCTTCATACTGGATACCGTCCTGCCGGGCAAGCCCAATCTGGAGCTTCCGGCCAATGGGGCCAAGACCAACAATAGTACCCCCCTCCTGGACTGGTCGAATGTCACTGATGCCAGCGGGGTAACCTACAGCGTCCAGGTAAGTATTAGCAACACCTTCGCTACAACTGTGGTAAACGTCAGCGGTCTGACTAGCAGCGCCTATACTGTGGCGTCCGCTCTGGCTGACGGCACCTACTACTGGCGGGTGAAGACGGTGGACGGGGCGGGGAATGAGAGCGACTGGACTGCAATCTGGTCCTTCCTGGTGGATACCGTCGTAGGACTGCCCACCCTGCTTGTGCCAGCTAACGGAGCGAAAATCAATAACAATACTCCCACCCTGGACTGGACGGATGTCACTGACCCGAGCGGGGTGACCTATAGACTCCAGGTATCCACAACCAGCACCTTCACCTCCCTGTTGGTGAGTCAGACGAGTCTCACCGCCAGCCAGTTTACCCTCACCACAGCTCTTGCTTCAGGCGGCACCTACTATTGGCGGGCGAAGGCAGTAGACGGGGCGGGGAATGATAGCGGCTGGACAGCGGCCTGGTCTTTCTACGTTGACACTACGGCGCCTGTTGCCCCTGCGTTGTCGTCACCGTCAAATGGGGCCAGGACCAACAATAGTACCCCCACCTTTAGCTGGTCGAGTGTTACTGACCCCAGTGGGGTGACCTACAGCATCCAGGTAAGTACGAGCAATACCTTCGCTACAACTGTGGTGGACGTCAGCGGTCTGGCAAGCACCACTTATACCCCGTCTGTCCCACTGGCTGACGGCACCTATTACTGGCGGGTGAGGGCGGTGGATGGGGCGGGTAATAACAGCGCCTGGAGCGCCGTGCGAAATTTGATCATAGATGTCACAGTGCCTTCGGTTCCCACCATGCTATCTCCGGCGGATGGAGCCAAGCTCAACAGCACCACGCCGACCCTGTCCTGGTCGAGTGTGGCCGGTGCCCCCGGGATGACGTACAGCCTTCAGATAGCCTATGACATTGCCTTCACCTCCTTCAAAGTGAATGCCACTGGCCTGACCACCACGACCTACACGACGGCGGTTCTAACCCAGGGGACTTACTACTGGCGGGTGAGGGCCGTGAGTGGGACAGGGAACGCCAGCGAGTGGAGCACGCCGTGGTCCTTTACCGTGGATACCACGGCGCCAGGGGTACCGACGCTGCTGTCGCCAGCCTCTGCGGCGAGGACGAACAATACCACGCCGACCCTGGGCTGGTCTGCCGTGACTGATCCCAGCGGGGTGACCTATAGCGTTCAAGTATCCACCAGCAGCGCCTTCACTACCACGGTAGTGAATGTGAGCGGCGTTGCCGCCACCGAGTATACCGTATCCCCAGCGTTATCCGCACAGCTGTACTACTGGCGGGTGAGAGCGGTGGACGGGGCGGGGAATTCCAGCTCCTGGCCTACGGCTAGGACCTTTACCATTGATCTTACGGCTCCAGCGGTGCCGACGCTGCAAACTCCTGCAAATGCAGCGGTAACGAATAATAAGACCCCTTCTTTGACCTGGTCGGCGGTCACTGACCCCAGCGGGGTAAGCTATAGCGTGCAGGTAAGTACGAGCAATACCTTTGACACAACTGTTGTAAACGTCAGCGGTCTGACTAGCAACGCCTATACCGTGCCGTCCGCCCTGGCTGATGGCACTTATTACTGGCGTGTGGGGGCGGTGGATGGGGCGGGGAACAGCAGCGCCTGGAGCGCCGCCCGGTATTTCACCGTGGACACCGCCGCCCCAGCGATACCCCTGCTGTTGATTCCAGATAATGGCACGAAAACAAATAATACCACCCCTGATCTGGACTGGGCGGACGTGTCAGACTTCACTGGAGTGACCTACAGCCTCCAGGTAAGCACCGTTAGCACCTTCTCTACTACCGTAGTGAATGTCACCGGCCTGACTACCAGTGCCTATAAGACGGCGACTTTGGCCGCAGGCATTAAGTACTGGCGGGTGAAGGCCATTGACGGAGCCGGAAATGATAGTGGTTGGAGCCCAACCTGGAACTTCACCATAGATACTACGGCGCCGTCGGTACCCACCCTGATCTCGCCGGCGAATGGCGCTACCGTTGACACTACTACCCCTTCTTTAGATTGGTCGGATGTCACTGACCCCAGTGCAGTGAGCTACAGCGTGCAGATAAGTGCCAGTAGTACCTTCGCTACTACTGTGGTGAGTGTCGGCGGTCTGGCGACCAGCGATTATGCTGTAACCACGGCTTTGGCTCAGGGGACGTGGTATTGGCGGGTGAAGGCCGCGGATGGGGCAGGAAACGAGAGTGCCTGGACAGCGGCGCGCAATTTCATCGTTGATACCCCACCGCCAGTGCCAACGCTGCTCTCGCCAGCCGATGCCACCCGCATAAGAGTCAGCAATCCGAATTTAGTGTGGTCGGCTGTGACCGATCCCCAGGGGGTGACCTATAGTGTTCAGGTAAGCACCACTGACACTTTCGCCACTACGGTGGTGAATGTGGCTGGGCTGGCTGCCACTAACCATACGACGGTGGCCTTGGCCCAGGGCATCTATTACTGGAGGGTGAGAGCGGTGGATGGGGGTGGTAAGGCCAGTGGCTGGTCGGGGAGCTGGGGATTCATGGTGGATCTCTTTCCGCCAGTGGTTACCATCAGCCTCACTGGGGCCACTTTTGGTGGCACGGTGAGCAGCGACTTCCCCATCTTTCTGGTACAGTACCGCATTGATGGTGGGGCGTGGGCTAGCGCCTCTCCCTCTGATGGGTTGTTCGATGGGCTAAATGAGGGCTATTTCATCAGCAGCCTGCCGTCTTTGGCGGACGGCGTTCATACTATTGAGGTTGGAGTAACCGACGAGTTTGGGGACAGTGCTACTGCTTCCAAGGGTTTCATGACCCAGCAGCTCTTCCGTAATGCCAATCAGGGTTGGAATCTGGTAACATACCAGGGGCCTGACAAAGCAATAACAGAGGCCTTGGGTTCCATAATGGACAGGTTGATTGTTGTTTGGGCTTATGATAGCGAGACGGGGAAATGGCGTGGATATAATCCCAGCGTCCCCAACTGGGCCAATGACCTGCCCGGACTGGTGAAAGGGAGCGCCTACTGGATCAGGGTGAACAGTGGCTGTACCTGGATATATGAGATGTGACGCAGGATATTGAGGTGAGCCGAATAAAGAGTCTGTCACTGTGGGGCTGCCTGGTCTTGATGCTGACGTTATGTTCGTTTTTGTCCTTGCCTCGCAGCGGTGAGGTGAAGGCGAATGGCGTCCTTCCGCCTTGCCGCTTCTGGGGGACAGTAAAGGTATATGGAGAATGGGTTCCTGCGGGGACGCCGTTAACGGCTCGGGTAGAGGGCGTGTCAGTGGTGAAGACGGTTCAGATAACTTTGATGAGAAATAATGTAACAGGCCAGGACGAATCTGTGTACAGCCTTGACTTTCCGGCTGATAATCCGCTGACCCCACAGAAGGACGGCGGTGTTGTGGGAGACAGGGTATATTTTGAGGTGGGATATGGTGATGGGAATCTTACCACGGCCGAGAGCGGCTTGTGGGACAATACTGGGGGATTCACTGAGCTGAACCTGACTGTGCCCCTGAGAGCAGTTCTATCTGGGCTGCCGAGCGGGACCGTGAGTTACGCTACGGCGGATATTGCGGTGGGGGGTGGGGGCGTGGTGGCTTACAAGTACAGGCTGGATAGTGGGTCGTGGAGTTTGGAGAGGCCAATAGCGACGCCTCTCTCCTTGTCTGGTCTGGCTGATGGCCCACATACGCTGTATGTTATCGGCAGAAATGCTCAGGGCACTTGGCAGACAGGGGCAGAAGCTACCACGGCAAGTTGGACAGTGGATACTACCCCACCGGTCGCTAAGCTCTCTGGTCAGCCAACCGGGGTAGTCAATTACTCCACGGCAAACATAATGGTGGGTGGTGTTGGGGTGGTGTCTTATAAATATAAGTTGGACGCTGGCCCATGGAGCTCGGAAACGGCGGTAAGCAAGCTTGTTTCCCTTTCCGGCTTAAGTGATGGGCAGCATGTGATTTATGTCATAGGGAAGGACGCTGTGGGCAACTGGCAGGCCGAGACGGACGCTACCGAGGCTACCTGGATCGTGAATACTACTGAACCGGTGGCGTCACTCCAGGGCCAGCCCACGGGGATAGTGAATTACAACACGGCGGAAATCTTTGTCCTGGGCGTTGACATGGAGGCCTACCGTTGGAAGTTAGATTCGAATCCCTGGAGTGAAGAAAGACCGATGACTGCCCCCATTAGCTTATCGGGGTTAAGTGATGGCTACCACACGATTTATGTCATTAGCCGGGATACCGCTGGAAACTGGCAAGAGGAGCCAACCACTGCTAGCTGGGTAGTGGATACCGTGCCACCGGTGGCGATGCTATTCGGTAAACCCGTGGGAACGGTTAGCAGCAATGCGGCGGACGTAACTGTTGGTGGCAGCGATGTGGTGGTTTACAAGTACAGGCTTGATGACGGTTTTTGGAGTGCCGAGGTGCCGGTTGAGGATCTCATTGTGCTGTCAGGGTTAAGCGATGGCCGGCATACCCTTGATGTGATCGGCCGGGATACCGCTGGCAACTGGCAGGCAGAGGCTAATGCCACTACTGCTAGCTGGACAGTGGCTACTCCAGAGCCAGTAGCCACCTTACTGAATGCGCCTACTGGCACGGTGCCCTACGACACGGCGGACATCACTGTTGGTGGCACTGACGTGGTGGCTTACAAGTACCGGCTTGATGACGCCTTCTGGAGTGCCGAGATGCCGGTTGAGGATCTCATTCTGTTGTCAGGGTTGAGCGATGGCCGGCACACCCTTCATGTGATCGGCAGGAATACCGCGGGCCACTGGCAAGCAGAGGCTAATGCCACTACTGCTACCTGGATCGTGGCTACTGTACGGCCAGTAGCCATCTTAGTAAACGCGCCTACTGGCGCGGTACCCTACAACACGGTTGACATCACTGTTGGTGGCACTGATGTGGCGGCTTACAAGTACAGGCTTGATGACGGCTTATGGAGTACCGAGATGCCGGCTGAGAATCCCATTCTGGCGTCAGGGTTAAGCGATGGTGCCCATACGCTTTATGTCGTGGGTAGGAACGACATCGGCAGCTGGCAAGCGGAAGTGGACGCTACTGTAGTTAGCTGGGTGGTAGATACCACCCCACCGTCACTCCCAATCCTGGCATCACCGGCGTCACGAGCCAAAGTGAAGAATAGCCCGGTTAGTTTACGGTGGTCGCCGGTAGATGACGCTTCTGGAGTGCGCTATGATTTACAGGTGAGCTCCAGCAGTGATTTCAGACTCCTATGGGTAGCTGTGGAGGGGCAAGATTCCAATAGCTACAGTACTACGGTGCTGGAAGATGGCACTTACTATTGGCGGGTGAGGGCTGTGGATGGAGTAGGGAATCATAGCGGCTGGTCAGAAAGCCGTTCCTTCAGGCTGGGAGGGGATGGGCGAGGGTGGTGGTGGCTAGCTCTGGTGATAGGGCTGGCCGGGATTGCCGCTCTGGGGGCGATCTTCTGGTGGCGGCGCCAGTCCACCAGGATATAAGAGGATAAACGGAGGGAAACATGAACACAAAACGTCATCTGTTGGTTCTGGTGAGCATAATCCTGATGCTAGCCATGTTCCTTCCCCAGGTGGCTGCCGCGAGTGGGCAAGGGCCCACGATGCCCCCTTGCCGTTTCAGGCTGACAGTGCAAGCCGATGGGGCTTGGGTGCCTGATGGCACACTGGTAACCGCCGTAATCAGGGATGCGGCTATTACCTGGAGTGCTGCCACCTTTACCTTTCAGGGGCAGCAGGGGGTGTGTGTTATCGATGTTCTTGCCGATGACCCTCAGACGACAGTCAAGGATGGCGGTTTGGATGGGGATGTGGTGCGCTTCTTGGTGCGATGGAATGGCTTCGATTACCCGGTCGCTCAGACTGCTGTCTGGGAACTGGGCATGTTCGTTCCGCCGGTAAATCTCCCACCGCTGAATCTGACAGTGGATACCAGCGCGCCCGTAGCCACCCTATTGGGCCAGCCCACAGGGTGGGTGAATTATGACACGGCTACTATTACGGTGAACGGGCCGAATGTGGAGAAATACAGATACAAGTTGGATAATGGCGCTTGGAGCGCGGAATTTTCGATAAGCGTGCTCATTACACTGACTAATCTATCCGAAGGCTGGCATACGCTTTCTGTCATTGGCGGAAACGCCGTGTGGCAATCCCAGGATTCCCCCACTGAAGCTAGCTGGGGAGTGGACATGACCGCACCACCGGCCCCTAGTCTAATATATCCCATCGGCGGCGCGAGGATCAGTGATACCACCCCCACCTTCAACTGGACGGCTGTGACTGATCCCAGAGGAGTGACTTACCAGCTTCAGATTGATGACAATGCCGATTTTTCCAGCACGGTGGTAGACAGGATCGGTTTAACTAACAATGTGTATACTCTACCAGACGCAGATGAGCTCCAGCTTGGGGGCTATCACTGGAGGGTGAAGGCAATTGATGGGGCGGGCAATCAGAGTGCCTGGAGCACGGATGAGTTCTTCATTGTAGAGGGAGCGGTGGAGACCCCGCTGCTGGTGTCACCACCAAACGGGACAAAAACCAACATCAACACTCCTGCTTTTACCTGGAGTTGCGGTATAAGCGGGACTCCTGGCGTCAGTTTCATCCTGGAGATTGGGAACAGTAATTTCTCTACTATCGCACTGCACCAGGAGAACATAATTGGTTTGACCTATACTCTCACCACCCCCTTGCCCGACGGCACCTACTACTGGCACGTGAAAACAGTTAAGGATGGCCAGCAGAGTGGCTGGACCGATGCCTGGTCTATCGCTATTGATACTGGAGCGCCAGCGGTCCCCACGCTGCTCTCGCCAGCAAATGGAGCCAAGACGAATAATAATACCCCCACCTTTAGCTGGTCGAGTGTTACTGACCCCAGCGGGGTGACCTACAGCCTGCAGGTAAGTACGAGCAATACCTTCGCTACGACTGTGGTAAACGTCAGCGGTTTGGCAAGCACCACTTATACGCCGTCCGTCGCACTGGCTGATGGCGCCTATTACTGGCGGGTGAAGGCGGTGGATGGGGCGGAGAACGAGAGTGCCTGGACTAGCGCCTGGACTTTTGCTGTTGATACTAGAGCGCCAGCGGTTCCCACGCTGCTCTCGCCGTCAAATGGGGCCAGGATCAATAATAATACTCCCAATCTAGACTGGTCAGACGTTACTGACCCCGAGGGGGTTACTTATAGCCTGCAGGTAAGCACGAGTAACGCCTTCGCCACCACTGTGATAAGTGTCAGTGGTCTGGCGAACAGCGCCTATACTCCTGCTACGCCTCTGGCTGATAACACCTACTACTGGCGGGTGAAGGCGGTGGATGGGGTGGGGAATGATAGTGGCTGGACTGATGCCTGGTCTTTTACTATAGACACTACGCCACCCACAGCTACCATAATAGATGCGCCTACTGGCACGGTGCCCCGCAACACAGCGGACATCACCGTTGGCGGAGTCGATGTGGTGGCCTACAAGTACAAGCTGGATAGTGGCACTTGGAGTGCCGAGACACCGGTAGCCAGCCATATCATCCTGTCTGGATTAAGCGATGGCGCGCACACCCTTTATGTGATCGGCCGGGATACCGCTGGCAACTGGCAGGCAGAGGCTAATGCCACTACTGCTAGCTGGACGGTGGCTACTCCGGAGCCGGTAGCGACTCTGTCTGGCCAGCCCACGGGAATAGTGAGTTACAAACACGCTTTTATTGATGTCGGCGGGCAAGATGAGTATGGCCAGGAAGTAGTGAGTTTCAAATACAAGCTGGATGCGGGGGCCTGGAGTCCTGAGATCGCCGCAGGGCCTGATGCTATCATACTAACCGGGTTAGGCGACGGTCTGCATACGGTCTACGTCATCGGCAAGAATGACGCCGGCCACTGGCAGGCGGAGGCTAACGCCTCCACTGCTAGCTGGACAGTGGATACTGTTGCACCGCCAGTGCCGACACTGGTTAGCCCGGCCAACAACGCCAAAACGAATAAGAATACAGTGGCACTGGACTGGTCTGATGTGAGCGACCCGTCAGGGGTAAGCTATCAGGTTCAGATAGACACCGACGCCAATTTCAGTTTGCCTATTCAGATAGACGTCTTTGGGCTAGATGTGAGCACCTATACCACCTCTGCTCTGAGTGATGGCACCTACTACTGGAGGGCTAGAGCCTGGGATGGGGCATCGCCGGCAAATAAGGGCGACTGGTCGACAGTGTTCTCCTTTACCATAGATACTGTGGCCCCAGCGGCTCCCAGTTTGCTATCTCCCAAGGATGGAGCTAAGACCAGGGATAGCACCCCGGAGTTCAAATGGTCGGCAGTCACTGATCCCAGTGGAGTGACCTATGTCCTTCAGATAGCGGACAAAGAGGACTTCAG
>Ga0194111_10000313_pt1 | contig 59704 bp, 60 predicted proteins | sample TA2KigC300mmetaG_FD_146194 | JGI IMG/M metagenome (GOLD analysis project Ga0194111, IMG submission 146194) | Freshwater microbial communities from Lake Tanganyika, Tanzania - TA2015033 Kigoma Deep Cast 300m | ecosystem: Environmental > Aquatic > Freshwater > Lake | place: Tanzania: Lake...
CATACATTACATTATTGTTCAAACGGTAATTCTTTAATATCTTTCCCGCCTTTCTAAGAACAAGCATCTCCGCATGGGCAGTTGGATCATTCAATCCGATACAACGATTATGATCCCTTGAGAGAACCTTGTTTCCTTTTACTAAAATCGCTCCTACTGGAACTTCTCCTTTTTGATAAGCCTTCCTTGCCTCCTCAAGCGCCACCCTCATGTATTTTGTATCAGGTTTTTTATCCTCCACAGATCTTCAATCCTTATAATAGAAATGGTGCTCTGAATGGTTTTATGTTCATGGCGCGCCCAGGGTGATTCGAACACCCGGCCTGCGGATTCGTAGGCAAAACCCCTGAGCTTCCTAACCTCCTCAAAGTTAAGGAAGTATTTGAATTGACTTATTTATTCGTCTTCCTATTTTTTCCGATTTTGGCAAGTTTTTGCATCGTTTGGAAAGTTTTTCACACATAAAGTCCCACACAAATTTCCCCCATCATCATATCATTGAGGTACTTACTCTTAACACAAATACATTACATTTCACCACAAGATTATCAACCTGAAAAGAAACCTCCTACTCATCCATCCCTCGGTGTGAAACAGTATCCTGGTCAATCCAATCCTCTTCCTCCCATGTCATGCCCTTCCTTCCTGGAACCTTTCTCGTCGGCCCAGCCCTATAAAATGGACATGACTTGGGACCATAGCAAAAGGTTTCCACGCGATACCGCCTCTGTCTCGGATTCCAGTGGTCAATAATCATCTCTACAGGCATCCGGCAACCCCAAATACACGTTCCACACCTGGTTCCGTAGGTGCGAGGATCGAGTCGCCGATGACCCCTCTGCCGATAGACTTCCAAAGCTGGAGGTATGCCCAACCAAGGAGGAGGTACCCCTGCAGGGTCAGTCCTCTTTTCGATCAGCTTTAATTCGCTCGTCTTGTAGTATTCCGTAACTTCGGTGCGAGTATCTTCGACAAACCCTGATCTTCCGCTCGCCATATCTCCTGCCTCGAACTGATGCTTGGCCTGGGCTTCCTTACCAATCCCGACCGAAAAGGTTCGTTCTTCTCCATCCACGGAGCCCTGAACCGTCAGGGTGTAACCCAGGTAAGTATGAGATCGCTGATCGAAGGAGCGTGTGAGACGAATACGTGGCTGGACGGAAATGATCTTCCCGCTCCAGGAAATTTTCACCACATCCCTTATAGATCGATCCCATGTTTTCATGTCGAATTCTCCCAGGCTTGGCTAACGAGTAGAAACCAGGCCCCTTCCTCCCTTTCCATCCCTTGAGAAAAAAACATCAGGGAAGTTAAAGAAAAACGAAGGGGGATAATACCTCCCTGTAACCGATCCGGACCAACTAATCCATCAAAACAAACTCCATCACATCCGTCTTGTTATACCTTCCCAAGCCGTCCCAGGATTCAACATACCCATAAATTTTGGCCCCGCTTACATCCCCGACCAGTCTCCTGATTGCATTCCGCTGGGCCGATGCAAATTGCCTTGTAAATTTCTATTCATTTTCTCTGCCATTCAAGCTATACCGGCTCGGCAGGACCCTGGCTTTTACCCTGCCTACCGGCAGGCAGGCATGACAGGACTTCCACCCGTAAGAATGCGTTGCCCTTCGCTGGGCACGCTGAATTATGAAGGTTTGACCCCACTGCCTGTTTCAGCAAAAATAAAAAATTGATACTTCATCCTATAGCAATAACCATAATGGTACTAATAAGTAACTGTATTCGCTTATAATTGGAATACCAAATAATAGCAACATAAGTACATTGAGAGATACTACAGAAGGCCATTCTATTTTACGTCCCTGTTTTTTGGGTCTAATTACACCCATAAATATGGAAAATACTATGGTGCCTAAAATAAGAGTAGTTGATCCTATGACAACCCATATACGAGGTGGATATCTCGTGCGAAATATTTTCTCCCAATCTTTTTGTTTGAAGCCTTGAGGCACACCTTTTACTCGGCCAACAATTTTCCAATTGCTTTTCAGTGGTCCAGAAAAAAGAACATGAAAGAGCCCACCATCAAACTTCTCAAGGGCCTCATCCCCTCTTATTTTAATTATTATGCTTCTAGTCCCCTCTGCATTTGTATCTATATATGTTTCAAACTGAAGAGAAGATCTGCTTGTTTTGAGAGCTTGGATTGCTAAAATATCTGTCTTCTCTGTAGGAATTATTCGAAGGGGGTCTGTTGAAGCAAAATCACTCTTATCAATAAAAAGTGAGCCATTGTTCCAAAAACCAATTTTTACTGAAGCGACATTTTTAACTTCTTTGTTATCCCAATATATTTTTAATTTCTCCTCCCCATAAACAGTTTGTGCAACAAGTTCGGGCTTGTTGACAATGAAGACAGGGTCCTTTTCTTTCTTGCTTGCTAAGAATATAATGAAAGCTACAAGTAGACCGACTGCTAATGTGGTCACAGGGTGCTTAGCGAGTATCCAGCCCCCTTTTAGAAATTCAAGGAAAATATTCAAAGATTTATCGATTCTCTGTGTCTTTTCTTTGCTATCCATAAGTTTCATTTTCCGATCAATGGAGATATAAATGACGTAATGATTAGTGAATATGAACGGTTATTTGGCTTCTAATCTATCTCACACCTCCAAAACAAGGCGGCGGGTGCGGTATTCCCTGAATTGGCTAATCTCTTTCTCCTTCAGGCCACGGAAGGTTTCGCTGAGAGATTAGAAAGTGGATTTTAACAACTGACATTAATCCTCCCAGCCAAATTCTTTTAAATGGCCCGGTTTAAATCTTATTTTGTCCCCATTTCTTGAAACCTGTTTATTTTTCTTATCAACCTTGATAACGCCAAGGTTTTTTTAAGCATGGCAGTTTGGACATAATACCCATAAATTACTAAGTTCTTCGGTTCCGTTATCAGATTTGTCAATTATATGGTCCACTTGAGCATATTTTCTATCTCGACCTTTGGCATCTTTGTAAACGAATGAGAAGCCGCAGATCTGGCAAGAATAATCATTAAACTCTTTTACTATTCTTTTTTGCCTTGCGCTCTCAAGTCTGACTTTATAGTGACCGGCTTTCTCAGCATAAGATTCAGATGGGGGGTTAAAAGCCTTACCTTCCTCTAACAACTCTTGCGCAGATTTTCCTGATATTTGATCTTCAATCCTATCTTCATCACTCGTTGTGTCACGATAGTATTCTCTAAAATCGGAAAGCATTTTCGCGCGTTTTTCTCCTAATACCACTTTTTCTTTCCACCTTTCCCTTGAAACATTAAAAATGAAATCATATGTGCCCCAGCTAAAATCCGGATCTTTAAAATCAAATTTGGATACGATTTTGTGATGAACATCTTTAAACTCATTATTACCCCTTAATACTTCCCTTGTTATTTCTGCAAGGTTTGCAAACTCTCGATATTTTTCTCCCGGCTCTTTACCGGATGTATCCAAATCACATCTTATCTGCTTGGCAAATTTCTTATAATCACTGCTTTTAATATAGAAATATTTGTCGGGTTTATAAGAAGCCAGGAAAAAGCTTAGAAATCGATAATCAAAATACGATTGTTTATATCTCCCGCGTGGAGGAAATTTCTCTTGGAAATTGAAAATAAAATTGTCAATTCTCCGTACCACATCTTCCTTCCCTAAAAGAAGCTTCTCAAATTCTTTCCTAACAAACCTTTCATCCCATTGAATATAACGCATAAGCATTCTTTTCGGAAAATAATGACCTGACTGCACCAAGTTATAGGCGTCTTTTAATGCCCGTTCGATCATTGGAAGCCAATTCTTGCTTTTAAGATTAAATTCTTTCTGGAAAGTGGCAACGGCCTGGAATTTATAACCTTCATCTTTTTGATAAAAAGTCACATCCTTCAAAACATGTTCTACATAATTACCTATGTAATCGGCGATATTCTCTTGAATTTGTTCTATTTCCTTCATAAATTTACCCCTTAAACCAATATGAGAGTTCTCTCACCTTAGGTGGGACCATAAAGGTTTTGGGGTGCCCCCCTTCCATTAACATTCTTCCTTACCCGGAGCATCTTCGATTTTCCGTCGGGGCTTCCAAACTTCCTCGGGTTTCGGTGTTTCCACCTCTACCGGATAAGTGAAGGTTGATAGCTCGCTTCTTTCAAAAGAGAGTCCGTATGCCACACACAGAAACGATAAGACAATCGACAAATTTATCGTCAACCAAGTTCAAGTCATTCTCCATCGATAATCTGCTCCCTTCACTATCATATACGATTTCCATCTGGTATGGGAAACGAATCGCTAAGAGATCAATCTCACTTCTTTGGGATCCGCCAGGTAGAAGGGGATGGAGTATGAAGTTTGGAATTATGAAATATCCATTTAATCGCAAGTACCATTCCACCAATTCCTCAGACTTCCCCCTTGGCATAATGTACCCGTTTATACTGGCAGTTAATAATCTTAAAGTCTGCCATTCAATTAGGGACTGCCCTACTCTAACCCCATGGCTCGGACTCCTGCATTTGTGGGATCCGTATAAAAAATCACCTGCAGCTTGTTCAAAACTTCATCTGGGACGTCAGCCAGATCGCGTTTGTTCTCACTTGGCACCAATACCTGTTTGGCACCAGATTCCAGTGCTAACTGAAGCCGTTCTGTAAGGTTGGAAACCTTGAGAAGAAGCCCTTGAACGCTCATTTCTCCAAGAACCACGAGTTGGTCCCGTGCGGATTTTTCCAGTAGGGCAGACACAATCGACACAAAGAAGGCCACCGCCGTCTCGGCTCCCTCTTTGGCCTGGCTCAGATTAATCGCTTGAACGCTAAAGTCGTAGCTCTTAAAATCCCGAGTGATACCAAGGTTCTTTATGTTGGCTTTCAGATAGGCTTCGGCTGTTTTAATTCCCTCTTTCATCGTTTTGGATAAGTTCCCTAAGGTGATGAACCGCCCTGATCCAGGGCCGATCTGGGTTTGCAAAAGGAATAAAGCGAGTTTGCCACTGTCGACATCTCGTCCAATGGTGTAAATGGATCCAGGAGCCATGGTACCTGGTAGGATTATTTGCCCGCCTCCCATTTCAGGCACACCGACAAACTTTTCTTCCCTCTTTTCCTGATCTATGTAAGAGAAGTTGACATCCCAGTATTCTACTCCAGCAATTTTTTTAAGTTGTTCTTTAACACGGCGCCGCATTTCCATTGCAAGAATCATGTATTCTTCGACCTCATCTTTGGTCACCTGTCCATCTGGATGCAGGAGTTTGATAAGGCCAGACACCGTTTTTCGCACTGCCTTCTGGTCTCGCCCTGTCAAATGAGTCCCAAATCGAAAATATCGTTCTACAACGTCGGTATAACTCTCTTTGCGTAGGTTACGAATCACTTCCGCGAAATAATCTGAAACCAGGCCAAAGTGATCCGTATAATATTCATCTCGGGTTTTTTGAAGCTCCCAGCCTGGTAGGTAGAAGTGGAGACGGTCAAAGAAGGCGGCATCCATCTCTTCCGGCATGGGGTAGAATAGATTCGAGGTTCGAATAATGGTTTCAATGTCCCCATCCAGGTTTCCCAAGAACACAACCGACCCTTCAGCGGTGATCATTTCAGCCCCACGGGAAAAATTACCGTCCTCCATGTATCCTTTCATGATGTTGATACCATTCTTATCCGGAAACCTAACTCCAGCAGCCTCGTCGAAGGCGACCGTATCCCACAGGCAGACTAATCCTTTGGCTCCACTTGCAAGGTTCACAAACATTTGTGCAACCGTAGTCTGACCACCTGAAACCAGATGGCAATAGGGGCTTACTTGTTGATATACAAAGCTTTTTCCAGTACCACGGGGGCCGAGTTCAATCAGGTTATAGTTCTTCTCAATCAAAGGAATAAGCCTCGAAAGGAGGAGAAGTTTTCGCCGTGCTGTAAAGTATGGGTGGTTAGCCTCAAGACCCAGGCTTCGCAGTAGGAAAATCACCCATTCGTCGCGTGAAAATCGGGCACGGGCTTCTCGGTAGTTGCCTATTGATAGATTGGAGACCTGAATTGGTTTCAGACGGTCTATGAAGAACGGGCGATTCTGATTCTTAAAAACATAAGTGTCGTCGTATCGGAGGGTGACTTCTGCCCAAATACCACCATGAACAAGTCTTTCATGTCTACGGATCTCGGAGTCTTCGACATTTACATAATCCAAATTGATATTCGCCAGTTCAGCCCAATACTTGTCATGAGTCTCAACCAGACGAACCTTGACCTTATCGATAATTTCAAAGGTTGTTTGTTGTTTAATCCGCGCTTTTACCAGCTCCCGCTCATCAGGCTTAACGTATTTGCTTCTTAATGTATCGCGGACAAATTCTAGCCCCTCCTCAATGACTTGGGGGTCAGTACTTGCACAATACCTTCCAAGAAGAAATTCGATAACAAACATGGGAACGCTATAAGCGCTCCGAACACGTCGGAGGAGATCCTTCCGAACAACCAATCCTGGAAAAGTCTCAGCTGCCTTCTGATCAATATTGTCTAAAACCAATTCATTCAATTCACTCATCTTATTCCTCTCTATTTACCCAAGATCTCTTGCTGCCCTGACAAAGAGCCCAATAGCATAGGATTCTTTGTCTGTGTCTATCACTTGAACAGGGATTTCAGCGCCTACTGAAATCGCAGGCTCTCTATTGAGAATAAGGGTAACTGAAATGGGGTCCTTTACATTAGGGCCAATTTCAATGATTTTAGTGTTAGAGCGGGGCGCATCCGGTGAGCCCAGGAAAACGTTCACCTTTATTGCTTCTGGTTCCTCAGTAAAGAAAGTGTCAGGTATCGGCTTTTCTGGAGCCAGTTCAACTTTCACAGCCATCGTATATATCTCCACTTGTGGCACCAGCACTCGCACTCGCATTCGAGAACGTGCAGCCTTCGTTACGAATTTCAAATGTGGTAGAACCACCTCCTGTAAGGTCGCTCCACCATGGAAGAATTTTCCTGGGGCCGAAAAGCTCCTTAATCCAGGCGGGAGAGCGACAGACCACCTTTGGTCAAGCGGAAAAGGTACCATGGCCGTTGCCACTGTTTCACCTGTCTTTAAAATACCATAACGAGGACTCAAAAGCGCGAACCGATCTTTTTCAACTTCCATCAATAGTACGTCGCCAATCGTTTGCATTAGAATGAAGCCGTGATCCGTCAATACATGAATTTCCAAATATCCCCAGGATCTCAGCTTCCGTATCGCCCGCTCTAAATCGCTTAGTAGTTCCTCAAAGTGAAGAATTACCTCATTTCCTAAATCATGCCCGATCTCATCCATGCCCCTATCAAAAAGGATCAGAAGACGTGGCAAATTTTTCGGCGGGTCGACCAAATCCCAAAGATAGCGGATCTCGTCACGCAACCCTCCCTTTTTATCTTTCCCAAGAGATGCGGCTCCTGCGGTTTCAAGTAGTTTCCAACGATATGAGCGGAAGCAAAGGTCACCACCAGCCGCATTTGAGAGGAGTTGAAGTTTTCCATTTTCAGTGGCCGCCCGAACATTTGGTTGTGGAAGGAGACTTGCCATACCCACGTGGGTCTCCGAAGGAACATTTGCCACATAGGGCTCTAAACTGCCTTCACCAAGCTTTCTACGCAGGTTAGCTGCAAGATCAAATCGCAGAGCATCGACAATGATGATTGCCCTTTTAACAGTTGGTTCGTTGAATAAACCAGCAACCACTTCAGAAACGCTCTTGCAACCAGAGGGAGGCCACTTTCCTTCATCTCGGAAGGTTTCATAAAAGGCCCGACCTGCTTCATCGAGATATTTCGTATAAAAGCGATCGGCAACAGATACTATCAGCTCCATTTCTTCTGCCTTGCGGGCGGCACAACATAATTGCCAATGTGTTAAATCAATTTCGTGCCAGGACGCCACATAGGCCGAAATTACTTCTTCAGCTGTTTTCAAGATTGCAGCAGCCTGAATTGCTCTATTTACCTTCTCAACCATTTCAACCAGCTTTAAAACCAAATCCCATCCAGATATTTCTCCCGTCCCCTTTGCCCAGAAACCTTTCGATTCTTCTAAAGCCTCACCCTGATGCTCTTGTAAGTAAGCTTCGATAACGGCTGCGCCTCCCCCGAGTTCCTTAAGTCCCTTTAGGAACTTCATCCAACGGTCAACAGCCAGAGAACGAAGGACTTGAGGTCTCCCATCCTTTTTACTCGTCCAAGAGAATAGGTCAATGGTCTTTTCAATCTGCAGTGCCCAATATCGGTAGGTTTCAAGGTAATCTCGATGCATCATCCAAAGATGAAGGAACTCCCGTAATGGTGGACGCAGAGATTCCCGTGGCAATTTTGTTGGAAAAGGGAAATCACCAGGTTCTCCTGTGGCATCATATATTTCAAGCATGACCAGGGATTCGACGAATTCTTCTGCCCAGGCTTGTGGATTGGCGTCAATCTTATTCCCTTCGGCGTAATGGGCGCTTACTTGAGAACAGAACTCTTTGGCAATGCAAGCTTTTTCAAGCTGATCCCACTCCCGAGCCGGATCTGCCAGAAACCTGAGAAGCCGTTCTTCAAGGTTACCTACAATACTTTCTTCAATTACAGCTAAAGAAAGTATTCTGGAAGTCCAGAACGTATCGCTGCTCGTTATATGCGCACAGACATATTTCGCGAGAGGGGAATCACCCCCGCCCCTCCAGAGCGGGTCTTGCTCAGCACGCTTGGTCGGTAGAGGAACGCCGTGCTTTCTGAGAAACCCAAAAAGGGTTGGAGGTTTCCCTTCAATCAACCAGGTCAGACCGCTATAGGTGTATTCGAGCAGACAATCAAGTCTTGTGCCATCGTGAGCGGTCACTGCCAAGTCATCTCGGCTATTGGGTATCCATAATACCACTTTCTTGCCGGCTCCAGGCCCAATCTCAATGGCCCACTTGAGCCAAAGGGGACCTTTATTATCGATTTTATTAAGAGCCAGGAAGACAAGATTGTTGGATGTAAACCGTTCTTCAATGGCCGATAGGATGCCGCTAAATTCAGCCTTGGTATCACACCAAAGTGCAACTCGTGCCCTACTGTCACGGGAAAAAAGATCGTTAAAATCTTGAACTAACCAGTCGAGGATCATGATAAAGCACTCCTCTTCGATAATGGTAAACCACAAACTTCTCGAATCTTATCGATGATTACCATCTCACGTATTCTGAGGAATTCTTTGTAGGCTTCTGCTATGCCTTGGTCAGGGATGTCATCGGTGGCAGCGTGCATGGTTTCAACAGCATCATTTGTCAAAAAGTGAGGCGCTAACAGTGATACAGATGGTCCGGATGGAAATATCTCTTTGCTCTTTATGTACTCCGATGGAGCCTTGTCATGTATCTTACCATTTGTCTCATCACTAATAAGCGTCCGATTTACTATATTATTGGTTTCAACTTTGTTGGTAAGACCATGACGCTTGAGGTATGCGTGCGGATACACATGGTGATCCTGCAAATCCTGCAATGAGATACTCTCACCTCTTCGCCAGTCCCGCGCTCCATTGAGCGCCAACAGGCAGAAGATGCCACTATAGACTGAACTCGCAGAGCTGGCTGAATCTCGAACTGTGTACCCCTCTGTGCCGATGCGTGCCCGAGCCTCTGCAAAGATAGTGGGTTCAGGGGCCCCATCGATCCAATGCCCTAACATCTCGGCATAATCTTTCCTTGATTTGCTTTCAACCGCACTGGAGTACCGTTCCAGAAAGACGTTGGACCAGTACCAACGGCGTAGATCTTCACGTGGACCTTCGCCAAGTTTGCGATCCTCAATCTCAGCACGCAATGCCGCAAGAACAGGAATGAGTCCAAAACCTGGCAACCACTTGCGATTAAAAACACCGAAGCCATCCTGTCCCATATGGGTAACAAGTTCAAGGGCTCGATCTATCGCGGAAGCCGCTCTGTACCAATCTTTTTCAAATCCCTCAGGTTTAAGGTTAATCAAAATCCTTGGTTTGGGATCAAATCCTCGTAGTAATGCAAGTGTTCGAAGACTCAAGACCCCGAACTTGTTTGTATCTACCTTTGCTTCAGACCACTCGGCCAGGCGCTTGTTCTCTTTGCATGCCTGTTCCCATAAGTCATGCAGTTTAATTCCAGAGGGGTACAGGCGGGCCGTAAGTAAGTCATAGATCGAAAGCTCCACCCCAGTGGAGTTAAGCTTTTCAAAAATCGCACATACACGCCCAATGGAATCTGAATCCGCTTCCTCCACCCGGGGTAGTTCTACAAGGGGAACTTCGAAAGTCTGAAAGTCACTAATTGCCTTCGTCCAGGGGTCCCTCCATTCCTTACGGAACCGCTTATGGTTTTCTGGTTCATTTTCGCGTAAATAATCATCAAGACCGTCACGCCATGTGAGAAAGTCCTGCGATTTTAGCAGCCGGACGCAAGGCAGGATACGCCGTTGGTATTGAACTTCAGGCTGATCGAGACCATCGAGATCTCTTTTTTGGCGATCAAATACAATCTCATCATTATACTGGTCCTCAAGTAGCAGGTTGAGATCAAGGTAAAACCATCGCCGTTGACTGGAATCTTTCAAATTCAAATCAGGAGCAGTCAGAGCATAGAGCAGAGCCGACAGTCGCTGCTGACTATCAAGAATGAGAAGTTCTGGGTTCGGTTTTTTGAAGATTGGATTGGCACCCCTGAGAAAAACCGGGGCAAATGGGGGTTTATGAGGATCGCAACGTAACAAAAGAAGAGACCCAATAAAATAACGCCTTAAGACAGAGCGAAGGAGTTCAGCAACCTCATCCCTCCGCCAAACAAAGTCACGCTGGAAATCAGGTAAACAGAGTTTCCCATCTTTCGCCTGTTCCACTAACCCAACCAATTTTCGTTTATCTGGAATAATGTCCATCAGTTTCTCCCCTCTGGAGCAAGTAGACTCTTCAAATCTTTCGTAGCCAAAACATCTGTGGCCAGCAAACCAAGCCTCTGGACCGGTGCAATGTTCACTCTAACCCCATCGTTGATATCCGGATTCCACCCTACCGGCTGCTCCTCAGGTTTCTTCCAAGGACACCAGATGCGCGCCTCGCGGTCCCGTCCTTCAAGTAACCGTCGCAGTCGTTCATCGAAATCCTGAATATCCGCAATCTTCTTCTCCAAGTCCACAATCTTAGCCAATGTCTGCCGATCCATTTCACCAGATTGTGCTTCGCCAAGCTGCTTGCGAAGCGTTTCGAGTACCTCTCGTACTTGCCGAGCCCTTAGAATAGTCAGTCTATTCTTGTTAAACTTGTGGTAATAGACAATAACCTGAAAAGTGCCTTCCTTACTTGTAAGATGCCAGGCAATCGGTCGTCTCTTGAACTGAGAGATATGGCGTTTGAAAAACTCGCGCTCGAACCACCGCCCAGGGGTTGTCGCTTTTTCCTTACCCCACTCGTCTCCTGGCCTCCACCCAAGAATCTGTCCTGCTTCAATTTCGACCGATGGCCCCCGTTCAGCAGTAAATTCGTCATCAAGGAATCGGTGGAACCGTTCAGAGAGAGTTTCCTCGCCCGTCCCTGCGGTAAGTGGGATGATCCCATCCTCATCTACCCATTTGGGATCAATGAAAAGTTTCCCCTCTTCTTTTTCATATTCATCCTGCATCGGCCACCGATGACCAAGCATACGCAAGACTTTCACGGAGAAGTAGTCTTCGGTGTGCCGCTTCAACTCGTGCGGAGATACCAATCCTTCCTCCCGACGCATTTCCTCAAGCAACCAATAAATTGAGAGCGCGTGAATTTCTAATTTCTGCGCGAGTTCCGCCAGGTAAGTTTCGGCAGATACAGCAAAATGCTTCTTTACTGAGTTAGCATAGTCTTCCGTCTCATCGCCTTCTGTTGTTGTTACATTTTTTTCTTGAGTGTATTCTGCCGTTTTGTCTTCAGTTTTTGCAGTGTAAAGCAGGTGCAAACGTTCCTTCATGTGAACTATTTCTTGTGCGGAAGTTTGAACATGTTGATGTCTAGCCAAATTGTCCAGAAGTTGGGAAGGAGCTAGCGGTGATTCAGGAGGAGTTTTTGGCAAAGAATCGTAACCGGATAAGAGTGGGTAAAACCCTCCTGGCGCACTGTTCTTCATCAGAAGATTACGAAAGAGAGAAAAAGGGAGCCCAAACAAGCTCAAAGTGTTGTAATCGATCCACCAAGACGAAAGAGCAAGCAAAGCATGCGATGCTTCAACTTCTGTTACCCAGGATTTCCACCGATCCAAAATACATATATCCGTCATGCTCTCAACTGACGTGCGAATAAAAGCCCCATCTGTAGGAGAAAAAGAAGCGGTCCCCCGTATGATCGTCCAGCACAGTCTGGCACCTGCGCTCAGGTTTGTTGCAACATCATCAAGATTACGATGAGGCAATACAGCTATGTCGCCCGTCTGGTAATGCATTGACGGATTCACTATGCTTGCCAAGTATTCAACAAGTACAGATCCCAAGAAACCAAATGTTGGCCAGAGCTTATCTCTTTCCGTAAAAATTCCTGGCCCTTCGCAACCAATCAGTGTATCGGAAGGAAGCAGCCTGATATTCAAACCTGTCCCCGAACTTCGTGAGAAAGTTAGCCCTTCTTGAAAATACAACTCTTCATTCGGGATTATAGCCTTATCAAAAGCTTTGTATTCCAATCCACCATTGCTCCAAAGAACCACAAATGTCGAATTCCCATACCACTTTCTTGTATCGTTACCTTTACAATAGAAATACCACCCTTTCGATCCCGGCCTAATTTCCCAAAAGGTTCGCACAAAACGAGACACATCGCCTGTATCGAGACCTCGCCTTACAACGGGAAGCTGTTTCCCTTTTTCTTCGAATCGCGAATAGTTCTGAAAGATATCGAGAATTGACGCGTCCAATTGATATAGCCAACGAATACCTGGGAGAACTTTAAATTGACTCTGACACTTCAGAAGTGGTTTCCTTTCCATCATTAGCGGAGCAGTCTTGTCAAAACTACTTGTACAGTCAAGAAATATTGTCTTCAGCTCGGTGCCTTCGGGAGGGCTGTCAAAACAAGACAGTACAGCAGGAGCGTGGTCACCAAGGTCCTCGAAAGCGCCTTTTCCCAAATGGGCAATCAAACGCAGGTAGCTGTTGCTCAAAATATATTCTCTAACCTTCTCATAGGAAGACAGGAACATAAAACCGTGCATAGTAACAATGGCTACAGTTCCGTCATGGGCTCGCAACTCATGACAGCGCTTGAGAAACGCCGCATACATATCTCTTGAGAAACCCGTATACTTCGACCTCAAGAAATCCAAAAGTGTTTGCCCCATTCTATGAGAGCCCATATAAGGTGGATTGGTGCAAACCACATCATACCGACGACTAAGCAGCTCCAGGAGTCCTATGCTCTTTACTCCTTCAAGGCCAAAGATCCGTTCATTTAAATTATCGCTCTTTGTTTCTCCGACAAAAGCCTCTTTTAACCTTGTTAGCAGCGTTGTCTTGTATTGTTCCCAATCCTTTGCTGAGGACAAGAGTGGGGAATGTCTGTCTTCTCTTGTCTTAGCCTTCCGTACCGCCTCCTCAACCTCTTCCTCCACCCGTACTAAACTTCCTAATTCGCGCAGGTTCTCCAGGGCATGCCAAATCGCCTCGATTGCCTCCCGAGCCGCAATGTCCTGCTTATACTGAGAAAGCAATTCTTCATAAGCTGGCCCCCTCGTCAATACCGCATCGGCAACCACAAGGTTAAGGACTGGGGATCTTCCCCCTGATCCAAGTCCATGTTCCTTACCCTTAAGGTAAAGAGCCAACGCTGCGATTTGTACTGCCCTGGGATCAATGTCAATGCCGTGTAGGTTACGCTCCAAGATTGTAACTGCCACCTCATTCGCCGGTACTGTCCAATCTTGTTGGATACGACCTGCCTCAGCGAGCTTTCGTTCTTCAGCGTATAGCTGAGCAAGAAGATCAAACGCCACTATCAGGAAGTGGCCACTCCCCACACAAGGGTCAAGAATCCTCCATTCCCTCAAAGCTTTTGGGGAACGAGTGTGAGGTGTAGCAGGAGTAACATAATAAGGCCAGTCAGCTTTCGCATCCGAGTCAGGATACATCTCCATCCATCGGGTCCCAATACTATTCTGAAGTAGAAAATCTACCATATACCGTTCGGTGTAAAGCTGAGTAACCGGCACAATGTCCTGCCAAGTAATCTTTTTCTTCTTGGTACGGGCTTCTTCAAAAACACGGTCCTTCTCCTCACTTTGAAAGTACTGATAAATCCAACCTAAAAGCTCATCAGCCCGGAACGCTTCTTCTGGTAATTCATTAAGCTTGTCGACCGTTTCACGCAATGCCTTATGGGAAGGCCAAACCTGAGCATATGGATCATCCGGATCAAATAGTACTCGAATTTCAATCGTAACGGCTGCACAGGCTTGGAGTAGCCCCTCTCGCCAAAGAAACTCTTCGGCATCTTCACCATAACGATATTTTTTCTCTCGCTCACGAAGCGTCCATAGCCATTTCGACCGTCCACCGTATTCAGGACGGCAGGTAACTACTTCAGTAAGTTCGCCTTCAACCCGCAAATGACCGCGCAGTTCCAGGCACTTTAGTCCAACAAGCCGGTTAAGGTGCGTGTAGGTTGCTTCGCGACGAAGCGACTCGACGGCAATAATATAGCTGCCCGCCATCGCCTGTTCTTTAATGAGCACAGCGTCCAACGCGCGGCGGATAGCTTGTTCCTCTTCGGTAAGGTAAGAGAGATTTGCTGTAGAGACAGGGGCTGGCTTATCCGGGTCAATCCCCAACCGCTTGAGTTGCTTCCCCAAATCCTCTTCCAGAAGTCGCCGTAACTCAATGGTTAAAGATTTCAGGCGCTTCTTGGTAGCATCCGCGAGAGTAATTTTTGATTGTCGGAGCGTCATGCACGGCCTCTCTTTTTGATCATGAGGCGTTCAGGAGTCACAAAGCTGTGGGCCATTGCTATTCGTCCATGATAATCTCAAAGCCCTCAGCTATTTTTTCCAAGATTTCGTTGCCAATGGGTTGCCAAAAGGATTCGAATTCTGTTTTTGAAACGAAACGCCGGCCGGCGAGTCGCTCTCTGAGGTTAACTCGATACACTTTAGGTTGGGCTTTTTCCTTAACACCTTCTTTTCCAGGGAGCGGCACAGGTGCAGGTTGCTGCGTTTGCCATGCTCTCTCACATTGTCCAAATATGGCAGATCGATAGCCTGGCATAGCCATACGCAGTGCTTCCAACTCACTTACTTTACGTCGTTCTGTAGCCCGCCCAAGATCTGCTGCCGTGTCAAGTTTACTTAAAGCAGGCAGCCCAAGGGCAGACGAGGGACCAAAATTGGAATCAATCACTGCTTTGCGTTGTGTATCGTCGAGACGCGTGAAGGCCTGTGCAACTTCGATCTCATCTCTAAGTTGTTTAATGGATTGAGCGCAGGTTCCATAAGCGGTACGATAGACTTGTCGATAACGATCAACGACTGCTAACGCTGCTGCCTGTATTATCTTCCACTTTGACATGATTTCTTTGGAAGCGACGACAGTATCAAATTCATCGAGCTGTTGCTTAGCCAGGGCTCCTTCTTGACCTTCGAAAACAACAGGGCAAGCACGTGCATATCCAAGTACGATGGAGTAGTCCCGAAAGGAGACATCTCTTTTGTGTTCTACAAATTGATCGTAAGATGCTATAAAGTCTGCAATCTCTTTCCACAAGGCACGATCCTCGGTGAATTTTCGCACGCAAGCGACAGGATCGCGTAAATTAGCAGCAGGTTGGGTCACCTTTTCGGCTCTCTGGTAAGTATCCGGAAGCGGAAGATGTAGATCTTCCACCCGTTGCTGAACTTTTTCCGCCTTCTGAACCAACCTTGACCCGACCGCCCGAATCCGCTCTGCAATCCCGTGCGCAGCATCAGGCAAACCAGTCTGACCAAGGCTGATGAGAGCATCTTTTGCTTCCTTAACTTCAGCGGGTGTAAGGCCACCAGTTGTCGGGAGGAAACGTGACTTTCGGAACTTCTGCGCTCCTGTAAAGAGTGATTCTGAACCAGGTGAACCGATGTCGTAGATTGGTTGATCTGAATCTGGTGGTTCCAAGTAGAGAGCACCGCCTCGAAACATCGCGGCAAGAGCCAAGCGCAAAAGCGCGTCTGGCCAGCCAAAAGGAATCTTTTCGAAGTGTTCAGAGATAGCTTTACCATCCAGGTCGAGCGCTTCGTCCTTACGCCGGAGCAGCTCCTCGAAAATGGTCTCCACAAGCGGACTACTGCGAATCAGGTTCCCCAGCGCATCAAACAGGCCAAGATCAGGGTCAAGTCGATCCAGGCTTTTTGTTGTTGGTTTGAGGTAAGAGGGAATGTTTTTCTCATCGAAGGCTTTATCTGCCACCGAAAACCGTGTATATAAATGACCCACGACAGTGCCAACGAACTCAGAAGCGATTGTTTTAAGGTCCTTGGTGCCGTCGAGATCAGATGTTTCGCCCGAGTAGAACAATCGCGCCTTTTTTATACATGTCTCCAAGAGACCTACAATATGGGTTTCAAGGGTTGAGCGTTCTTTTTCTTTTTGTTTTAAGACAATTAATGTCTCATCGCTTCGGTCGTTTTTCCACTTGGGTTTATCAGGGACTTTATGAAGTGCCTCAAGCCTTTTTAGCTTTTCAATAAGCATTTTATTCTCGGGACAAATCCACCAGACCGACCGCCCCTTTGTTCCATGGGCCAGGTTCTCCTTTTCAACCTCTTCAGATTTTGGATTTGAGAGGGGGCTGAAAAGTCGTATTTTTATTTCCCCTGCGCTTGTAATGGCTTCGTCATCGAGAGTCAAAGCGAAGGGAATGATGCCGGACTTCCCTATTGAGACCTTAAAGTCTCCCCACTTTGCCCGTGTAAGTATTCTATCCTTCATGAGATCAGCCGCTCGCCTTCTAGCTGCACCGATACCCGCACCCATGTCTTGAATAAATGCTACGATATCCTCTTCGATGCCCCTCTCCTTGTCGCTTAAGTAACGGTATTGACCAGTTGCTTCGTCCCGGCCTACGAGGCCTGCCTTCTGAAGACTGTCCAGGGTTTCTTGAATTCCGTTTCGCAAATCTACAAGATCAGTGTCAATATTCTTCGCAAGGAGCTTGGCCAGGACTTCAGGGGTACGGGGTATCCACTCCACACGAGAAATAAGCCAGAGTGTTTTCAAAATCCGGCTAGCAGGCACTGGGGTTCCTGGAACACGGGTATCAGACTCTCGGATGAGTTTAATACCTGTGGTACCCAGATAGTCATTCGAACCTAACTCATCGGTGACCTGGTCAAAAATAAGATCAATCGAAGCAAGGACGCCAATCTGCCGATTGGCAAGACTTTGGAGTGTGCCTTGTGCTAAACCAATCATACTTCGTTCTGCACCGGAAAGTTTAAAACCCCGCATGGCGTTGAAGAGATCCTGTAGAAGTGGAATCAAATGAGGGAGGAAAGGATAATTGGAGGTAAAGCTATCGCGATCTAACGTAGCAAGTGAACGACCGATTCCAAGAGAACATAAATCCTCGATAGGTCCCTCTTTGGTCGTATAAAGCTGATTTAACGCCGGAAGCGCAACCTCTTTCTTGCGCAAAAGCCGGTCCTGAACGACTCGGCGGACGTCCTCACTGGTAAGTGGAATCTTTGTTGAAAAACGAAAATCGAGTTTACCTAACGCACTCAATTTGAGACCGGTTCGATCGACAACCTGGTCGAGGGCCTCTTGGGAGGTGCAGATAAACCAAATCCGGCCACGACCTTGCACCCCCGCCTGCTCGATAATCGCTTGTAGCTCGTGAATACGATCGCTACTATCACCGATGAACTGTCCCATCTCATCAATGACAAAAATAATGTGTGGCTCTCTTGGTTTCACCTGGGTAGCCACAGTGCTGAGATAATCCATCAGTTCCTTGGCCAAGTTCTCAGCCGTGACTCTGGCATGATCTCTTTGGTAGGTGGAAATCATTTCTCTTGCTTGATCGAGAGGACGTCCCAGTGCCGTCCCAAGGGCAGATGACAGTTCTTCTATGTAGAAACCATGCTCTTGCCTATCATCTAACCAATCACTGTTATTCTGATCCCGGTAGGCCTTCAGGAAATTTTCGTAGTGTCCCTCGATTTGGAGTTTCCGCTCAAGGCGCGCAAGCCATACTGTTGAGGCCAAACCTAAACTTTCGTTAAAGGTTCGCAGGCAAATCTCAGTGACTGATTCGGGGTTGGCTTGATCAAGTTTCGATTTGATCTCAAAAGCGATGGTTTTGCACCAGGTATGATTGCGGATTTCTGCCAACGATTTTTTTAGCTCACTGGCAAGGGCAAGGGTTGGGTCGTCAAGGTGTAGATTGAATAAGTCGATCGCGCGGCGGTTGTCCTCGGATTCGACTATATCATTTTCTAAAAGGTGGCCAATTACCTTAGCAACGTGGCTCTTCCCGCAGCCAAAAAAACCCCACAGCCAAACAGCCATGCCGTCCCCGCCTTTTCCCCCTCGGATACGCAAGCGGAGACTTTCTGTAAAATCATTTAAAAATTTCATAAGTTCCCGCGCAAGTGAGTTTGTTATGACAAACTGGCGTAGATCCTCGGCCAAGTTTGCGCGGTCGTACACTTTTACAACTGGTTCAATCTTCTTTCCAAGATCCCGGGCAATAACATCTTTCACCGTCATGTTTTCAGTTGCCATCTCATATCCTCGCAGCTCGGTAGTTATAACCATCTTTGACTCCCAGGAAATGAAGGGCTGGACCATTCTCCGTTCCTGGGAAAGGAATCACTAACGTATTTGGTACTAAGTGTTCAACCTCATCAAGGAGGGCAGAATAGCTAATCCAGGGGTAAAGCGATGCGGTGTGGGTGACGCATAAGACTGAATCTGGTAACTGATCTGCGGCCGATCTCACGCGAACAAATGCTTCTCGTTGGACAATCCCTGCAAGATTTTGGTGAATATCGCGAGAGCCTGCTGCATCCAACTGGAATGCTTTTTGTAGCAGCTTTTTTGCGTCCAACGCCTCAAAAACCAGCTTTCGGAAATCCAAAACTTGTGCCATGATCCCATTTGCCTGGAGCTCTTGAAGAATTTCCTGATAACCTGACTTAAATTCCAACTCTTCCTCTGGAGGATAGACTACCAGAAGAGCTCCTCCTTTGCGCATTGGCATAAGAAGTCTAGCTCTAAGCTCCTCAAGTTTCTGCGATGTAACGGTCATCTTTAGTTACCTCATCTTGAACATTGAAATGTGTTACGCCTCCCTGAATAGCAAATTTCACCAGACCTTGTTCCCGAAGCTCCATAAATGCTGAAATGACATCCTTAACGGACAATCCCATCGCCTTAAAAATAAGATGATCGGGAAGACTGCTAACAGATTCCCCTCCCCCAACGATCAATTGTGCTCCGAATAAAACAACCCCAGGTGATATAAATGGACGTTTGAGGAGTTTTCGCGCGGAGCCTGTGGCATAACCAAAGTCACGAAGAAGGCCAAGGTAATGCTGTGCAACTCTGTTAAGGGTTATCTTTGTCCATCTTTTGATTTCTGGTGCCTGTTTCGAAAGCCTGTCAAGCTCTATTTCAATATCCCTTGTCTCGGCAGAAAAAGATAAACCCTTGAGTTTCGGGGCAAGCCATTCACAGCCCAGAAGAAATACCAAAGCATCATTCCAGAGAAGCATCGGATAAGAGAAGAGACCACCTTGTAATGGATCAGTAGCCGTTTGCATTGCACGCACAAATCGTGCCACGGACTGGGGAGCCTCAGCACGGAAATAGCGAGTGCTAAGTTTAGCAAAGACCTTTTCACGGCTACCAAGGCTCGGCCGCCGCAGGATATTGTCATCCAAGATGGCCCTGCGAATGTCAGCTCGGGCTGACTCTGGCCGAATAACAGGGACAAGAGCGCGAACTTCCTCCAGCATCGCTCCCTGTGCCGCCAATCGTGCAGTAATTTTAGTCTGTCGCGGCTCGATTGAAATCTGCATTTCCAAATCTTTTTGGGACAAGGGTTATTGAACTTCTTGGCTGCCGAATTCCCGACCCTCGGTCCTGCGTGCAAAGCTCGACCCGACGAGGTTAGTATTTGATCCCTATCTTGAATTCTCTTGCGTCCGTTTCAATGACCCCCGGAAATTGCCCTATTTATAGCAAAAATTTAATTTTATAGCAATTCCAAATGATCCACTCCATGGGAAAAGTACTGAGAGAAAGGACATATGGGGGACCTTGGGAGACGAGAACACCGAAGGAGATATGCCCCGTTGGCAGGGGAAGATCGACAGGTTACCACCGAGCCAAGCGGTAACCGTAAACCGATTGCAGGAACACGGGAATATTCTGTTCCATCTCAACAAAATCTATTAGCTTTTTGTCTTTTTGCCTCTTTGGGTCCTCGGATTTTTTTGCCAGGAAGACGACCTGATTTTCTTATTTCCATCAATTGCTTGGCCAGATCTTTAAAGTGATCCATCTCATTTTTAACAAATTATTCGGACAGCGATGCGCATGGGATCTCAACCCCGAAGCTACGTTCACACTCTGAGGCTATGACGGCCACTTGCACAATCCCGCGGCCATTTTACTGGAAGATGACCTTGCTTAGACACCAGCGCACGCGGAGATCTACGATCGAGCCTTTTCCTCATTGCGTTCGATGTGGTGCATTGAGCAAGAAATGGGCCTATCCGGACGCGAAGGATTTTCAACTCCATCGCATGTGTTACTTCCTGTAAACAATGAAACCCCACTCTTCCCTTCCAATGCAGATTTCAACCAGATATCTTCAGTTTGGTCAAAGTGCAGGAAGTAGCAAGGTATGTTCAGTCCTGTTGCATGCTTATAATCTTCTAATTTAATCATTTATCCTTTTGCCGAGGTCGTCGGGCGGTGGCGCTACGGACGCATACTAAGTTGCCAGTCGGCCTGCCCATTGGCTTCCTGCTGTTCCGTTCGATTGGCCCCTGGGAGCCCTTTAAAGCACCGGTATAAGCGACCCGCCTCCTTTGCCTGCTGTACTAGCCAATCCTCATAGTGTTTTGCAACCTTGTGGAGGTATGAAGCGATCGCCGCCCTTCCTATACCGCCAAATGCTACTCGGAGCAGAATCGATAAAAGCGGCTTACCCAATGAAGATAAAAGGGAATTTGTTCTTGAAGGAGTTGCTGGCTCCAGACCAAAACCCCCGCTTTCCCTTGACTTGTTCCCTTCCCTCTGCTATTATCCCTCAAAAGACAGTCACTGGACAAAACATAATGTTCTGCAATTAATACCATTATACCACGTGAGGAACTTATGCCTCGCATTAGACCCAGGGTCATCACAGCCCTTGACGTGGAAAGAAATAGTACGCGCTCGGCCGAGGCGCGTGGCGGTCCCGGTGGCAAAGAAGACAACTATCTGGTCAAAATCATCAAGTACATTCCGGGGGAAGCGATCGCTACTCACCAGGCACTCGCGGGTTTTTACTCGGGTGCGGACGCCACCCTAGTGGGATGGCTCTCGTTCACACTGCTGCCTATCTCAGTCTGGTGGTTTTACTATGGTACCAAGGAGAAGGGCGAGGACCCTGCATGGTCACAGATCATCCTATGTCCGATCGCCTTTGCCCTCTGGATGCTTGAGGTGCAAAGCGCGGCGGTAGAAGTGTTTTTTAGTGGACAGCTCCTGACGCCTACCCAGGGCTCCATAGTGCTGATCTTCTCTACAGCGGTCATGCCCGTTCTCGAAAAGATTATCGAGTCGATACAGAGAAGACTCAAGTAGAGTACTTTCTGAGCTTGGCCCATGAAGCCGGTGCATCTGACATGGGAATCCAATCTTTGGTCAAAGGCTTGGAGGATCACTGGCCTTGAAGATCGGCGCATCCCTTTCCACCAGCCCTGGCTGCCGTGGAACCGACCGATGCCGCTGTCCGCTCTGAGCTCCGCTGCTCGCTTTCGTAAACTGCTGAAGAAAAACCCGATTTTTCGCCAGTTTTGGACACGCGCCACCGGCGGCTATGGAGGTGAAACGATCCGCTTCATCTTTCACGCAGGAGATAAAACCTGGCGCTTGCCTTGGGAACTTCTCCTGGAAGATTCCGGAAATGATAAAGATTTGGGGCGGATAATCATCACTCGGGGCGATGGTGCTAAAAGTACCATTCAACCCAGCGAGTTTGCCGAGCCGCTGCGAGTGCAGGTTGTGTTCGGGGACAATTCGGGTCTGAGGGGTTCCCGGCTGAACTTGGACGAGGAAGCAACGGAGATCAGCAACATTTACAGTGGGCTCGAAAGCGGCGTCAGGCATAACGTGAAGCTCCTCAACTATGCGCAGCCGACTCTTGATGAACTCTCCGACCTGCTGAGGAAGGGGCGGCCCGATGTTCTCTGGTTCAGCGGTCACGGCCTGCCGAAACCGCCTGCATTTTGTTTGAGAGCGAAGAACGGCCAAGTCGGCGACCTCACCCCCGCTTTGCTGGCTCAATTCATCAGAGATACGGGCACTCGGCCCGTCTATGTGGTTTTTCTCGCCTGTCATCTGGCTCTTGGCGGTGAGAAGGAGCAATTTGGCACTGCGCCGGATTTTTTCCAAGCCCTCGTGCCTTGCGGCGTTCAGGGCATGCTGGTGATGCAGGGTGCGATCAAGGACAAAGCGGCCATCCGGCTCGCCACTGCTTTGTTTCGGCACCTCGCGGTGGGTCGGCCGCTCGATTGGGCCGTGGCCAGCGCGAGGCCTAGCATTAAACAGGCTATTATGGATGGCATACCCGATGGCTCGGTGGAATGGGCGCGCCCCGCGGTGTGGTCTTGCGGCGTACCACCGGACGAGCTGAAGCTGAACTTCTCCAATAGCAGTGGCGCACGAAACCAAGTGGCCGCGCGCCAGGTGCTGCGCGCACGCGTCGCATCACCAGCGGATCTGGATGTGGCGGCCGATGCTGCCTCATGCGATCGAGCCCAGGCATGGTTGGCGCTGAAACGGCTACAGTTGCTGGGCACACCACAACATGCCGCAGGACAAAGCCTCTGGCTTCGTTTGCTCCTTGGTCTGCAGAGCATTTGCAGGCAATCCGTGATCGTAATCGAACTGGAGTGCGAGGACACGACGCGTGCGCTGCGGCTCTGGGCGGAAGCAGTTATGGGAGAGGCGACTCGATGGTATGAACCTTTTCTGCGGTCTACAGACCTTTTGCCGCAAATGTTGGATGATCCCAGGAGGGCATGGCCCGAACTCTGCGCGACAGAGGGAATTATAATCGCCATCCGGGATGACTATGAACGAGATCTTGAGCCCTGGTTTCTGACTCCAATTGAGCAAAGAACAAATACGATGACATTGTTTTTGCGGGCCAAGCCGTTGCCAGGGGCTTGGCCCAAGGAAAAACTCGATATGAAACCATTCACCGAACAACAGCTCAGCGCCTTGGCCGAACGTAACCGGCCGCTCATTAACTCCATGGTGTTGGCCGGTATGCCTGTACGCGAAAGCTGGCTACGCCACGCCGAACTGACCAAGAATCTAAAACAAGAGATCGGTGAATTGCTGGTGGACACCGAGGCCGGTATCGTGCTGGATGCCTCCGCCAGCGTCTACTTCGCTGCACAGATGAGTGACGATGACCGCCGGGCGGCGCATTTTGACTGCATGCGAATCCTGGATCATCCAGACGTGCGCCTCCGCGTGCAAAATCCTGCGATGCGGTTTCTGCGCCTACGGCACTGCCTAATGGCCGAGAGAAATGAAGAAGCCATCCAAGAATGTCAGGCCGCCTTGGCACAGATGCGTGCGTTTGAGCATCCCTGGCGGGCGCTAGAAATCGGCAAGTTAATTGAGCACCTTTACCGCGCCTTTCCGCCAACGGTTTCTCTGCATCTTGCTTGGGCGAACATCATGACTGGGGACATTATCACTGGTGATTTTTGGCTGAAAAAAGCTGAGAGCGTCGAGGATCCACTGGAGAAGGCATGGTATCATGGCTTAAAGGCGGAAGTGGCAAAGAGCCAAGGGTTGAAACAGGAAGCACTTAACGAGATCGAGCGCGCCATAGCGACCCTGGTTGCGCAACTTTCGGTTGGAAAGGATAGCGATTTGGTGCAACGCCGCCTGCTTGCCTACCGGCAGGATCGAGCCCGTATCCACCAGTACCTCTTTTACGAATATGCAAAGGCTCGGGAGGAATATGAGAAGCTCCAGGAAGAATTGGCTGCCCGGTCGGAAGCGCACCTTCTAGCGGCGGTGCGGAGAAACTACTCGGAGTGCCTGCGGAGCATGGCAGCCAGTAGGGATGATGCCGATTGGAAGCGGGCCAAAGAGATCATTGATGAGGAAATCGGAAAGCTCTCCGATAATCAAGAATTACCAATTTTTGCGGAACTGCTCTACGAGCGCGCCCTGATAGCCTTGGAAGAGGGAGATCGTGCCATGGCGGATGATTATTTACAAAGGTGCATAGCGGCGGCGGAGCGCAGCCATTTCGGAATGATCCGAGCTATTGCCAAAGCCCGACGATTCTGGGAGTTCGACGCGTTTGATTTGGATCAATGGCGGAAGATCGAAAGCCAGCTCAACATCCATCACCGCCATGGGTGGGCGACACGCACTGCTATGAACGGCCGTCTGCGAGCCGCCAAACGTGTTGAGCAAAGGGCCCCTGCGGCGGCTCTGGACTTGCTGCGCCGCAACGTCGCTGATGCGGCTGCGAATCTTGGGTTCGACGGCAGAAGTGACCGGGACCGTATTGCGCGATCCTATGCAGGTTTAGTGGTCCTGGGTCGGGAGCCGGACCAATGGAATAGGTTCATGGAGACCCATCCATGGGCCAAAGACTGGGTTGCAGAGGCCGCCTCAAGAAATCCAACCGAACTTTGGAAAGGAGTGCAATGATGGGTAGTGGATCCGGAGGAGGTGGCGGTGGCGGCGGCGGATCCTCTGGAGGTCCTGGCTACTCCGTCACTGGAGGAGCCGGCGGAGGCTCGCGTCTGGTGTCGCGCACCAAGAATGGAATCGGTGAGGCCTTCAACAAGCTTCTATCAGGGCCCCCTAAGGAATACTACATGGCCATATTCGCCAGCAATCTAGTGCTGGAGTTGTACCAAGCCCTTCTGGATGTGTCTGTAGCTCTGTGTGTGAACCGAGACTGGCAGGCGATCCAGGACACGTACAAAGTTTCTGCCAATCCAGGTTGCCTCATGCAATTGAAGGACGCAATGGTGCAGATGCACGGAGGCGATAGCGCCGATCCCAGGGTTCGCGAAGTCTGCCTTGAGGCGTTGGAGAGCTTCTTCATCTTCGCCATTGGCAACAGCCCAGTAACCTATGCCCAAGCGGATGCAGACAAAATCTTTCAGAAGGTGAACCGGAAAGTCCTGGTCGAGAGCAGATCCAGCTATTTTCTCCGGGAAATAATCAATGAGGTCGCGAAACGCCAAAGCGCCGAGCTTACTTATGAGATGCGGAACAATCTGCATAAGTATTCACTGGAGCGGGCGGACGTGATCGTGGCGGATTTTGAAAAGCGCTTCAAAGCCCAAGATCCCAAGATGACCCACAACAGGATCTTTGAGATCATTCGGGAAAATCCGGAATGGTTTTTAAACCTTTTCAAAAAGGGTGGATCATGAAACCAAGGATGGCTCACTGTGAGGCGCAGCGGCTGAGAGAGGCATTTGGCTCTCGGGTGTGCTCCATCGACATGGCCAAGGACTTGGAACACAAGGTGACCGGCCTATTCGGGCCCGATGGTATTTCTGATGTTGCGGCGGATCTTTTGGACGTGGCTGCAGCCGTGTACCGTTGCGAACGGCTCCTCCCGATAGCAGGTTCCACCAACCGCTACACCTTATTTCATCTTTCGCTACCCTTACGGAAACCACAAGCATGGACCGACGGGGCGGTCGCGTGCCTCGCGGAGGCTTTGGAAGTCTTGGGAAATGCCAGGTGGACCTTTAAGTTTGCCAGTGCGTCCGCCCCAGTACCAACACATGAGGTGGCCCCCAAAGGGAAAACCAAGGAACATGTAATGCTTTTCTCTGGCGGATTGGACAGCACTTGTGGCGTGGTGGTGCAAGCGAAGGCGTCTGACAAAATACTGTTAAACTCTTACTATACCCGGCAGAAAACCAAGCAGAGCGAGATCGCTACGGCCCTGGGCTACGAAGACCATGTGCAGTGGACGTTGCCCCCCCTGAATGGCCCGGGAAGATCCTTCTTCTACCGGTCTTTCTATTTCCTAAGTCTCGCCGCGGTCCTAGCCCAGTCGTGGAAAATCCATCGGCTAACGCAGTTTGAGACCGGCATTCTTGCCTATGCCATTCCCCCGTCTCCTTGGTATGCGATGACCAAGCATGCCCATCCCAAATTCCTTTCCGTAGCTTCTCGGCTGTATGAGCAACTCTTTGGCGATGGTCCATGGATCATAGAGAACCCATTCATCAATCTCACCAAACGTCAGGAAGTCGCAGCGGCCGGCCAATGTATCTCAGCCTGCATGGCTAAGGAATTATTCGCGAAAACGGAAACTTGTTGGTCTCATTGGGCGTGCCATGTTCATGGAGTGGACAAATACCCGGGAGTGCCGTGCGGCGTGTGCATTCCGTGCATCATCCGGCGCACAGCATTGCCTTCCGACCGGTTCCACATCGACCTGAGGAAGAGAACTTACCAGAATCACGAGAAGCTGGGGCAGGCTTTTCGATCGTATCTCGCGTTTGTGGAAAGTGTCTTGAACTGCGGTTCGGCAGAGAAATTCTACACCCTTCTGCCCAGTCACGTCAGGCAATTGGTGTCGAATAGCGTGGAAAGGAGAGCGGTCCATAGGTTGTTCGTACGTTTCGGAAAAGAGTTCATGGAAACCTTCTTCCGGCGAACGTAAAATGGAGCAAGAAAGTTCGAAGGGTGTTATCTGGGCTCTCAGCATTCGCCAACCGTGGGTCGAATTGATCCTACGCGGAGTAAAGAGCATCGAGCTGCGGAAATGGACCACGGACTACCGCGGGCCGCTCTGGCTGCATGCCCCCATGAAAATGGCTGACTTACTTGTGCCCGATCTCGGCGAAGCGCCCTTGTTTGTCGGGGGATATGTAGGGTCCGCAGTACTTCGGACAATTCTAACCTTAGATCCGGGGCGCTGGGAAGATTGGCGCGTCCACCACTGTGATCCCGGGCCATACGTCCCCGGCTACTTCGGCTGGGTGCTTTCAGACATCGTCCGGTTCCGGGAACCCTTGCCTGCCCAGGGCAAACCAGGCCTCTTTGAACCTGCCGCTGAGCATCTCCCTATTCTACGCATGCTGTACGAGGAAGCGCAATGATACCAGAGAGTACCTCTTCGCGTTGAGGGGCATAACGTGTGGTAACCTTCTACCGATTGATGTCATAGGGGGCAGGTCATCTGTCATGGAATGCTTCAAAAGGCGGTCGGCTTCCGGCATCCCGGTAATCCACACAAAACAACGGAATTTAGCCCCCTGCCGATATCGAGCAGAACAATGCGGTGGACGCCGACGTATTTACCGGCGCGGGTCACCGCTGGGGTTAATGCTCACTTTCGAACAGTAATCCTCGCTTCAAGAATAACACTCTCTCAAGCATTTGGCGAAGTCTCAACGAATCCTATGCATACGAGGCTGTGCCAAAAGGGAGCATAGCTGCTATATCCCCTGCTCTTGGGTATGTAGGGAAGAGCACTATTTGATTCTCGTACATTGAATTGAATTTGGACGCTCGGTTTATCCCACATTCGATCAACCGATCTACTACAACTTCTCCCATACTTCCTTAGGCGTTAAAGTGGAGAGATAATACCCAGGCTTGAGATCAACATTATCCTCTTCTATCTCAACCACCAAAACTTATAATTTCGCATCGATGGGGGAAGCGGGGATTCTTTGTCTGGCATCTTTGGCAACCGGCCCGGTGCAGAAATGAAGGTCAAGGGTCCAAGATTATTTTTGCACCATGAAATTTCCTTCTCCCCCTTGAGATCACCTTAGTCGGGTTGAGTCCCAGGTCTTCCGAACCAGATTCTTGCCATGAATGGGCTCCTCTTGGATATCAAGGAGATTTAAGAGATAACCGAGAGGAAAGTCAACGTGTATTCGATATCCAAGATGATCCTTGCCGATCTTTCTTCTCACATTCCTTTATTTTGGGTCTCAACTCGATTGTACTTCCAATGGACTGAGTTAAGTAAATGTGCAACCCGTGCAAGACCTTGATTACCATTATGTTTTGGTGTAAGAATACACCAAATGGAAAACGTACCATCGGCACTGACTTTTTCAGAAGCGAACTGCAAGTTATAAAAGGGAAGATCATGCCGGATCATGTTGAGGATGGATATGCGGACGTTACCGAAACGGAGTCTCCAAATGCCTGTGAAACAGCCGCTCCCATCCCTCCAATTCTACCGAAGAAGGATTTTTTCGTCAGTTACACTGGCGTTGATGAAAATATTGCCGAGTGGATTGCATATTGCCTCGAAGATGCCGGGTATAAGGTTGCCTTTCAGAAATGGGATTTCAGGCCCGGGAACAACTTCGTTTTGTTGATGAACAAAGCTCTATACGAAAGTGAGCATCTAATAGCGGTATTATCCCCTTCGTACCAAGAGGCCCTTTTCGCTGCTCCAGAGTGGGCCGCCATATTCTCCGATGACCCCCAAGGGCTCAACCGTAAGTTAATACCTATCCGCGTCAAAGAGTTCAAGCCAAGCGGATTACTGAGGACCATTATCTATATAGATCTGGTCCCTCACCTGAAGAATAAGGACCGAGAAACTGCTCGGACTGTTTTGCTCGGCGGCGTCCGAGAGGGACGAGCTAAGCCAAGATGTGAACCTGTCTTTCCCCTTTATTGCGAGGAGTAACGTAGCATGAGATTGAAAAAGCCTTATCCATGGAAGCGATTATGGTGCCTGAAAAATGGGCGCTATCACCTGGACGACCATGGTTATTTACTCGCCCCAGAGAGTGAATATGGCAGGCTGACCCAGCCGCATGTCGTCAGTGAAGATGCCTTCGACAAGATCCCCTGCGTAGCTCTGCTGGGGGAACCTGGCATTGGTAAGACTAAGGCAATAGAAACGCTTGTGTCTCGACGAAAAGCTGATGTGCAAACCGATTTGCTCTTCTTGGACCTCCGTGCTTATGGGCATGAAGATCGTCTTTACAAAAGCTTGTTTGAAAATCTGACATTTGTAAATTGGATCAACAGCACGAGAACGCTTGAAATTTTTCTCGACAGTCTCGATGAATGTTTGATCCATGTCAAGGCTTTATCTCCAATGCTAATCAATGAATTCAAAAAATATCCCGTTAGCCGCCTCCGTCTGAGGGTGGCGTGCCGAACTTCGGAATGGCCGGTGTTGCTGAGCCAAGAATTGCCCGAGATATGGGGTGTTGAAAACTATGGGGAGTATGAATTACTCCCATTGAGCCGCTTTGACGTAGCAGTTGCTGCCCGCGAGGAAGGGCTAAATTCAGATGAGTTTCTAAGGACGTTGGAAGAGCGGGGTATGGTGCCCTTTGCGGTTAAGCCCATGACGCTTGTTATGCTTCTGAAACAGTTTAAAGAAGTCAAAGGTTTGGGGGGGGATATCGTTGAGTTGTATGACCGCTACTGTCACTTTCTTTGTGGCGAGCCCAACATATACAGAAGAGACATTGGAGCTACGGGACTCTTAGAACCATCCTTGCGTCTGGCGGTCGCTGAAAGAATTGCTGCCATCACCATGTTCTGTAAACGTGTCTCTGTATATAAAGGTCAAGACAGGGGGAACACAATCGATGAGGATGTGACTCTTTCTGATATGGAGGGAGGGACGGAGTCACTCGACGGAGCAAGTATTCCCGTCACAGAGGCCGTTCTGCGTGACGTTTTGGGAACCGGTCTTTTTGCGGGCGGCGAGGGTGAACGGCACGTCTGGAGTCATTGGACATATGCAGAATTTCTCGCGGCTCGATATATAATCAGGCATCAAATCCCTATAGAGCAGATCAGAGATTTGATTTTCACCCAGCAAGAGTTCGATGAAGAGGGCAGCAGGGTTATTCCCCAGCTAAAAGAGACAGCGGCATGGTTAGCGACCATGCACTTGCCGCTGCTGAGAGAGATTGCAAAAAGCGACCCGCAAGTCCTGCTGAGAAGTTCCGTTTCTGGTACAGATGCTTCAATCCGCAAAGAAGTGACCTATTCGCTGCTTCGAAAGGCTGAAGAAGAAACGATAACCGATTTCGATCTTCGCCAACGGTATAAAGTACTTATCCATCCTGAATTGCCTGAGCAGTTGCGCCCATATATTAATGATCCAAATAAGGGGTTCTTGGCACGGCGCATGGCCATAGATATTGCTGAGGCGTGCGAGGTTAGGGAATTGGTCGAAGATTTGCTTAAAGTGGCTCTTGACGAACATGAAGATGTACATACCCGTTTTCAGGCCGCAGATGCGGTCTCGGAAATTGGTGATACGAACGCAAAAGTTAAGTTGCGCCCTTTATTAAACGTAGGCGATATTGACGAAAATGACGAAATAAAGGGATGTGTGCTGAGAGCGCTATGGCCGGATCATCTTACTGCCGAAGAACTCTTCTTGAATATCACAAAACCAAGGCGCGGAAATTTCTTCGGCTCCTATCAACTGTTCTTACGCCAAGAGCTGATGCCTCATTTAAAGAGTTCTGACCTTCCTGCCGCATTAGCTTGGGTCCAGCACCTGCCGGAAGAGGAACCAAATGAAATCAACGCACTCCAAGATTTGAGTGCTGACATTTTACGGAGGGCCTGGGAGGATTTTGCTGATCCCGAGGTCCTCGACAGGTTTGCTCAAATCGCTATTAACCGTATCGAAAACTATAAACCGATTTTTGGGGATCGACCGTGGAGAGCTAACCACCATGTAGAGCTGGATGATCCAATTAAGCGGCGCCGTTTGGTTAAGGCAATCATGCCAAAGTTGGAAGAGAAGCAGATAGAGTCTGTGTGGCAGAGCTTGGATATGGCCGGTCTCGTAACGCCGGAAGATTTCTCATGGCTCATTGATCAAATCTCGAGTTGCCACTCAGAAAAAGATAAGGAACTTTGGGCGAAATTGATACGAAGGACTTTTGACTGGATCCCCCAGATGGTGGAAATGGTGTGGGAGGCTAAAGAATCAATTCCGGCACTGGAAAAGGAATTTGAAGGCGTATTCAGTCCAATTGAACTCGATTCAGAAAGGGCACGTCGGCTGAGAAAAACCCACGAGATGGTGACGCGATCTCAAAAAGGTGCGATGGGGGAGCCTCCTCCAGCATTTGGTGAAATTGTAGGTAAACAGCTTGATAAATTCGAAAGTGGGAATACCGAAGCATGGTGGATCTTAACTTTAGATATGACGCGTGTACTCAAGAATGGAAAACAATATTACGGTGAAGAAATTCAATCAGATCTTACAGCAACGCCCGGGTGGAATGCGATTGATTTAGCCACCCGTGAGCGAGTCATCAGAATAGCCCATGAATATCTATTAAGAGGCGAGCCGCACACGGATGATTGGTTTGGAAAGAATATTTATCACCGTCCAGCTGCTGCTGGATACAAAGCACTTAAGCTCCTGGTAAACCTTTCCCCTGAGCGGCTTAGCCAATTAAGCAATGAAGTATGGGCCAAATGGGCTCCCATCATCCTTGCATATCCTGAATCAGGGGGGGCGGATGCAGGGCAGTCAATGGAGACTCTTGTTGCCTATGCCTATCGTCATGCTCCGGATACAACCGTCAAGTGCCTTCTTGCTTTAATCGACAAAGATAACATGGATCATGGCCATATATTTATTTTGCGCAAGATGGACAAGGCTTGGAGCGGTGAGCTCGAAAAAGTGATTTTGGAAAAGGCGAAAGACGAGCAATTGAAGCTAGCCGCGGCAGCTGAGTTGTTGGAATTCCTGTTTGAGAGAGCAACATCCGTTGACGAAATCCGGGATATTTCAATCAATTTCCTTGAACGAAGAGTCCATGGTGAAAACCCCGATCGTGAAAGGGCCATATACTCAGGTGCACTGTTGCTGATATACGGAGGAGAGGCCGGCTGGGAGATCATCCGGAAGCTGCTTGATGAAGAACCCGAATTCGGATGCGATTTGATAGCCCATGTTGCCAGGAGTCAGAGTCATGCGGGAATGATTGTAAGGTGCCTATCTGAACGATCTGTGGGAAATCTCTATGTATGGCTTGCACAAAAATTTCCTCAGAGCGAGGATCCGCGAGAGGAAGGGGTTCATGGTGTCGGGCTGCGAGAAATGATTGCCCACTTTCGCGATGCTCTTCTGAATGGGTTGCGAGAAAAAGGCACTCCGGAATCAGTTGTCGCTATACGAGAAATCGGCAAGAAATTACCTCATCTAACCGAGATCAAATTTAAGGCCGTAGAGGCGCGGCAAGCAGCCATGCGTAAGACATGGATCGGCAGTTCACCAAAAGAATTTCTCAAGCTTATCGGAAGCAATGACAATCGACTGGTGGATAGCGAAGAACAACTCCTTGACGTGGTTGTCACTTCGCTCAGGCGGTACCAAGAAGTGCTGTTGGGAGAAAAACCAGCGGTTTACGATTTATGGAACACGAATGATTGGACTCCAAAGGAGGAAGACCTTCTTTCAGACCACGTGGCGCGCTATTTAGAAAGTGACCTAAGGAGCCGGGGAATTGTTGTGAATCGTGAGGTTCAGATTAGGAAAGGTCAGGAGACGGATATACATATTGTTGCTGTAAGGAAAAATTATGATGGAATTTTGGATCAGGTTAAGGCGATTACCGAGGTGAAAGGATGCTGGCACCCAGAAGTGAAAACTGCAATGGAGGCACAACTCCGCGACCGGTACCTGAGAGAAAACCAATGCGGGCACGGGATATACCTCGTGATGTGGTTTTTGTGTGATAAGTGGAAAGACGAGAGCCGAAAAAAGAGAACACCTCAATGGACTTTTGAGGAAGCCGAGGAATTTTTCAGTCGTCAGGCTAAGGACCTTTCCAAACCAGGGACGGTGCTAAAATCGTTGCTTCTGGATGCAAGGTTGAAAACTTGACCGAACGATAATGGTGCTTTGTGATGAAAGCTGTAGACTTCACAGGCGATCTTAACCAATTCTTAGCAGAATATAATTATCAACCTGGTCTAACAGAGAAGCTGGATACCCTGGGAGAAACGCGCATTGACCAAGAAATCCTCAATAAAATTGTCCTTTGGAAAGTGAACCGGTATGTCTTTTTTGATAAACCGATCATGGAAAATCTTGAACAGTTAAGAGGCCTGAATCCTGGGGAACATAGAAAGGCTGACCTGACTCTGAAGCTAATGTTGAGCCAAAGAGGGGTTGATTTACCCATGGCTTCAACGTTTATGCGATTTAGAAATCCGTGCGTTTTCCAGATCATTGACAGACACGCCTACCGTGCTATTTTTGATAAGAAGTATCCGCTTCATCAATCCAGCTCAACGGATCAAAAGGTCTCTGTTTATTTTGATTATCTTGATGAGTTGATAGCCTTGTGCAAAAGGAAGACCCTCCAGTTTGAAACTGTTGACCGCTTATTGTACATTTTCGATAAACGTAAGAATGGGAAGCTATAAGTGGGGCGGGGCTTAGACCTAGATCGAACCACCCGTAATGTTCCCTAAAAATTTGATTCATTAGACCTTTTTCTCTTATATTGAAACCTGGTGAAATCACTTCATTCTCAAGAGGAGGGACAATAATATGGCAGCTCAGAAGAAACTAATGACAAAGGGACAAATCGTGGCTCATTTTGCCGGAGAATTCGAGATCTCCAAGAAGGCAGCGGCATCCATGATTGACGAATACGCTGCCCTGGCAATCGCAGAAACCAAGAAAAAAGGGGCCTTCGTGCTTCCGGGAATTGGCAAATCTGTTCTCGTCAAGAGGAAAGCCCGTATAGGTCGAAACCCCGCCACAGGCCAGCCAATAAAAATTCCTGCCAAAACAGTGGTAAAAATTAGACCTGCCAAAGCTTTTAAAGAGGCGATAGTGCCTCCAAAGAAATAAATCTGATTTGACAAAAAGGCGGGCCTCTAATGACCCACCCTTTCATCTATTCTTATCTTCAAGAACAAAGACCGTTTTTTTATTTGGGAAGTTTTAAAATAAGGCGTTAATAAAATTCCTGGTGCGTGAAGTCAATAGGCGTTTCATTATAAAATCCAAATCCGAATGGTTATGTTCTGGAATGGCAGCAAATCCAAACAACAGCGTGCTGTTATGAGGATTTGGCGGAATATCCACGCATTCAGTTGTGGATCTCATCGTAAACTGAAACTTGTTTATATTAGCACCAGTTCTCGTGGCTCGAAGGTGAGGGGCCGCCAGTTGAAACTGAGCGTTACGCGGAGGCTTTTTCTAAGAGACTGGCACATGAGTTACAGCGGAATGTTTCGCTTCCCGACGAGGTTTCACAGCGCGCTCTATGGACCGACCTGCCGCCAACTCAGCCACGCGCAGATCGTATGCGGCCTGCAAGTTAATCCACGATTGCGCATCCGTGCCGAAGTACCGCGCCAGACGTAACGCCGTATCCGCTGTGATGCCGCGTCGCTCTCGCATAATATCGTTGATGCGGGCAGCCGTCACGCCCAACGCGTGTGCCAAAGCATTGGCTGACAGTCTCATCGGCACCATGTATTCCTCACGCAAAATCTCGCCTGGATGAATAGGGCGCATACTGTTGTTGACCATGACAACACCTCCTCAATGGTAATCTACAATTTCAACATCAAATACATCTCCAGATGCCCAAGTAAAACACACACGCCACTGTTCGTTAATGCGGATGCTTAACTGGCCTGCACGGTCTCCCTTCAACGCCTCTAAACGATTGCCCGGTGGCGCGCGCAAAAAATCAAGAGTCGCCGCAGTATTCAACTGAATCAGCTTGCGCTCAGCCACTCTACGGATGGTCTGCCAGCGACGGGGGCAGCGCCCCTCGAACAGGGCTTGCGTGTCTTTATCACGGAAACTCTTAATCATTGACCTTATTATATATCGATATGCGATATATTGCAAGCACGGTGAGATTCTTAGGGTTGAAGAACCATAGCACCCTCTTTGGTTTCTTCAGAAAAAAGAATGGTTAGGATAACTCATCTTAGAAAATGCTGTCCAGAGTATGATTGTCTCTACCAGGAATGGGATGAGATAACGTGTCGTAGTTGCGGGGCCTTATGTCAATTGTGTGAGTGGGCAAAACGCAATGAAAGACCTTCATTTCCTAAAAACACGGTCCTCCTCAAGATGGGGATACCTCCTGAAGGGCCATAAAATGAGGCGGCCTTCCTCATACCTGAACATCCGGCCACAGTGAAAGCACTTGAGAATTTTCTGCTCTCCCAAATGAGATACCAAGGTATGAACATAGACAGCTCCATCACAATAAACGCACCCGTTTAATATTTTGCGGCCCTGAAAAAAACGATACCATTTAAACACCTGAAGCCCTCCTTTTCATTAGAGTATTACTGCAAAAAAAAGCCCCCAGACCTAAAGTCCAGGGGCTTTCTTGCTATACCTTTCTTTCACGCAGTTGCGCGCTTTAAAGACTGATCTCTTTCCTTGCCGAAGGTCCATCGATTTGAGAGAATCACCTCATCGATGATTTCCCCGCAGTTGATGCACCTCCACCCCCAAAAGGCTGGTTCAACCCCTGGGGGATAAAATTCTTCGTAAGACAAATACCCACCGCATCGAAAACATCTCATTCCTTTTACCTCCTTCCTGGTGGGACGTAATGATCGTCCACCTCTTCCGTAAGATACTGCCAACCCCTGTCACGAAAGAAATGCAGGGACTCTCCACATCGGAGATAAATCATACTTCGGTCGATCCGCATCGACTCTTTCAAGCCGCACCTCCTGTCTCAAGCTCAGTAACTTGTGGAGGTCCTTCACACCGGCCTCAATATGACCCTTAAATTGGACCACACGGACCGAATGACTCAGGGCAATCTTAAATGCCCTTTCTGTCGCAATCCGGCCTGGTTCATCATTATCAAGGGCCAAAATCACCTCACTGGGTTTATACTGGTTAAACAGGGCGTCAAGCTGGTCAACATTGCAAACCCCGTTCAGTGAGCAGAGCGTGATTGAGTCATCACCCAGAACAACCTCTCCAGCCAGGGCATCAAGAATGCTTTCTGTGATAAGCATTTTTCGGGGATCACGCTTGAGAAGCCAGAGCGTCTTTTTACCCCAGGTCTTCTTGGAATTCCCGCCGATTTCCCGCAACTCAAGCCCTCTCATTTTGAGGGGATAGGGAATCGGGATTCCGACATAGAGTTTTCCGTCCTTCCGATCCTTAACAGGGATGCACCCTGTCTCCGGGTGATACCTAACCCCCATGTTAAGAAAATAATCTCTCACAATCTGAAGCTTGTGGCCTTGCATTCTCACCACCTCCTTGGCGTAGAACTCTTTTGCCCATTCTGCGGTATTAGTCTCTTTAGACTTTTGCTTGCCGCAACACTTCACATCAACTCCGGAAGATCTTAAAGATTCAGAAGAACCTCCAAGCCTCTTCAGGGCTTCCTTGAAGTCCACCCCATAATAGGCCTGGGCGAATTTGATGATGTCTCCACACTCTCCCGTCCCCCAATCCTTCCATGTCCAGGAGCCGTCAGAATCCCTCTGGACGTAAAAAGAGGGATTGGCCTCTTCCCTGAGAGGAGAAGAGAACATGGCCCGCTGACCGCTTTGCCAGCGGGGACTGAAGCCTATGCCCTCAAGGAAGGCAATGAGGTCTATTCTCTTTAAACCTTCGATTTCTTCTCTACGGTTACGCATGTATTGACCTCCTTTCTATTTGACTAAAAATAAAAATAGGGGTTGGGTCACGCTGACCCACAACCCCTATCAACAAAACCGACAGGTAAAAGGATCAATCAAAACAGACAGAACTGAACCGGTCTGCCGTTTGCGACCTCTTCCAAGTCTCCATAGTTGACTTCAACCACCGATTGCTTTTTCTTCTTGCTCTCAATGATTGAAACCCTGATTACAACGTTTTGGTCAATCGATGTCCGGCTCTTTAGCGTATCCGACACACCCTTGCTTGCCCTTGAGGTCTCTTCGAAGATCTTTTCCTTCTGAGTAAGACCAAGCTGAGCCTCAAGCTCCTTCTTGCGGAAGTTAGCCCAGGCGGTCTCTGCGCTCTGAAAGGACCCTCCTTCGATCAGGGCCTTGCCCATCTCCTCTATAATCGAACCGGTATCTACGGCATACTGGGCCAAACCTTCAGGGAGATCTCCTTCTACAATCAGGGCAACCTCAAGCTTTTTTGCTATAAGGGAGATCGCAATCTCTTGCATCGTTCCCTGGTAGCAAAAGAAGCAAACCTTGACCGGTTTCGTCTGACCGATACGCCAGGACCTTCGGGCAGCCTGACGGAGGGTGAAGATGTTGTAGCCGGTCTGGAAAAACACCACCGTTGGAAAGGCGTATAAATCGAGACCTGTCTTCACCAGTTCAGCATTGACAAGAAGAATGTCCATATCTGCAACATGCTTCTCAATCCATGCCTCTCTTTTTTGAGGTTCAACCGATACATCCAGAACCCCAACCCTGAGACCGGCCTCCTCAAGCGCCTTCTTTAACCGGGGCCTTATGTCCCTTGAACCCGTGAAGGTGAGATAGCAGAGAACCTTGCGACCCTCTGAAACTTCCTCCTTTGCCAGTCTTATCAACTCCTCTTCTTTAGGAAGGAGTTTCTCATGGATTAAAGGCGCATGAATTACATCCAGAACCTCTCCTGTTTTATCTTTGATCACAACGTTTTCCTCAAAGGCCACGCAGGAGTCCGGATAACTCAGAAGGGCCTGAAGCATGGACGATAGCGCCTTGTATTTGTAGGTTTTAACGGCTTTCTTCAGTTTGTCTTCAAACCTTTGATACTCCTTTTCCTGCTTTTCGGTCATCGCCAACATCACTACCCGCTCTTCGTAGGGCGGGAGTCCTTCTATCACGTCCGAAAGACGGATGAAACAGGAACGGTCAAGAAGATATTTTCCCACGACCAGAGGAGAGACGCCGGGACGCTTTCTTACGATGACATTCTTCTTCTTCCCACGGCCATAATGGTGGTCATTGTCCTCGATTTTCATCTCATGCTCTATCGTCCCGTATGCCTCGAGCCACTGTCTGGACTTACGATAGTCAAAACCGTCAGCCTTTAACAGCCCGGCTTCCATGCGATAGAGCAGGTAGAAGATATCGTCCGCATAGCCACCATTCAACGTTCCCGTTAAACATAAACATTTGGTTCGGGATCCGACCAACATTCCCATCGCTTGTCCCTGGAGGCTTTCACCGGCCTTGAAATCCTGGATTTCATCGAGGATGACCATATCGAAGAAGTTTTTTAGATACCTCTTGATAAACTCCGACGAGGAAAACCTTCTGAGCTTTGGGTCCGCCTGCCAAAGGGCCTCGCCACACTCACAGAAATAACGCTTTTTCTTCAGATATTCTGTTGTGAGTATGTTTTCGTTCTTGTCCTGCGGAACTGTACCGCACCCGGGACAATGAGGAAACTTGCTTGTCTGATGATAATTGGCCGCCGGTCTCCAACCGTAACTTAACTTCGCTCTCTCCTTTGAGATGATATAGATCTCGTGCGTAGATGGTCTTTGACGAACGGCTCTAAAACCATCGAGGACGGAGATCACATTCTTCACGGAGAGATTAATAATCTCAACCCCAGGAATCGTTTGCCGGGCCTCACGCATCCACTTCTCAACCAGATGGCCGGGACAAACCACCAACACCCTGATCGGCTTCTCAGACATAAATACCGATGAGAGCGAGATAATGGTTTTGCCGGTTCCCATCTCTCCGACAAGAAAAAGATGGTTCCGACCCTCTTGGTACAGGGCCTTCGACATGCCCTTGATAACCTCCCCCTGGACCGGATAAGGCTCCCTCATTAAAGCAGGAAGTTTCTGGTCATACTCCCCAACTCCATCCGGTTTAAGGGGGTTATAGATATAGCTCATATTTGCCTCTATCCTGGCGCTGAGCTGTGCGCCATACTTCTCGATGAACGTTCTGAGTTCCATTTCTTTCTCCTTTCGCCCCTGTAGAGGGGTAAAATCTTCTCGACTATCAGATCGCAAACCCTGTCTTCGTTCAGGGAGCAGTCGTAACCGCTAAAACCGCCCCATCCAGAGAGGGGAAACAATTGCTCCTCCTCAATGAGAATCTTCTCGATCTCAGGAAGCCACTCTCTGTCGAAAGGGATCCGCCTTTTTGACAGAGCAGAAAACAGTTTCCGCTCCTTCTCTTCAGGCGAGGTCCAGAGGATCGTCCCTTTGCCGAGACCTTCGGTAAATATCAGACCGTGCCTCTTGCCATAACCGAGAGGAAGGGTCTTTAACCTCATTCCATCGACCCATCCCCTATCAAGGGTAACAATCTCTCCTTTTCCATCGACCACTTCGATGGTCTGATTGGCAACCAGCAGGGCAAAGATCGCCCTGACCTGCTGAGGAGAGCCATAGATGGATAGAAACTTGAGGGTAGATCTGTAAGCGTCGCCCAGGTAGAGACCTGCATCAGATTTGCAGGAGACTCCACCGCTCCGAATTAACCTGATTTCATTTGATGTCATACCATTTCCCTCCTTGTTCAATCACCCTGATACCAACCGAGTAGGTGTAACGGGTGATCTCTTTGTCGTCTTCGACCCTTGTGGAAGAAACCCGGTCAGAAAAACCCCTGAGCCAGATTGATCCTTCCGGAGACTCAATCCTGCCATCCAGAAACCCAGCCGTAAGCAGAGCTACCAGATGACCCTTTCGCAGCGGTAGAAGAGGTTTGATCTTGCCGATCCCTTCTCCATTGCCGGTGATTTTCACTACCTCTTCGATGAGCCGGGAGCGATTTGACGATACCTCCTCATCCGTAACCGCATCGGACCCCTGAAAGACATCAGGCCCGTCCGTCACGGGGATAGTGAAGGGAGGATCATCCTCCGAAAGTTGGACGTCCTCAATGTGGGGATACGGAGGAGGCGGTATTTCACCTTCCCCCAATTTAGCCCTCTTCTTGCCGATCAAAACCGCCTGCTTGAAGCGAGGATAGTCCTCACGGTGAAACCGAAAGACCCGACAGTCGTAAAAGTTCTGGGCTATCCACTGCCGGTCCTTCTCCCTTTCAAGCAAGGGCTCAGGGACAAGAAAAATCAGAATCCCGTTTTCGCAGAGCCATTTGATTGAATGCTTCAAGAACTTCATCTCATAGCGCTCTATACCGTCACTACCATAGGGGGGATTGAGCCAGAGAAGACCCATGCAACCAAGCGGATTGATCCTTGCGTCAAAGGTTGAACTATTGATAATTTCTTTCAGCGACCCGGATGCTGCAATCGCTCTTTCGGCATCCTGCTCCACCCCATAGGTGACGGGGTTGGCCGGCCATCCAATAGAAAAGGCTATTTCATGAAGAGCCTTCCCGTCACCGCAGCAGGGATCGAGTAATTTAACGTCTCCCCTATCACCCTCTAAAAACCTGGAAATTTCATCCAGGGTTTCTAAAGGCGTGGGATAAAATCCCATCTTCGCATCTGATGCTAACCTTGCCATAAAACCTCCTTTTTTTAGTCGAAATTTTCGACTTTAGACCATCGAAATGATGGACCGATAACACCCCTGGCCTATGATGATGTGGTCAAGAAGCTTAAGACCGAGAAGCCGACAAGCCTCAATCATTGCCTTAGTAACCGATAGATCCTCCCCGGACGGGTCAGGAATGCCGGAGGGGTGATTGTGAATAAGAATGATTGAACCGCAGCCCAATAAAAGGGCCGGCCTTAACACGTCGGCAGGATTGCAAATGGTCTTATCAATGGACCCGCGCGACACCATGTAGAAACCAAGAACCCTATGCTTGGAATTCAAGTAAAGGGCATACATCTCCTCCTGGACCAGGCCAGAAAGGAAACCGAAAACCCGGAATACATCCTCCTCCCCTTTGACCTCCAGACCCTCCGGAATCCCATCTGGAATAGGACCGTATGGGACATTGCGATCAGAGACCATCTGTAGCTCAATCCTTTTCAAGAACATCTCAAACCTCCCTTCTCTGTCCCGCCCCAGGCGGGACTGTTGAAATAGAAAACCCCGATGAAAAAACTGATCACCGGGGCCTCATTCTTTACCCTTGAGCCTTTGTCTCAAAACAAATTACTGTTTCAGGACTCCACTAGCTTCCATGAGAAGCAGTTCGTAGGCGACCATTCGACGCCTTACTTCCTCTGCTCCTTTTCGATAAAGCGTCACGCAAACAAGGTTCTCGCCATCATAGAGAGCGAAGTTCCTGTTATCCCATTTGCCAATATTAAACCTCTCCAACAATGTTTCCATAGCTATTTTCTCCTTTCTGTGTAGCGCCGTTTAAAATTAAGCTCAACACGCCTTCAACATCCTTTATGACCTTGAGGCACGCCTGAACAGGCGTCAAATTGGCCTCCTCAGCGTACCCGGAAATATATCGATAACTGTTTCCGAGAGTCTCTGAGGTCTTTCCGACAATAGAGCAGAGGGCCGCCGCCGAAAGCTCAGCGACAATCTCCTGCTTCCAGTCCTGGCCCGCCTGTAGCTTACCAAAGAGTTTCTGATGAGCAACGTGAGCCAGCTCGTGAAAAAACACCGTCTCCTCTTCCGTGGCAAGGGAGATCTCATTCTTAGTGAGGTTAAAGAACCCCTGGAAACGGTAATTTCCGGGGATTGCCTTGACCGGCACACCCCAGCTTTCAGCTACCTCCGATAAGGGGAGAGGCGGGAGAGTCAAATTCTCATAGTCGAGAGGTTGACCTTCCGTGTCCTCCACCCGAAATACCGGAACCGTAAGGAAGCCTGCTATTATCTTCTCTTCTCGATTCCTTGAGGGTGTCGTTTGGGACATCACCTCGGAGGTGAATTCCTCGATACCGTCATCTTCTGTTGAAAATTCTCGACCACGGTTAGCTCCTGATTTCTTTTTAACGATCCGCGGGGCAAGAATGTGAAACGCCTTGGCCCCTTTTTTGACGTGGCGACCGACCTCATTCCATTGCCGGAAGCCCCTGGCATCCCTTGTGCCGGAAACGATCATGAGGATCCGGTTCATCAGGGACCACTTTGTCGATGGAATATCCGCACCAGGAAAAACCGAGTAGGCAATTGCCTCCGGGATTTCTCCACTCTCAAACCTGGCTACGATACCTTCAAGCGCCTGTTTGACCTTTTCGTTCATTGAAATACCTCCTTTTGCGACTATGCGCCCTTGAGATCAGGGGTTCCCTCGGACATCTGAGGCACAAAAATGAACTCGCTATGCCGGCGGAACTCCTCTTCGATTTCTTCTCTCGATAGCGGACCGGTTGCACAGAAGTTCCACCTCCCGCAGGAACACTCTGCCACTGCATCGTTGAGGCTTTTCACGATCAAATCGTGACCGTTGTCCTTCCTAAGGCTGGTAATCGTTCTACGCAGGGCCTCAGAATCGCCGAGAAGGGAAAACTTGAAGTAGTTATTCGGACCCCCGGTAAAGTCCCTCATGTTCTTGATGTGACGATAAAGAACGTCACCCCAGGGCTTGTTAGGGAAATCCTTGTTCATGGAGATATAGACGCCATTGCCTTTGCTCCACATTCCCATCAGGCGGAGATCACCGCTAACTGCAATGCCGCCGGGGTTAAAATCGAAGCCAAACTCATTGAAGTCAAGAAGCAGGGCAAGCTCCCCCATGGCCTTCTTTCCAACACTTCGGAACCTCTCCTTGAAATCCTCGTTGTAGCTTCCGCTTTCCTTGCTTGTCATAAGTCTTTTTAGTTTCCTGAGATGCTTCATCTCTTGCCTCCTTTTTAGTAGATTCTTTTTTGATCCTTTATGAACGTGAAGTTTTTGATGAACCCACCCAAATAACAGGGGGTGCAAAGACCGCTTTGCGTGTCCAGCGTGAAGGAGCCGCATACCTTACAGGATACGGCTATCGGGTTTCCCGCATCGTTAGCGAGCAAGACGACCCCCTTCATTCCCGTAGAACTATTTCCAACCGGCATATTTACCTCCTTTTTTCCTTTATTGAGGGAAAAGAAAACCCCGATGATAAAACTCAGTCGAAAAGGATCGACTGAATCACCGGGGCCTAATTTGGACCTCACATGACTAAAGCGATTTTAGGTTATTTACACATCACCGTCGCAATCCATCGAGAACTCCTCCTTCTCTTCCTCAATCGGAAAGTTGAGGCAGTCCCTCTCGTCATTAACCAGGCTACAGGTTGAGCAGTTCCCATCATTCTGAGTGCAGTAATCCTTCATTGCCTTCACCTCCTTCGATGGGTTTGCCATCCACCATCCTGACGTATTCGATGTCTTTGACGGTTTTGGCCTGAATGTAATACCCCCATTGACCTCCATCCTCTCCAGAAAAATCAAGGATACAGGATGCGCCGGGAGCTATTACGCTGGAAATGAATTTTGCCAGCCCAGAGTCGGCATAGTGTTTGGCATACCAATCCTCCATGTCAATGGAGAACCAGCGAAGCCCATCTTTGTCACTGTCCATTTTCCAGATGTAAAAATCGAGGTATCCTTCTTCGTATGTTCCTATTGCTGAGGTGATTGCCTCATTCCATTTCTCCATAAACTCCTCAACAGAAAGAGGAGTCTTCACCGTGTCACACCTTTGCAGCGTTGAGTAGTAACCCATCGCTAACCTCCTTTCTTTATTGAATCGTTAAGCTTCATGACCGTTGTGATGACAGAACCTCTCCAGCCCCATTTCCTGGCCAGAAGGATATACTTTCGAGCCGTTTTCACTTTCTCGACGCGACAGGAAACCGTCATGCCGGCGTGCCTCTTACTCGGATTCTTGAACCTCGGCACTCTGACATGTCTGCTCCTGAAAAATGACAATGCCAGAATTGCATACTTCAGGCCCTCATCGTATTGCATCCTCACCACCTCCTTTTGATTCTTCTTCCATCTCCTTAAAGAAATGGTCCACGGCAGCGGGATCAATGGAAGCATCCGAGGGTATAGTATCGAACGCTTCAAACGTCTCCTTGGACGGAGCGCCTTCTACAAAATCCCAGTCTCTGATCGTTTTCGAGCGATCAAACCCTTCCGTGTCGGAATCTAAAATTAAGACCTGCGCCACAACATTTGATAAAACGTCCTGAATCAGGCCACCTGATACGGTCAGAACAAGCCTCACTTCGGTCATTAAAATTACCTCCCTTCTCCGAGAATTTTCTCCATCTGTTCCGTATGCTTGCATTTTCTTCCGTTGCGCTCGTGTCGCACGTTGAAAATCCATGCCTTGCAGTCGCACGACAAAATCCACTCTCCATTGTACTTCTTCACCGTCACTTCATGGTTATTCCCGTCGATCAAAATGCAGAACGGGAACCTGTGAAGGAAGGCGAGCTTCAGATCCTGGACCGTCAGCATATCAGGACCCTTTCTAAAAACCTCGCAAGCATAGCGCCTTAGTTCTCTGACCCGCATAGCCTTTCGCATTCTCGTTTCGTAGAACACACCGGGCTCCGTGTAATACGGCAGATCGAAAACCTCCTGGTATTGAAATTCCATCACGTCACCTCCTAGTTAAGTTTTTCCTCCCAATCGTCACTGGTCACTCCGTCGCATTCGCAACAGACAAAATCTCCCTCGGGATAGGGACGACCCATCTCCGCCCTAACGGTTATGCTGTTTCCATCGGGGATCCGGTTGGCAAACAATCCGGAACCAGGCCTAACACTTCGGCCACATTCACAGCAGAATTCGTTTAACAACGGTGTTCCAAAGGTGATCATCGTTTTCTTTGCCATTGTTTTGACCTCCTTTTTATGTGATTCCCTTTAAATTACTTTCCGCCTGGGCCAATCTTCAGGATCCCCGACGTATGGAATCCCCATCTCTTCCGAAAGGTCCTCCATGTGGTTCCAAAACGCACCGGACTCCACGTAAACCTCTCCCATTTTTTCTGCAAGCCTTTCCATCTGTTCATCTGTCACTTGCGTAACATCGAACCCCCTATCTTCAAGGTCTGCTCGATGAATAGACGTGATCGGGAAATATCCATCCTCCCGCCTTGAAAGCTCTAACCCTTCATTACCGCCCCCAAGCAGTCTCCTTTGAAGCAGCCTCCTCGCCTCTCTCACTGCATCAAATTTGAATCCAAAAAGATTCATGTCATCACCTCCGTTTTTGATAAAAAAGGGAGAGGACCTTCTTCTATGATCACTCCCCCCTCTGAAAACGTTTTGGCTTTTCTTAAGGCTTATCCGGCTAACTTACCACCAAGGCACTGCCTTCCAATACTGTGTTCCGTATGGAACACGCCCATTTCCCCAGGCGTTTCGGAGAAATTCCAATAACTCCATCTTCGTCATCGGACTCGTCGGTCCATAAGCGTAGACCTGGCCCCTCAGGTGGTAATACCATCTTTGCTTTTTATTCATCCTCTCACCTCCGTTTTTGATAAAAAAAAGGGAAGCGATCCCTAAAGAATCTGCTCCCCCGGGTAATGGTGACACTGCTAAAATTTCAATAGCAGTGATATTGAACATACCAGTCGTCTTTGGACTTGGCCATTTTTATGTCTTCTTCAATCGCTTTCCTTGCCCACTCACTTATCTGTCCGCCGATCTCCGAAAGCATTGCCTTAAGATCATCGACTTCAACCCCCGTCAACCCGCAACAGTCTTCATTCAATGACTCGAAAAAGAATGTTTTTTTCTCAAGCCATTTAATTATCTTTTCGTCATGCCAGAGGTTGAATGATTCCCCGCTTGTCCTAATCTCTTCTACCCGATGTGCTCTTATCGACATTCTTCCTACCTCCTTTCGATTCTTAAAAGGTTTTCTTCGTACTGCTCGCTGTTGAGATTGCCTTGCCGAAAATCAAGTTCAAGAGCAAGGAGCCTTCCGATCCGCTCAGCCTCATCACTATCCAGGGGATCATCACCGGAATTGAAAATGTCCCTTGAAATCCTCTCAGCTAACTTCTCAATCCACAATTTCCAGTTGCCCATAAAAAGACCTCCTTTTCTTTAGATTTCCAACCAATAAGGGACACACTTACCCCATTGGTCTCGCAAGTATTTGAGGAACTCGCTTTGGGTCATCGAACCAACTGGCCCATACGTATGTCCCTCAAAACGGAAATACCATCTACCTCTCTTCATGTTTCACCTCCTTCCAACTTTCGTCCGGTAAAAACCACTGTCGATTAATCACTTTCGCCACTCAAAATAGCCCCAAATGTTCAGAATGATGAACGTGATCCATAGGGGAATTTGAGCTTTCATCTCCGGAACGCACAGCGCTAATGTAAGCCATCCAGCATTGGCGACACCCCAAACGAGGAAGGACAACCTTTTCTTTTTCAGATTCAAGATTGCCCCCAAAATCCCCATTCCACTAAGTATCCATCCTACGTCTGTTGTACTCATGTAGACTCCTCCTTTTCCGACTTCGGCCCGGTCTCAGCACGCAAAGCCTTCGAAAATGAAACAGCCCACAGCGTCGGAATCTCGATGAAGCAACGTCCTCTTTCCTCCTTGGTCGTCACCGGGTAAACCCTGACCACATCCCCGAGGAAACCAAGTTGTTCCTTTTGGTCACCTTTGGGGAAACGAAGCCTCTCGAACTCGAAACCCGTGCAGCCAAAATACCCATTCCGACCAAGAAACTGCGTCTTACCCTTGTCCCACGAAATCTTTCCCATACCTCACACCTCCTTTCTACGGCATCGGTGACAAGTCCCATATCTCCAAGTCCGCCCTTTTTCATCAACTTCTTCCCTGTATCCTTCGGCCTCATAATGGGCTAAAGTCTTAGGGTCGAAGCACCTATAACAGCGGTCAGGAATCAATGGAGCTTGACACCATCTACCAGTTTTAGCGTCTTTGTCCGTGTCGTAAATCCCAATCTTTCCTCCACCTAACGCCTTTATGATAAGCGGCATTTTGCACCTCCTATAAGGGAGACCTGATATTTGCGGCCACATTGTGAAGCCGCATATTCTCCTCCATGTCCGGACGGGGGCGATAAAATACATCCCGTCCAATACGATACACGTCCCAACTTTCTCTAAACGGACTTGATCAGTGGATTAAACAGGGTTCAGCATTTGGTAAAACCGCAGGAGTGGCATTTGAGGCAGCCTTCTTCGGGGATTAACTCTTTGCCACAGTCCGGACACTTCACCCCTCCGTTGACACCGAGGAACCGAAACGCCCGAACAAGCGCATAAGGAACACTCACGACAGACCCATACTTCGTGTTCGCTTTTTCAAGCTGAGAAGTGAGTTTGGGGAGTGGAACATTATTTCTTAATGCCACTGAGAAAACCCTGGCAAATGACTCATAGACTTCCTGATGCTTGGAATCAGCAGGAGTGGTGATGAATATCTCCTTCGGCTTTCCGTCCAAAAAGCTGATATTGAAATAGACCTTTCCTTCCGGGGTCTCGACGCACACCCGTTTCGCCTCAAGGACGGAAGGGATAATATCCTTTGACCCGTGGTCAGGTCTTGACGACTCAGAACTTGCAGAAGAGATCACCTGTTCGCTCCGAGAAGCGTCCCGGTAAACGGTGACTCCCTTGCAACCAAGCTCATAAGCGAGAAGAAAGGTCCTCTCGACGTTTTCCCAATTCGAACCATTGGATAAATTGACTGTCTTTGATACCGCATTGTGTGTGTGCCTCTGAAACGCCGCCTGCATCTTTATGTGACACTCAGAAGATACCTCCTTCGCGGTCATAAAGTGTGGAGGCAGGTCTTTATCGCCATTCTGGGAGACCCACTCCTCATAAAGAGGATGCACAACCTTGTGTTCACCCAATGGCCTCTTTTGAACCGTAACAAAGTCAAAGACAGGTTCTATTCCTGAAGAACAACCCGCTATTATCGATATGCTTCCTGTAGGAGCAATGGTCGTGGTGGTCGCATTCCTCACCCTGAACCCATTTCTCTGCCACAGGGAACCTTCCCAGTTCGGAAATACTCCCTTCAACTCAGCAAGCAGAGACGACTCATTCACGCTGGTCTCGGTTATAAAACCCATGACCCTCTCCGCAAGAAGAAGCGCCTCCCCTGAATTGTAGAGAATGCCAAGCTTTATCAGCACGTCACCCCAACCCATCACACCAAGACCGATCTTACGGTTGCCTTTGTGTGCTGTCTCTATTTCAGGAAGCGGGTAGCGCTGAATGTCAATAATGTTGTCGAGAAACCTAACGGCAACCCTTGTCACCCTTTCAAGACCTTTCCAATCGATAGCCCCATTTTTTACCATCTTTGAGAGATTTATGGAGCCAAGCACGCAGGCTTCATAGGGAAGAAGAGGGGTTTCGCCGCAAGGATTCGTCGCTTCAAACTCACCAAGATGGGGTGTGGGATTCAGTCTGTTTATCACATCGAGAAAGATCACCCCAGGCTCGCCATTTCGCCATGCACCGTCAACAATCGCATCCCAGATCTCTTTTGCCTTGAGGGTTTTTCTTACCTTCCCGGAAAAGCGAAGATTAAAATCCCCGTTGGCCCTAAGAGCCTTCATAAACTCATCCGTAATCCCTACAGAGAGGTTAAAATTCGGAAGCCTTCCTTCCTCTTTCTTCAAAGAAATAAACTCCAGGATGTCAGGATGATCGACGCGGAGGATACCCATGTTTGCTCCACGGCGGGTCCCTCCCTGCTTCAAAACATCCGTCGCCGTATCGAAGACCCTTATAAACGAACAGGGGCCGGATGCAATGCCCTTCGTTGAACCCACCACATCTCCGGAAGGCCGGAGCCGGGAAAAGCTAAATCCCGTTCCACCTCCAGACTTTTGGACCAGGGCCGCCTGGTTGACCGCCCCAAAGATTTCCTCCATAGAGTCACCTACCGGCAGGACAAAACAGGCAGAAAGAGACATCTCAGTCTTACCGGCATTGACCAGGGTAGGCGTGTTAGGGAGGAAAAGGCAGTCGAAAAGAACTTCAAAAAACTCCTTCTCCTCATCTTGATTGCCGGCAATAAAGCCAGCAACTCGACGGCAAAGGCCCTCCCAGTTTTCAATGGGAACACCATCTCCATCTTTTAAAAAATATCTGCTTTTCAGTAAATCTTCTCTCACTTCTTAAACACCTCCTTTGAAATTTCATGGCTTGAAACCAGGATAAAAAAATAGGCCATGAATGAGTTTAGTCGAAGATATTTCGACTTCTTGCCCCAATTCATAGCCTTTTCAGGTTGACCCAACGAAACTAACTATTTGGGTAATACTTCCCACGGGGATAAAAAGGATGGCAACCGGGTCAAAAATATTGTCGGGTAAGGGAAGGATGTCACCATCCCCCCTCCCCTCAGAACCCTGCTTGAAAGTTTCCCTTCACACGGCTCAAGCGGCACGCAACTTGTTCTTTTCCCTGTTCGAGTGCCATTGATAGTGACATGACTCATGGTAGATGATTTTGTTCGATATGTGATCACTTCCACCCTCACTAACGGGTATAATGTGATTGGTATCGACTTCTTCACCATTCATAAGCCAATTGCCACACAAGTAACACTTCCAATTCTGGTTTCTTGCTAATAAGTAGCGTGTGCTACCTCTTGCAAATTGGTCTTTACCGAGCCTTTTACCCCTGTTTTCCCAATATTCTAATAATTTTGGGTCATCAGGACTGGCATTACCTTTCACTTTGATGTGGCGGACTATAGGAATCTTATCGATTCGATATAGCTTTTTGAAGACCATCAAACTTCCTTTACCAGACCTCTCATAATAATTATTGAGAATCCAGTATTTGGATTTATTCGGATGCCTTCTTTTGGCCCATCTCCATAATATCCAATGAACTTTATGTTGGATTTTAGAAAATGTTTCCTTACTACATACAAAGTGATAGTAATTGGCCCACCCTCTGAGGATTGAATTAAGTTTCTTAATGACTGCTTCAGTTTTGACTTGTTTATTTTCATCAAGCCAAGTTCTGATTTTGTCCAAAAGTCCCTTAACCTTTTCCTTTTGAGGTTTGATGATGAGTTTTCCATTTTTATACATTCTGATATGGAATCCTAAAAAGTTGAATCCCTCTTCTCGATGTATAATTCTGGTTTTCTCATCATTCAGTTTCAGTCCACGCTCAAGGAGCCACTGTTCTACCATTGGCTTAACTTCTTCAATGGCTTGCCTGGTTTTTGCCATAATGACAAAGTCATCAGCATAACGGGCGTATCGGTATCCTTTTCCAAGATGTTTCTGAAGTCCATCTAATGCAATGTTTGCCAAAAGAGGACTTATTACTCCACCTTGAGGAGTTCCTATTGTGGTTTCATGGATTTCTCCAAATTCCACAAAGCCTGCCTTTAACCATCTGGAAATCAAGTCTTTAGCAGGGAAGTTTCCCAACTGGTTCAGAATAAATTCATGGTTGATTGTGTCAAATGCCTTTGAAATATCTGCATCCAGTATCCATTCATTTCCACCTGCAACACCATTATTTAATGCGTTGAAGGTTTCTTCGATGGCATCTTGGGCGCATCTACCAGGGCGGAAGCCAAAAGAGTTATTCTCGAATTTGGCTTCGTATTCTGGTTCAAGGGCAGTCTTTCCAATTCCTTGAATTATCCTGTCTTTGATGGTGGGGATTCCTAATGGTCTTTTGGGTTCGTTAGAAAGTTTCTTTCTTGACAACCTTCTTAGCGCCCTTTTTGACTTCTTAGGTTTCTTTAAGATATAGACTCTATTTACAGGGGGAGGATTGTAGCTATTGAGATCAATTTCCTCATTGGCTATTTTCACCCTACCTGCATGATCGTCTATAATCTTACCATCAACACCAGCGGTTTTCCGACCATTATTGATTTGTGTAGCTCGTTTTATCGCCAGCACTTTTACAGCAAAAGACCTTGAGGCAAGTTTTTGCAGGTTTGCGACCTGTTTCAAATCACCTCGTTCAGTTGCTTTGAAAATCCTCCGTTTCAGGTTTGTTACTTTCCTTTCCACTTTCTTCCAATCAATGGAAGTCCATTCAGAAAGGACACGATCACATTTTTGCATTTCTGCCTCTAATCCGTTAATCATAATTGCGTTACCTCCTTTAAGGTTAGATTTTCATGCTACCCATATAGGGGACGTCTGCACTCTTTCGAGTTAGGTCAGAAGACCTTATCCACTCCATTACAGAATGGCCTTCGCTTTTTCCCCAGTCCCATTCCTGCTGGACATTGGCAACGTTTGCACGTTGTTGAGTTTCAATGTAAATCGAAACAGTCCAACAGGGTTTCCATGTTCCCCAGAATTGAGATACGATTGGTTTAGGGCCTTCCTATCCTCCGATGGGAATATGATCTGTTGTCATGATGAACCGAGAACATCATGACCACCCATGCACCATTTTGGTTAAGGCTTATCAGCCACTTTAGCCTTTTCTCAATGACGGAGTTTATCAGAAGTTCGCTTGCGTTACCCATGCCAACCTTCCCCTTGCCCCTTTCCAGTTGTGACTACCGAAATTTGGGTACTTTTATCACCTGCTCCCGCCCAGGTCCGTTGCCAGTCCTGAACTGGTGATATGAGGAATGGTGAACAGACTCACCATAGGCTATAACCTATTAAAATCATAGGCTTATAGCCCGCTCAAATTCTGAGACTTCATGTCACAGCCCGGTCGTTGAGCCAGATACGCGTAATTTGAAATTCCGTACCGCAATCGCAGGTGTATGGATCCTCCGGATCGAAAAAGCCAGAGAATTCCATCCCTTTTCCACATCCGGGACATTCAACACTCCATTCATCACCTGCTTCATTGAGCGCCTTTCCCATTGCTTTGATTGGCATTGGTTCACCTCCTCAAAATTGAAGCTCGTTTTCATCGCAGGCTTCAAAAGCATCAGCAGGAACCAGAAAAGGCTCCATGCCTTTGTCCATCCGCATCTTGTTCGCTAACCTGACGCAGTTTCCACAGATTGCCTGTTTGACTCCGCCAGAATCTCTGATGGACGGCACTTTTACGGGATTGAATCTAAAGAGCGTGCCGCAGGTCCAGCAATTACCAGTCATAAACGCAAAACCCATTCGTATCACCTCCTTGCCGATCCTTGTTTAACTTCAAATATTCATTTAAGCGGTCGGGCAGATGTTACACGTCCGCAGCCCCGTATACGTTTTAAATCAGTCTTCATCCGTGATCCGCTGACAAAGATACTGCCGTTCTTTGTCGCTGATCGCACCTTTGCGCCATAACCTTTTGACCATTACGACGAGGCTTCCCTTATCGTAATTTTCCCGCACCTCCAAGAACATTCTCTCGACATCGCAGTAATGAGAATAGTCATTAAGGTAAACCGCTTGCATTTGTTGTCTAAACATATTCTTTTCTCCTTTCTCTCCATGACGGAGTGGTAGAAAGGGCCGAAAGCGTTAACTCCGGCCTCTCCTGGTTAGGGTTGTTGGTTGGAAATCTTCTCGTAAACATTAACTCTCTCGGTTATGAGAGTCTTTGTGCCCTGAATGGTTGCCTTCACCATGTAAAGGCAAAGAAGGAAAAAGACCAACAGGACAACTGTTGACAATCCAAGCTTCATACTTTTCTCCTTTCTCTAAAAGTGTGAGTCGAAAAAGCTCGACTAAAATGGAGCAATAAAAAAGGCCGCAAGCATTAGCCTCGGCCCCATGACGGGTAAACAACCATTAAAAAATTATCCTCCTTCTAGTGAGACGAAGAACCGTCGTCAACAGAATGATCCTGAGCCGAAGGGACAAGAAATTGAGTTTGCCGACAATCCTTCTTAAAATCCCTGGCATCATCGCCCGCCCACCTCCTTTTGGCTTGACTTTTAGGTTAATGTTCGGTAAATTTAAAATATGAGGCTTACCCCTGAAGAAAAACTTCTCATCGCCATTTACAGCAAAGAGGTCTTCGAAGGAAACTTCATCCGGCAGGAAAAACCCAGATGCTGTGGAAACGAAATTGACCTCTACAACACCCCCGTCAACTTCAAATCCATCGAGGTCGAAGAGAAAGAATTCACGCTCATCGAACCTCAATGCCCCAGATGTGGGAAGAGAATTAAGGCTTCCGCGCATATAGTCGGTTAAAGGTAAATTGTGGACATGTATCCCGCAGAAAAAACTGAATGCGTAGTTGACACTACCCAAACCTGCCCATACTGCAACCTACGGACTAGGCTGGATACCCAAAATGGCATTGAAAAGGTCGTAATCTCAAAAGGAATGCCATATATACTCTGTGACTGTAATAGGCAATACCCAATTGAAATCGACAAAAACTAACCCTTCATTCTACTCTCTCGAAGGTTAAGAAACCCTTTGAAGGATCGTCTTTAAATCTCCGAAATGAAATTCGATTACCTTCTCCAACTCCATAAATAAAATCTTTTCCTAAAAATCTCTCGACAACTGATGCATCCACTACGCCAGAAAGTCTCTCAATTCCTCCCTGCATCCGGCCTAATATCCCGGAAAAACTCCTTTTCTTGTCCTTCATTTTATTTCTCCTTTCTCCCTAAAAAAGGGTACTCTAACGGTGATTCCGGTGAATCCAGATAAAAAAGAGGAATGCAAGCCCTGAAGCGAGCATTCCCCCACCTCTGCCAAAAACCGATTTAGTCGATCTTTGCCGACTCTCCCCGAAGGGTCAAAAAACAAAAAAAGACCATTAGGGCATTAATCTTGTCTAACAGTCGAAAAGAGATCGACTGAACAGGCAGACAATGCCTCAAGATGGTCTGTTTCGGAGAAAAACCCTACCTAAAATACTTATATCTATGTATTACTTTTTTTAAGAAAAATTGGGGAAAAAGGAGGGGAGGCTCAAAAGGGGCAACATATGTATTCCCATTCTGGTTGGCATCGATATTAGTCCCTATTGTATTCTTAATAAGTACAATGGGTGTTATGCTTGGAACTATCTTAGCCGTTAAATCTCAATTATTATATATGTCAGGAAAAATATTAGGTTTCGCATTTTATGGCAATTGGGTTGCTGGAACTGCAACAGGCAAGGGAAAATCTTCACTAGAAGGTCTTATATCCCCGGGGATCCCTATGTTGGTTATTTTCACATCTGGTCTAATCTTTGATAATGGTCTCAACGGACTCCTAAACCTCTTTAGTTTAAATTACTCACCGATAGCTTAATGTGTTGAAAGAATTAGAAAACGCCTTAAAAAAACAAAAGTTTTTGGCCTTTTCTTTTAAGAAAAAACTTTGAAAGTTGAGCGAAAGGTTTTTGGCTGTTTAAGCAGCGCCTGTTAACAATTTATGGCATTTTCGGTGTAAAGGCGAGTCTATTTTCAACATTTAAGTGATCGGCTCGCCGTTTGTAATCCTACCTTGTTCTTTAATAGTGCTTCAAAGGAAGGTCTCAAACCGAAATGGTTTTTACCTCCCCTTCCTTCGTCTCCTGCAAAGTTGTTTTTACCAAATATGATATATCAACCTCAAGATCTTTTTGGGAATAAATCGGCAGGAGCAAACATTTGAGTCTCGTGAATTCCTTGTTCTCCATGAAATGTTGAAAAATCTTTTCCACTGCAGAAGAGTCGGCCTTCCTCAAATGGGTCATAACCCCTCGGAGCTCGTTACTATCCGACCGCTCTATGACATCGTGTTCTCGCAATCGGATCTGGGTTTGAAATTTATCGAGAGAGTGTGAATCCCCATTGAAAAGGAAGAGACTGAGGGTTCGCTCCCCAGTCATCTCTCGCCTTTCCTCACCTATCACTTCAGGAGTGGGCTCATAATCCAATTCCATTAAAATCCTCAGATTTTTTATAAAGCTGACCTGATTCTCCTTAGAGCTAAACCATTGGAACGATTTTCTCTGGTGATCCACCTTTGGAAGGGTTTCCCTCTCCCTTGACTTTTTAACCGCCTCTATCTGCGTCAAAGTATATTCGAATTTGGAATAGCAATATTTAGCTATGGATCCGAATTCCATGATCTCTTTGTCGCGAAGAAGGCTCCTTCGATAATACTGTCGATATTTTCCCTGAAGGATTTGCTGGATCGTCTTAATTTCGGCCAATCGGTCCTGAATCTCCTTATTGATCTTATGGATATCAATGATGATATCCCGTGGAACCTTTTTTTCAAGGGTAATGAGCCGACACAGTTTCTGAAAGTCTTCTGTCGTTTCCTTCAGGTAATGATAGTTATTCTGAATCGTCCTTTCTAAACTTTCAACAAACCTTCGGACCCGATCCTCTCCCATGGTTCATTCCCAAACATTTAATCTAATAAGGGATGGTCCCCCTTATAGAAGAATATCCTTCTTATCCAGTGTCCCTTCCATTTTACAATGGCCATCAAAGATTCCACCTTCGTTGATGGTGATTATCGGGGTAATAAGGTTTCCGTAGAACCTACCCGTAGAATGGATCTCCACTCTTCCACTGGCAAAGATCTCGCCTTCCACAAGACCATGGATGATGATCGTATTCACTTCGATCTTCCCTTTGATGGCCGACGATTCACCGATGATTAGTGTCCCACTCTCCAATATTTCCCCCTCGAATTTCCCATCTAATCGTAACTCACCCTTAAAAGTCATCTTTCCCCCAAGAACTATATTTTTCCCTAAAAAGCAAATGTTCTCCTCTGGGGGAGGCGAGTCTTTTGAGTTACCCTTTCTAAATAGGGATTTTCCACCTAACATAACAGGGAATCGGAAAAAAGGAGAATATTAAAGCATGAAAAAAACAATAACTCGCTCCGTTTCGCGATTCAAAAGAGAACTGGGACAATTAAATCATCTTCTGCAAGGGCTTTCTTTTACAGGAATCCGACCCGGAAAGGAGTTGATCACTAAGTAAGTCAACGTAGATTTTAGGAGGATATCCTCTTCGATGCAATAAGCCTGACTCACTCGTATGAATTTACTAAATGGTCCTTCATGTCCTCTGCGGCAAATTATTTTTAATGGAAATATGGCCCTGCCGTATTCTTTGACCATTGAATACTGGCTTACTTTTTCGGGACGATGATGACGGTGCTTAGCCCAAGCCTCCACCCAAGCGACATGCCCCGATCTACTGGTCAGAGTGACATGTTTCTACCAGTTTCCATGCGTTCAAACAAGGGCTATTCAATCTTTTCAGAATGTGTCAACGTCTCCCGTTTAAGAGGAGAAGTAACATAAACCAAGTTGATTTCTATCTTCCCCAGGACCTTTTCCTTGATAGCCTTCCTCGGGATCGTGGCATCCAGACTCCCCTCAGTAACTTCTTCAGGTTTGAGAGTCCCCCAAAACCCAGAAGCCTTTGAAACTTTTCCCCCAGAACTGAAAGCGATCGGCTTTCCCGCTTCATCCAAGTATTCTCCTAAAGTGACCCCTTGAATAACCAATATATCTTTCGATATATTGGTTACCTTAATATTTCCCCTCAAACTCGGAGTCGTAGTGATCTTTGTAGATACCCACGGGCAAGCCCATGGGTATCTACAAAGTTGTAAAGCCCTTAGCCTTCCTTCTTCTCGTTTGACTTTTCTTTTCATCTCCCGATGCATTCCAAATAGCGCCTTTAAATCAGCTCATTTAATTTCCTTTTCGCATAAGTCACAAAAATACAGACTTTCTTCTGAATTCTCCGCTGTAATAGCCCTTCTAATTTTTTTCATTACTTCACTGTCTTTTTTAATGCATTCTACACAGTAAATATGTCCATCTTCGGTGTAATAACCGACTACTACTTTTTTCCCTGTCATTTCTTATCCCCTTGCAACCTGGTGAGGACTTCGTTGTTCCTCATTTCACGTAACTTCCTTTGAAGGAACGTAATGGTTCTTAAACCTTGCTTCCTCCACATCATGCCTAATAGGTATTTTAAATGCCATATACAATAAAGCAAAATAAGACCGCTAAAGCGACTAATATAATTCTTTCTAATATTTCGTTCGTTTCTCTCTTTTTCACTGCTACGCCCGAACCCTGGATAGACCTCCGAATAATGAGCGTACTGCTCGCTCAAGACCAAGATTCATAAGGCTCGTTTACCTTTTATAAAGACCCTGGAGGCTTTCGACTTTTCCTTCCAGCCCAGCTTGGGAGAGAAAGAGATCTTGAAGCTCAGTTCCCTGGATTTCATTGAGAAGAAAGAGAATCTGATCTTTCTGGGTCCGCCCGGGGTAGGCAAAACCCATTTGGCCACGGCCCTCGGAATCAAGGCTTGTTCTGCCAAATATCGGGTCCTTTTTATAACCGCTCAAAAATTGATCGAAGACCTGATGCTATCGGTCAAAGACGGGACAATTACCTCAACACTGTTAGCCTATTCGAGGCTCAACCTGTTGATTATTAACGAGCTGGGATATATGCCGATTACGAAAGAGCAGGCCAATCTCCTGTTTCAGCTCGTCTCTGTTCGAGAGAACTGGGGGCAAGTCTTCCAAGACAATGTGGTGGCAGCAGCGATCATCGATCGAATTGTTCACAACGCAAGGATCTTTTTTATTAATGGATCCAGTTACAGGCTTAAAAGCAAACTTGAGAAAAAGAAAAATTGAAGGGGGGTCAATTTTATTTGCAGATAGGGTGTCAAATCTCTTGACAAACAACATTCTTCAAGTCGGTCTTTCTCTTTGTATGGGTCAACGGATATCCCGATCCCGTTCTGCTGAGACGTAAATCTGTAGTAGTCAGCCTTCTGAGCAACGACTTTCTTCAATTCAATCGGCGTGCAAGCATTTACGGCAAACGCGACGATCGTCACCACTGAAGTCAATGCGACCTTTCGTGAACTGTATAAGACTCTCACTACGTATCCTCCCTTGGGTAATATCGGTGGTCTCCAAATGTCTGCATGCACGCTCAGTGATTCGGCATAGGCATACTATAGACCGTGACCCAGATTAGGGAATCCATACAACCGTTTAAGGCCAAAATAAGATCCAAGAATTTGGATGTCAACCTTTTATCCTGTCCTGTATTATTTGCAGTTGCGGGCATGTTCTTTTAAATGCTATCTGACCGTATTTTCCCTTATTTTCCCTTTTTACTCCTGTAGCACCCGTTTCCTCGGTTACAATAACAGCGCGATTTCCTCTTTTTTCTCTTTGTCCATCTTGAATAGCCTCCTTCCGTGGGTTTTGATCCATCCTACCCCACTCCGGATGGAAAACTCACCGCAAGCCTACGGTGGGGAGGCTCCTCAAGGGGTGTCCTCTCATAATGGGTCAGCGAATGAGTGGCCAGAAGATGTTCTGCCTCAAACAACCTGACCAAGGTAGCCAAAGCGGTCTTAGGACCAACATTTCGTTGTCTCAATGCATGCTTCTTAAACCCCCTCCACTCCCGCCTTAGGCGGGACTGTCTCTGGCGGCTGATTCCCGTAAGCCACTGGCCGATAGCGATCTTCTTGAGGAGACTCAAAAAAATTGTAAACCAGATTACCTGAAACCGCCGATCATAGAGATGGGGCCTGAGCGTATGAACCGCTCCACAGTCGGGACAACGATATCGCTTCAGCAGCAATGCTGCTTGAACCCCATCAAAAACCCGGCCCACATAACCATGGCCCCACAGCCTTAGACCTCTGCATCGGGGACACCACGGAGGATGAGGCAACGGATACTTCTTTCTCATCTGTTCCAAGAGCTTGACATCGATATCGCAATACAGTATCAAGTAAGAAGTCTTTGGGGATAACTAGGGACTCTCTTCCTGGCAGGGATTCATCCTCGGTTATCCCTTCTCTTTGAAGAAAAGAACTTATACAACAAACGGAGAGACATTGGATAGGGTATTAGGTGGGATAATGTGATGGGAACCCCTCCCGAACTTGGACTGCATACTGTTCCAATCGCTTTGACTAAATGCAAAATCGGTTCGCAGCGAACTCGGGAACTAAAGGTTTTACTGGAAGGAAATCAAAAGCTTTGCAGGGAGGACAAAACACATACCTAAAAAGTCATGGCCCTTGCCTTTCTGATTCGGACAGCCAGAGATGGCAGATGTTGAATATAGAGTTTCCTTCCCTTACGGTTTTGTTATAAGAACTTGATCTCGCCTGCCTGAGCATGCTCCTCAAAGCCGCAATGAATAAAGGAAACAAATTTTAATTTCATAACCCCTTTCTCGTCTTTGGTTGCCATAAGAAGGTTCCCATTCTTTTTCTCCTTCTCTTTCTACTCTTTAAGAATCTGTTTAGTTCTGACTGAAGCGCTCTCTAACCGCTGCCAACTTTGACGGCATTTATTCTCCCTTGGAAAATACACTTAGCCGAAGTAATTCCTTGAGCTTGATCCTTGGCTACTTTATGCGGTAACGCATTAGTGGTAACAAATCTGTACGGGTGCTTTTAGATTGCCTCAGATCGATTTATGTTCGGCGGAAGCAGGGGTTTTTATTTCTAATTCCCTTTACTGTTCAGTAATGGTCTTTATTGTAATGCCTCCTCACGAGTTACAAATGAAGCTCTCAGTCATCCTTTTTGGCAGCACAACCAGCGCTCGATCTGAATACTCTGCAATATTTGCAATCTCTCTTTATCCCCAGTACTCTATCGCTTTCGGTGTATTCATATTCCCAGCAAGGCCTTTCTCTCTGCTGAAAAGCTGGACATTTTTCACGAACATACTTAAGACAATCTAATATTTCCCAACAGGGTTGCGCTCCCTTCCGAGAATCTGACATCTTATCCTACCGGCACGCTAATTCC
>Ga0194111_10000317_pt1 | contig 58782 bp, 58 predicted proteins | sample TA2KigC300mmetaG_FD_146194 | JGI IMG/M metagenome (GOLD analysis project Ga0194111, IMG submission 146194) | Freshwater microbial communities from Lake Tanganyika, Tanzania - TA2015033 Kigoma Deep Cast 300m | ecosystem: Environmental > Aquatic > Freshwater > Lake | place: Tanzania: Lake...
CGCCTCAGGGCGAGGGTCTTTCCCACCCCGGGGTCCCCGGTCAGAAGCAAGATGCCGCCTCGGCGTTTGATATAATCGAACCGGGCGATTGCTTCCTTGAAGGGCTCCGTCTCAAAGACATCCTGGGTCTTGAGATTTTTATCAAAAGGAAACCCTTTGAGACCAAACCAACTGAGCAGGTCTTTCATGGCAGGACCTCCCCTTTATGAAAGGACAGATGGGTTGAGACTGGCTGGGGCCGGAAGGTGCGGGCATTTTCCTGTTTATCGAGCAGCTTGATCCGGCCCACCCGGAGGCCGTTGTCATACAGATAGATTTCTTCGGGGTCATCGACGGGGTGGCGGATTTCGATGCGTTGACGGATATAGGCGGCGGGAACCTCGTAGAGAGAACCTTTAAAACTAATGGTGGCATCGTGATTGACGACCCGTTCGTGGCGGATGAGAAAGATTTCATCTAACTCCTCTCGGGAGAGCCTCCGGATCAGGACCCGGCCCACGGAGGCGTTATAACGATCGATGGGTCTTTCCTCGATCCCGGTGTGAAGTTTATGGTGATAGTCTTCCTGGAGCCAGAGAGAAAAGGCTTCGTTGAGTTCCTCCAGGGTGAAACCCTCCCGGAGAGCCGAGAGGAACCGTTCTCGCACGGTTCGAAAGAAGCGTTCCACCTTCCCGCGGGAAGGGCTATCATAGGGTTTGGAATGGATCAGGGAGATGCCGGCCTGGGCACAGCTTCGAGTCAACAGATCCGAGGAGAAAGTCGAACTGTTATCGCAATTATGTTGGGATTCGAATTATGGGAAGATGTTGATTACCCTCCTTGATTTTGAAGAGTTCTCTTGATGTATAAGGCAACCCAACTTAACATAATCAGAGAGACTGGAGCCAGGCAAGGATATCCTTGTTAGCCTTCCAGGATGGAAGACGGGAACCCGCTATTGTCTTTGAAAGGGAAGATTCGCATCTCTCCATTACCTTGGTTTTCATCTCCAGATTGATCTGCGCATATTGATTGGTAGTTTCGAGACTCGCATGACCTAACCAGTTACGGATGCTATTAAGGTCAATCCCTGCCTGGAGCATATGAGATGCGGTTGTGTGCCGTATGGTGTGGGGACTAATTCTCTTTTGAGACAACCGGGGCATTTTTGCCGTAGCTTTTCTTGTATATTTCCTTACGATGTCGAAGATCCCATGCCGACTGAGGGGGGAACCGAAACGATTTAAGAAGACGTGCTCTTCATTGGAACGGATTACCCTTTTAGCTAAAAGCGTACGGAAGGCCTCGCCGGTCACACTCCAGAGGGGACAAACCCTCCATCTCTTTCCTTTTCCAAGAATGTTTGCTTGATAGGGTTTCGTTAATGTCAACCAAGAGAAGCGAAGCTGTGAGGCCTCCTCGACCCTGGCTCCGGCGTTATAGAGGAAGAGCAGGAGGGCATGATCCCGGAGGCCATTGGGTTGCGCTGGATCGATCTGGTTAAAGATTTCTTCAATTTCATCCATCTCCAGGTAGTCAATCGGTCTGCGGCTTGCTTTTTTGATAGGGACCGAGGTGATTTGACGACAGATCTCGGCGTAGCGAGGTTCGGTCCTCGCCACGTATTGGAAGAAGGAACGGAGAGCCGCCAGCCGGTGATTTCTAGATCGGATCGAGTTTCCGCGCTCCTGCTCAAGAGAATTGAGAAACCGCCGGATGTGGGTGGGAGTGATGTCGTGCAGGGAAAGGTTGGTGCAATATTTTTTGGTCTGTGACTGCATTGAAAGGAGGAACAGTTTAAGGGCGTCCCGGTAGCTCAGGATCGTATTCGGACTGAGATTCCGTCCAGTCATTAATTCTTCTTGGAAGAAACGGGTAAGAAAAGGGGCGATCTTGTCGTTCTCTTTCATGGTTTGGTCCTCCTTGATTAAAAAGGTGATTTCCGCAGTGGGATTCAAAGCGAAGATGAATCTCTTCGAGCAACTCCGGGATCATGTCGAGATAGACTTGCGTGGAACCAAGATCGACGTGTCCCAAAAAAGCAGATAGAAGAGGCAGCTTAGCCTGGACATTCTCCCCTTGTCGATACCAGCGCAACAGGCGGTGTACCGAAAAAGCGTGACGGAACGAATGAAGACAAGGTCTTCGATGTCCCGGATTCGGTTTTATGCCTATTTGGCGAGCCAGTTGGTGGAAGACTCTGCTGATGCTACCTTGCGACACAGGCTTTCCGTGATAGGATGAGAACAGATGCCCCTCATTACTGACCCAGGCGATCCGGTCTCTTTCCATAAACCGTTTCAGGGTAGATAGATATTTAGGGCCCAGAGGGAGAAGACGACTCTTATAGAACTTGCTGGGGCGAATCAGCAGGAGTCCTCTGTCAAAATCGATATCCCTCAGACGGACGCGGCAAAGCTCGCCGATCCGCAAGCCCAGGCAGTACAAGGTGGCAAAGATCATTCGATAGGTTGCTCCTCGATGAGGAAAGAAAGGTATATCAGGCATCCTTCCGGCTCTTTGTAGGATCTCCCGTATCTCTTCTTTTGATAAAACATAGGGTCGGAGGGTTCGCCGGGGCATGGAACTTGACCCATTGGCCGGGTTCTCTTTGAGAAACCCCAGACTTATCAGATAATCGAAGAAGCTTTGCGCAACCCGCTGCTTGGTATGGAGGGTTTGTTCGCTGTTTCTGACCTGGCTCAACCGCCATTGATTGATAAGTAAAGGAGGAACCTTTTCTCCAGGAGAAATGCCAGCCTCGGCAAGATAGCGGTCCAGATTGGCAAGGGTCCTCTCCTCAAATTCATATTTGGCGCCCAGCCGCCTTTTGAACAGAATAAATGCGGACATCTGCTTTCCCCAGGGGCCATTGAAACGGGGACGAGGTCGCAATTTCTCCAGAGCAGCAACAGGCTTTTTGCCTTTTATAGCTTCTGCCAACCCTGTCCATCCTTTGAGCGGATAACGTCTATGGAGTTGCTCGACCACATTCTCAACGATCAGGCTCCGGCCTCTTAAAAACTCCAGAAAGTTACTCAAAAGACTCAGACGAAGTCCTATGCCCTCTTTATTGACTGACTGGCCTTGCTGACGAATCCACGCCAAGAAGAAGCTTTCTTTTTGAAGATGCTTTAAACCTCTTTCAGCGCCTGCCCGGTTGTTTAGGAAATGATTAAAATGGGAAAGGTAGCGCACATAGATCTTTCGGGTTGAACGGTTGTGCTCTCCCAATTTTTCCTCGGCAAAGGTATGGATGAGATTTTGAAGGTCTTTCATAGCACATCCTCCCCGTCATTTAAGGCCACCTGGGCGAGCCCCTCCATGTCAACCTTCAGATATACGCTGGTGGATGAGGCCCTGAAGTGCCCAAGGAAATCCCCGATGACTTTGTACGGTGTCTTGTCAGCAAGGAGCCGATGGGCAAGACTATAGCGAAACAGATGGGCCCCTAGGCGATCGAGTAAGGGAATGCCGGAAGCAAGAAGATATTTTTTTGCTATCCGCGTGACAGGTTTGCCAGATCGAAGGGGACGGATGGGAGCAGGGAGAGAGAAGAAGAGCTGACGCAGGCCTGTTTGGGGTCTGCCTTTTCTGAGGTATTCTATGATCGCTTCCCCTGCCGGCGCACTCAGAGGAAAAACGTCACTTCTCCGCGTCTTACGGTCCTTTAAGTGGATCTTGCCGCCAACCCAGTCCAGATCATCAAGAGTCAGCCTGGCCACTTCAGCGGCTCTCATTCCGTAAGCAACCAGAAGTACGAGGATGGCATAATCCCGGATGCCCGACCTGGTGGTCCGATCCACGGATTCCAAGACTCTTTGGACTTGATCTGCATAGAGAAATCGAGGAAGCGATTCTTGGCTGTAAATGCGTGGTCTTGGGAAGGCGCAAAGCCCGGGAGCAAGAGATTGGCCCTGGACTTGAAGAAACCGAAAGAGACTTCGCAGAGCACTGCAAACACAATTCATCCCTCGTCTGCCTACCCTCATTCCCTCCTTGCTGAGATAGTCGTAGAGGATCTGCCGGTTCCATTGAGAACAGGGAAGATCCCCTAAGGTCTGAACATGGGCCAGGAACCTGCGTACATAGACTGAATAAAGAACGATCGTGGGCTCCGCCAATCCACGCTCTGTACGGTAGAAACTCACAAAGTCTGTAAGAGTCCTTTGCAAAGAAGAATTCAAGCCTGAAGGAGGAGCAGGAGACGGTTCGATTTCTCCGGTGGTTTCGAGAAACCGAAGGAATGATTTTATGTGGTGGGTGACTTCTTTACCAAGCCTTCCGGGATCTTTCGTTCTCCCTTTCCTTTTGGATTTCTGGACCCGACTGTGCACAAAAGAAGAAACATACACAGGGATCTCTTCGATAGTGCTTACAACACCCCTACCGGCTAGGTAATCGCTGAACGAACCTAGCAGATAGAGATTGTAGGCCATCGTTTGCTTTGCATATCCTTTCTCCGCCATCCATGTGAGATACGACTGAATCTTAGGCGCAAATTTCTTCCGACTGTACCGGTCCTTCGTCTTCTGTTCTGTCAATACCTGTTCAAACATACGAATCTCTCCTTTGATAAAGATTATTCTTCCAGGTCCCTTCGAAATAGAAGTCCTGAGATCTCCTACCTCGGATTATTTACAATGAAGGTTGTTAGGATAGAAGCTTAAAAAGACAAATGGTCTTCAAAGGAGAAATCAGAAGGGGGGGTGCCCTTATTATGTGAGGTTTAATTCATCGACATCAAGCAAAGAGAGAGTGGTCCTGAATTATCTTCCCATAATTCGAATCCCAACATAATCTCGACAATGGCCCTTCTTTCCGCTCCCACCAGCTCGCTCACACCATCGCCTCTCTCGGCATCTCGCTGATTCACTGCACCCCGTACCGTCCCGAAGGGAAAGGAAAAGTCGTGAGGTATTTCAAAACACTCCGAATGCAGTTTCTCGCCCTTCTTCCTCCCACCCTCTCTCTGAGCGCTCTCAACCAACGGTTTGAACAATGGTGTGACCAGACCTATCATCGAACCGTCCATGGCACCACCAAAGAAACACCCTGGGATCGCTACACCCAGCACCTTCACAACTACAACACCCAGCTCCGGGTGGTCAACACCATAGCACTCTTTCTGCCGAAGATGGGTTTAAAAACAGAACCAATAAAGTATTACAAAAACAAACAAGAAACGAAGGGGGAGGATAAAATGAGAAAAATTCATGAAATCTATTTGATAAACCAGCCCTTTATCAAAACTCTTGCCCGACGATATTCAAAAATTGATCATGCTGTAAGTTACGAAGATCTCCTCAGTGAGGGATACATCGCGGTTGCAAATGCCCTCAAAAGCTTCAAATCCCAAAGTAATCTTACCTTTTCTTCCTATTTATGGTGGCATCTCCAGAAGAGGTTTCAGTCTGCTCTTGGGACCGATAAGATTGTTGAAGTGAAGTATAGCGATGGCAAGGAAGGGGTTTTACCTTATAGGGAATTTTTACGGATAAAAAGGTCTCTGCCGGAAGGGACTACATGGAAAGTCGCTTCGCTTCTGTCTTCCCTTGAAGAATTATCTGGGGAGAAAGGGGAGTTATGGTAGAATCCATGGAAAATATTGGGCAGCCGGAGGTTTTCCTTGTAAATCCCATAGAAACCTTCCCACCGGGGTTGGACACCCCCCCTGACCATGTAGCGCAACATCCTCAACCCCCACTTGACGATGTAGCGCAACATCCTCACCGCCCCTCAAAGGTAGTACCAGATGAAAGGGAGCCAAGAAAAGTTCTTCTTTCCCTGGCTGACTACATCATGCTCACTAAAGATGAGCAAAAGAAATCTCGTTGGGCTTTATATAGAGCCTTTCGTTCAGGTAAGCTTGGTCTTTCGGCAGAAGTCCTTTGCATTGGAAAAAAGAGATATTACTTCGTTAAGGTTGATGACCCGAAAATAATAGAAAAAGCCATAATTAACAAGAGAGAAAAGGAAATATTACAAATGCTTGAGAAAAGCTTAAGTTACATTTATATCCAAGTTCCACTCAATATGTCTCAGGAGGTGGATTTAATTTCCTCTCCGGACAATCCCAGTTATAAACGGTTCCATGAATTTATTAATCAAAGCTCGGGTGTGGTTTTGTTGATCAAAACCAATTCCAATCATACGCCAGGCGTCAAAAGAAGGATAAAAATTCGGAAGGAGGATTATCAGAAGGTTTTAGAAATTGCAAAGGCTAATGACCTGAGCGTGGGTAAAGTGATCGTCGCATTTCTCAAAAGTTACTTTAAGGCAGAATAGAATATATGATTTCTGGAAAAAACCAAATAAAGGAGGAGAACATGGAGATATGTCACTTAGCAGTTGACGGTTTGAAGGCAAACCCAGAGAATCTTTTTAACCCCCTTATATCTCACGAGTATGAGGATTTGAGGGAAAGTATTGCCAGGCACGGGGTTCAGGTTCCGCTGATTGTTGCTCCGGCGGAAGATGGTTTTTATACCGTAATTTCTGGCAATAACCGCTTAAGAGTTGCGAAAGAGATCGGAATAAAGACACTTCCCTGTAGCATTCTCGAAACCGTGTCAATTGAGGGGGCCTTGGATACGGATATATTCAGGCGCCACCTGAGTCCGGAAGAGAGAGCCCATTATAAAACCCTCAAGGAGGCAAAATGTGAGGAAGCTTTAGAAAAGGAAACGAAGAAGAAGCTTCATCCTGAACTGTTTGAACAATATAAAAAAGGTTTAATCAGTCGTAAATTCGCCATCGAGGTAATGAAGCTTAACATGGAGGAACAAGCCTCTCTGCTTAATTCACTTTCTCGACCCGTAGAAACTGTGGAGCATACACACGAAATTTCAACCGAAGATGAAGAGGCCTCCGGACTTGGGGAAGAAATTGTTCGTCTCAATAAGATTCTTGATAAAAAAAACCGTGAGATAAAGGAGTTGAAGGAATGGAAGGAGGAAAACAAAGAAAAGATCGAAGAGAAACTCGAGGGGCTAAAGAAGGAGAAGTCTAAGGCAAGCGAGGTGGTGAGGAGGGAGTTTGAGAAGGAGATCAAAAACCTCATGGAAACCAATGAGAAACTTGCAAAACAAATCAAATCAAAGCAGGCAGAGATAGAGAGACTTGAAGAGGAGAAGGAGAGGTCCAGGAGGCATCTCTCAGACGGGGAGATTGAGATAAAGGCCGGGAAGGTCTTGCTTGTCGAAGAAGAAAGAAAGTATATGGTAAACATAGTGATTTATCGTTTGGATGAGATGATCGAAGGGATTCAAAGGATACAAGAACACCTGGATAAACACGATGACCTTTCAAAGAGAATGGAAAGTCTGGCCCTCGAAAAAATCGGGTATATTTTTGATGAATTGGGAAAACTCTCAAACAGAATAAGTAAAAATATTCAGCAGGATACCTTTTTGCAGAAAGAGATGCGAATTTGATCAATAAAAAGATAAAAGCCATCCTTACGCCCCTCCCTTGAGAAGGCTGAAGAATTATCTCCGCTCCCCCTCCCAATGCGGGAGATTCCAGCTTCAAGGGGGATCTCCCGCCCCTCCTTTTTTAGTTCTTCTCGAAAGGCCAGAGTAATACTTCTAATGCAAGGATATTAAAGATACCCTCAGGGGGCAGCTATTGATCCAGGTCAAAGTGGGTCATCTTGTGCCTGTTATGGTGGTAAAAGCCCTGCCCGATCATGATTCCCTTCTCACCATTGTTGCAGGCACAGAGCTTATGGCCCTTCTTCCGAAGAGTTATTCAAACAGGACATACAGGGTGGGAGACAATACCCTCGCCTCCATCTACTCTATTGATGGAGCCAGGATAATCCTCTCTCAGAGGTCATCGCAATACTTTCGCAAGCTCACGGAGTTACTCCTTTCTCCTCTTCTTCAGGATGGAAAGATCGAGGTGAAGAGGGCGGCCACAGCGCTCAATGCACGATTTGCGAAGGTTTCCATAAAGAGTCTTAACGGGGAGGAGCCTCTTCCAGTCTCGATTCCATACCTCAAAGATCTTAAGCGCTACACGGATGATACCATCACCCTGGTTAAATTTTCTCATGATCTAAGGGAGTATGTGGTTAATTCTCTCTCACCTGCCCCAAGAGAGAGAGTAAAAAAAGTAATACATTTTCAGACGCTGAGGGAGGTTCTTGTAACGGTTGAGCCTCAATATCTCGGTCTATTTTTAGGGAAAGGGGGGATGAACGTAGCGGTTTCATCGAAGCTGGTAGGGGTAAGCATCAAAATTGATGCGGTTTAAATTTTTCGGAAGTCACCCAAAAGGGAGATGTGTGGGTCAAAAACAAAAAGTCCCGCCTGGGACGGGACTAAAAAAGGAGGAAAAGATGGATGCAGTTATTCAAAAGGATGAAATAGGGAATGGGAGAGCAAATAACAGGGAAGCCATTATTGAGCGAAAGCTCAGGCTTGTCGAAAATCCATCAAGCATCGTCATTGCACCGAAGACGAGAGAGGGACACACATTTGTAAAAATCCTTTTTGCCTTTGACCGGGCAGTCAGCAGAATCAGGCTTAGGGCCGGGACCTATATCAAGGTTCAGGATGCGGTGTCCTGCCTCAAGCAGGCAGAGGGTTTTATTGCAAGTCTAAACGAACTTATCCTCTCTCTCGGGGACGGCAGGGCTGCTTTTGGATCCTATTTTGAGGATCCGGAAACAAAGAAGATGCTTGCCGGGAGGCTTTCAACTTACATTATTCTTCCCCGAACGAGCGAGGGGAAAGAGGTTGCGCTGATGATCAAGAGGCTCGACCCCGCTATCCTCCAGTTTCGAAGTATATGCACGGACTTTGCGAGGTCGGAGGAGATCCTAAAAAATCTAATCGAAACAATAATGAACTTCGACATGATGGTTCAGGGACTCTCCTCATTGGCAAGTATCCCCTATGACCCGCCGAGGGACCTTGGAACATTGTTAAAACTCTCTTCCCCCGTGGATCAATCACTGGAGACTCATGTCGAAGACTCGACTCTGCGAGAGGAAGAGGCTCCCCCAAAGAAGGGGCGAAAGTCCGGAGGAATGGTTTGAGGGCATCCCTTCCGGTTCTTATCACTGTCCTGGTCCTTATTCTCCCCGTTAATCTCTTCGGGTTCTGTTTCGAGGAAGCGGGGGAGCTTTATGGAATCTCCCCCCTTCTTCTTCATGCCATTGCAGGGGTTGAATCTAATTTTAATCCCAATGCCTTTAACAGGAATTCAAACGGATCTTACGACTTTGGGATCATGCAGATCAACTCCTTCTGGGCGAAAGAGATCGGGATGAGAAGCTGGCTTACGCTTGGTGATCCCTGCGCCAATATTAAGACCGGGGCCTGGGTGCTCTCTCGCTGTATTGAGCGCTATGGTTACACCTGGGAGGCGGTGGGCTGTTACAATGCCCGATCACCCCAGAAAAGGGTGGTATATGCAAACAGGGTTTACAAAAAACTGAAGGAGTTAAGCGGGGGTAGGTAGTATGTTTAAAAACCTGACTGTAAAACAGAAGCAGAGGGGGCTTGCCATTGGGCTGGCCGCTCTCTTTCTCGGATTGATTCTCTTGGGCTCCTATTGCAGCGAACAGACGAAAGAAACCAGGGTCCAGGAAAAGAAAAAATCGTCAAAAAAGATGACTCTCCTTACGGACCGGGTTGAAAAGGACCTCTGGATAGCGGCGGAAGGTCAAAACATCAAGGCCCTTGAAAAGAGCAACGAAGAACTCCGGTCAAAGTTTGAGCAACTGACGAAGGAGCTTGACGATACCCGTAAGGATATCAAGAAGAAAGAGTCAGCGCCAAAGCTTCCCCCCGTTCCTCCCCCAAGACCGATCCAGGAGAGGTCCGGTAGAAAGACTGATCCTGACTTTCCCCCGCCTGAAGAATTCGCCCCCTTTTCTCCCGCAAAACCTTCAGCATCACAGAGAGCGGAAAAAGAGAGGGAGAAAAGAATTGAGCCTCAGCCTCCCACCGGTTCATCAATAAAAGTCTTTAAGGAGGAAGTCCCAAAAGAGAAGAAGGAGTCAGATAAGAAGTCCCGCAAGGATCGCAAGAAGGATGAGGCGACCTGGCTTCCTTCGGGAAGCTTCATGAAGGCGGTGACCCTTAGCGGTCTCGATGCTCCAACTTCAGGGGGTAGCCAATCCGAGCCTTATCCTGTTTTGCTTGGCATTACGGATCTCTCGGTTCTTCCTAATCGGTTCAGGATGAATCTCCGGGAATGTTTCATCATCGGCGCGGGATATGGAAATCTTTCGGATGAGAGGGCCTATATCCGGACGGAGACGCTCTCCTGCGTGAGAAGCGATGGCGCCGTGGTCGATGTCTCGCTCAAGGGGCATGTTGTCGGCGAAGATGGAAAGCTTGGCATGAGGGGAAGACTTGTGAGTAAACAAGGTCAGAAGATTGCGATGGCTCTCGTTGCAGGTATGCTTGGGAGTTTCGGAGACGCCTTTCGCCCGCAGACGGCCAACGTACTTCAGCTCGATCCCAATAAGTCCGGGATATTCCGCAACGACCCCATGGATATTCTCCAGGCGGGAGCCCTCGGCGGCGCTGGAAGCGCCCTCAATAGGGTCGCTGAATACTATCTCAAGATGGCGGATAAGGTCTTTCCAATCGTGGAGGTGGACGCAGGCAGGGAAGTCGAGGTGATTGTGCTCAAGGGGCAAGAGCTTAAAATTCAAGGAGGAGGAGGATGATGATGATAAAAAAAACGGTATTCCTGGTGTATTTTGTTCTCTTATTTTCGACGGCTTCGTTGGCGGAAGTCCCGAAGGAGAGTATTGAAAAGATGCTCCCTGGTTCTATCAGGATCGACAGTTTCAGGTTTGACAAGGAGTTAAGGCTCTATGAGGTTATCTCCCAGGGGCAGGTTTTCTACATCACTGAGGATTTGAAATTTTTGATCGTTGGAAATGTGATTGACCTGAAAAACCTTCGTAACCTTACGGCCGATAAGGTCAGGGGCATTAGGAAGGTTGAATTCGCCTCCCTTCCCAAAGAGGACGCAATAAAAATCTCTGGAGGCAAGAGAGCGATTGCCGTATTTACCGATCCCGATTGTTCTTTCTGCAAGAAGCTTCATGGAGAGCTTAAGAAACTAAAAGACACCTCGGTCTATATCTATCTCTTCCCCGTAAGCGATGAGGGAAGAAAAAAATCTATTCAGATCTGGTGTTCAGGGGAGAAGGCGCAGGCCATTGAGGTCGCTTTCAATGGAGGAACTCTTAAACCGGCAAGCTGCCAGAATCATCCTGTTGACCGGATCCTCTCTCTGGGAAGAAAGTTATTCATCAATGCAACGCCAACGATCATTACGGACGGAAATGAGATCATTAATGGCTATGTGGACTCAGGAAAGATTCAGGCGATTCTCGATAAGGGTTTGAAAGGAGAATGAGATGTTGAGGCTAATTTCAATAATTTCTCTTCTATTAATGCTGACCTCCTGTTCGCCGAAGTATGCCTGCAAGGACAGAGTAGATATTGATGGAGAAAAATGCGATCCCATCACAACCGTCTATGAGAAAAAAATGATCGGGAAAGACGGAGTTTCGCAGGGAGAGGAAAAAGGGGTCTCGCCGAAAAAGAAGGAGGCGGCTTCAACCAGGGAAAAGACAAAGGTCTCTCCTTCCGAAGATGTCGAAGCTGTCAGGAATCTTTCTTTTGCGGATGAGAAGCCTTTGAGACTTCCGCCAAGGGTTGTCAGGATATGGGTGGCTCCCTGGGAGGATGGGGATGGGGATCTCCACCAGAACTCTTATATCTACAGTGAAATCTCTCCCAAGCGTGGCAGGTGGCTCTTCGGGGAGAAGGAGTTGTTATCCACCCAACCCATTTTTCACCCACTGGGCAAGATTGGCGGCGATGATTCCCGGAAGGCTGAAAGCGAGAAGAAGGAGAAGCAGGAGTTAAGGGAAATCGATTTAAAACCGAAACCCCAGGCTCCGCAAAGAAATATTCAACCTGATTCAAGGACTCCAAAGTAATATTAAGAGTATATGGGGAGGCGCTTTTTAGGAGAGCGCTTCCCTGGTCGAGCTTGGTGGATCTTCTTTCGACCTTACCGCTTCCCTTCCCCTTAGGATGGGGTGAATACAGTAAGAAAGGAGGTGAAAAAAAGGTATGTATAAGCGGATGGCGTTCCTTGGTGTCGTTATGGTGATGCTTTTTGCCGGGCGTGCCCTGGCAGGAACTGGCGGAACGGAATTTCAGGAGATTTACACAACCCTGACCGACTGGACCACCGGTTACCTCGGCAAAGCCATGGCCGCAGGACTTTTCCTGACGGGCATGGCGATTGGCATCATCAGGCAGTCCTTGATGGCTATTGTCTTGGGGATTGCCGGTGGAATGGCTGTGCATTACACGCCCAATATCATCGATGCAGTAGTCACGGCTCTGATTTAACAACCCCTTCCGGGATGGAGGAGCGTCCCTCTTCCATCCCGCCTCTAACTTTTCTGACCCTATGGAAGCGCTAAAAGCCCAAAGAATAATGCTCCAAAGACAACCCCTTTCGGAGCTTCTCCCTTATCTTTCGTATGATCCTGAGACGGGCATTTACGGCCTCGACCAGGGTGTTGGTTTTCTTTTCAAGTGCAGTCCTCTTATTTTTGCAAACGATGAGACTGCAAAGGTTATGAGGGGACTACTTGAGTCCTCCTTTCCTCCCGGAAGTTCAATCCAGTTCATGTTTTTTGCATCCAGGCGTATTCGCTCTGTTCTCGATAGCTATGTTCTTTCGCGGGAAAACACTCACGGCGATTCCATCTATTCGGAAATGGCAAGAAGAAAGAGGGATTTTATCCTCAGAGGCCGGGAGAAATCGCTTTTTAAGGGATTTGACCTCAGGGTGAGGGATTTCAATCTATACATCTCTTTTGTCGTGCCCACCGCAAAAACCCCGGCGGATTACAGGGAGGCCCTTGAGAAGACAAGGGGAATAAAGGAGACGGTGGAGAGAACCCTCAGCACAGCGCATCTGCATCCTTCTAATGTGGATCCTGCCGGGCTTATCAACCTTCTCTTTGAACTTCTAAATCCGAATCATTCAATAGACGAGCCTGCCCAGTGGAGTCCAAATATTCCCATAAAGGACCTGGTGATGTGCTCTGACACCGAGGTCAGGGTGGAGAAGGATCATCTGAATTTGGATGGAAAGATCTGTAAAAGCTTCACGGTCAGGCAGTATCCCGAACAGTGGGATATTTCCAGGGGGATCGACTTCTGCGGCAGTCTCTTTCAGAACGTAAAGCAGATTAACGCTCCATTTCTCATATCCCTGAACTGCGAGTGGCCCGATGTGGTCAAGGAGACGAATGTAATTCGGAGAAAGGCCATGGCTGCAAGCTACCAGGCATTTGGTCCCCTCGGTAAGTTTTTCCCGAAGCTCTCGATGAAGAAGGATCATTTTGATTCATTTCTTGTAAGCCTTGAGGACAGGGAGACGCCTTTCTTCGGCTATCTGAACATCTTCTTTTACGGGGACGATCAGGATCATGCCGCTGAGGTCTCAGGCGCGATTCAATCTATTTTTCGTTCTATCGGGTTTATCCTCCAGGAGGATACCTATATCATGCTTCCCCTCTTTCTCCAGATGCTTCCGATGGGTTATCTGCCCGGCGCACAGAGGGACCTGAGAAGGAGAAAGACCTTTACCACGTCGAACATCTCTGAGCTTCTCCCCGTTCAGTCTGATTGGAAGGGTATGGGGGCTCCTGTTCTCTTCTTTATCGGTCGAAGGGGTCAGCTTCAGTTTATTGATATTTTTAGCAATCCTACGGGCGGTTACTCCGGGATCATCAGCGCCGCGACGGGCGCAGGGAAGTCTGTCTTTGCCAATGAACTTACCCTCTCTTATCTCGGCGTGGGCGCAAGGGTATGGGCCATAGACATCGGCAGGAGTTATGAGAAGCTCTGTAAGTTTCTGGATGGGGACTTTGTAGTGTTTGGAAAGGAGGCGAAGGTCTGTCTCAATCCCTTCTCAAGAGTGATCGATCTCAATGATGAGATGCCCCAGTTAAAGGCGATCATTGCTCAGATGGCCTCATCCCAGGCCCTTGATGAGCTTTCCCTTGCCTATATCGAGGAGGCGATTCAGCAGGAATTTGCAACGAAGGGGACTGCTACGACTGTGAGTGACATTTCAGAGTATCTTTTCCAGGGCCACGACCAGAGGCAGAAGGAGCTTTCCAAGAGGCTCTACCCTTTTACCGCAAAGGGAGCTTATGCCGGATACTTTGAGGGTGAGTCAACGCTTAATCCGAAACAAAGGTATGTGGTTCTTGAACTCGAGGAATTGAAGGCGAAGAAAGACCTTCAGGAGGTCGTTCTTCTCTCTCTCATCTACCAGATTAACCAGGAGATTGTCCGGGACCGCTCTGAAAAGAAGCTGGTGATTATTGACGAGGCGTGGGACCTTCTTACCGGCGGGAATACCACGTCCTTCATGGAGACCGCCTACAGGAGGTTTCGGAAATACCAGGGGGCCTGCATCTCGATCACACAGAGCATAAACGACTTCTACCGCATCCCTGCGGGCCAGGCCATTATCGAAAATGCGGACTTTATGTTTCTTCTTCGCCAGAGGCACGAGAGCATAGAGGCGTTAAAAAGGTCTCAGCGGGTCTCCCTTTCTGAGGGGGTCTATGAGATTTTAAAGTCTGTCCATACGGATACGGAAAACTACTCGGAGATTTTCATCTATACGCCCGTTGGCCTTACGGTCGGAAGGCTTATTATTGATCGTTTCACGCAACTGCTCTACACCACAAAACCCGGCGAGTATGGGAAGCTGAAAGAATACCTCGCAGGCGGCCTCTCAATCTCGGATGCCATCCTGAGGATGATGGAGGAAGAAAAAAAGTAATACTAATAATATCCTTCCCATTAGAAATTTGACGGGACGGAGGAGTCTCTCATGTTTCCCTTTATCCTTTCGCTCTCCCTTCTTGTGGGACAGCAGACATATCTCTACAATTCGGAGAACGCCTATTTCAAGGAGGCCCCTGCATTCGTTCTTAAGGCCGAAGCGCCCTCCCATACTCCCAAAACAGTCAATCCACAAATAGTCTCAAAACCACAGCCAAAACCCCTGAGGATCGATGTGAGGGAGATTGAGCCTCTGACGATCGAGGTTAAGCCTCTATCCCCCTTGAAAATGGAGCCGGAGGGAAAGATGGTTGAGACGGTCTATTTCGATTTTAACTCCCCCATGCTCAAGCCCACTGAAAAGGCAAAACTTGACGGCCTTTCAAAGAATTTTATCTATGAGATGACCGGCTATACCTGCGATATTGGAACGAAGGATTACAATGACGGGCTTGCTCTTAAAAGGGCCGAATCCGTGAAGGAGTATCTTGGGGGCCTGGGAAAAGCAAGGGGCGAGGGCAGGTGTTGTTATGCCGACAAAACAGATAAGTCTAAAAACAGAAGGGTTGAGATAAAACCCCTCGATGAAATAAAACCCCTGCCTGGTGTGTCAAAATTTAATAATCAACCCTTAAAAAAGAAGGTTTTAAAATCAAAGGAGGTGTTTCCATGAAATTGAAAAAGATGTTCTGGCTGGCTGGTTTTCTGGTTTTACTAATTGCATCCCCAGGTTTTTCAGAAGTAAAGAACCTGGATCTCTCAAGGGCGTCGGGATCGAGCCAAGCGGTTTATGACTCCGGAAGATGGGAGCTTAAAACCGATCCATCTTCGAGCAATACGATCTTGAGTGAAACCCGCCCTCAGATACAGAGCGGAACCCACCAGTATACCGAACCTACTCTAAATACGTTTCCAACAGTAAAACTTGGGGTAAACCTTGGAGGAACCGGTTCTGATGGAAACCTTGACCTCTCGCTTGGGTGTTACGGTCACGGTATGACATGGGTAAATAACTTTGAATTTTTTTATCAAAACTCTTCTGTCGAGCATTGGAGCGGTCCAACGTGCCTGATTAATACGGATGTCAAGAGTGTTTTTAATTTTACAACGGTCAATATTCCCAATGGGACGCACCTCAGGGCTACAGGCTCGAATGCCCTTAAAATCTATGCCACGGGAAATGTGACGATAGGAGGAGTCATCAGTGTAAGTGCCGCAGGAAGTACGCCTGGCCCTGGTGGGTATGGCCCTGGTCAAGGACCCGGTGCAGGCCAGAGCATAACTACGAATGTTTTAGCGACTTATAGAGTTTGTCCTTCTGGAGGTGGTGCCGGAGGCGTAGGGGGAACCGGGTATAATACCGATGCCGGTGGTACACGATTTGCCATTGCCGGAGGAAACTCTTATTCTCTTGAACCGATAGACAGAGGTGGCTCAGGGGGTGGTAGTCTAACTTACAATGGACTTACCGCGCCTGGCGGTGTAGGTGGAGGAGTTGTCTTAATAGAAAGCAATGGGACGATGCAGTTCAATTCTACCGGGAAGGTCTTTGCGGCTGGTGGATATCCAACAAAACATTTTAGATTGAACGGGACATTAGGAGATGGAACCTGTAGTGGCGATAACTCTTATTGCATTAATGCAGGGGCTGGAGGTGGCGGAAAGATTATTCTGTCTGCACGAAATATTATTGGAAATTCAGCTACGCTCTCTATTAGGGGAGGGTATACAGGTGCCGACAGTATATTAAAAGATTCTTACGGATTGGGTAATGGTGCGGGTGGATGGTTAATAGTAAGATCTTATGCAGGTGGCGTGGCCCCCAGTTTCAATTATGATATAGGTCATGGGGGGCAAGGACAATGGTGGGGGTGGTCATACGCTGGTGGAAGTGGAGTGCTTCAGAACGCACCCCTTTCGATTGAAAGCGCTCCTGTTCACTGCGCAGGCACATTCATCTCAACTATTCATGATCTTTTAAGTGCAGATACATTAAAGATATGGGAGTATGCAACTCACACTCCTTCATCAACATCGGTTCAGGTTAAAATTAGGCACGGTTCAACGCCTTCATACGATCCGATGTTATGGAGTGATTGGGTTAATGTTCCTTCGAGCGGTTCGTCCCTGCCTTTAGGTAGTCGTTATGTCCAGTATAGGGTTGATATAACAGGAGGAGGAACAAGCTCCTGCACCGCTTCCCCCACATTTGGGTATGTTAGCTTTAAAAAATACAGCTACTTTTCCGGCCCCGGCGTTGTGGCGACCGATGGAGTGCAGAGCCCCAGGGCCGGCCTCATTAATGGCGTATCCATAAACCAGAACACCCCCGCGAATACAAGTATAAACTGGGCGGTATCTACCGATGGATCGACCTGGAAGATGTATTCGGGCGGAGCCTGGCAAAACATAAGTTCGATAGTGACGGGCAACAGTGCCAATGAGATTGCAGGGATTCCATCCACTAAGTGGCAGGAGTTGGGATTGGGTTTGATCAGGTTTGCCTTTGCCATGGGAGCGGAGGATCCAAACAAAACACCTTCTGTTTCCGGGATATCCGTGAATTACTCTCCGCTTCAGGTGAATGCAGGATCCCTTGTCTGCCCTTTGTCCATTTACAGGGGACAGGTTGGGACCTGCTCAGTTACCGCCTCTTCAAACTACTACGGGACCCTGAGTTATCAGTGGTCGTCTTCATCCGGAGCAACGATCAATCCTTCGGGCAACACCACCGAGATTTCCTTTGACTCAAGGGGCGCAAAGACAGTCAGGGTCAGGGTCTACGTGGATGGCGCGCCTGAGGCGGATGTTACCAAGACCGCATCAATAGATATAACTGAAACTCCAAAGCCTTCCGTCCTCATAGATGGGCCAAGAAGCGTATTTCAGGGTCAGGAGGCAAGCTACGGCGCAAGGGTTATTTGCCCTCCGGGCTTTAATTGTCTATCTGAATTTAATGTCGATGGTATAGTCTACCCGGATCCTGTAACCGTGGGGTTCTTGCAGCTTCGGAGTTATACGATCATCGGAGCGGCCTGGGTGGCCGGTTTCCCGGATACCAGGGTGGAATCAACCATAAAGGTTTATGTAAGTGAGATGAAGAAGCCGTTTGTCTCTATCAGCGCCCCAAGGCTGGCGGAGGTCGGCGTTCCGATAACGCTTAAAGCCTTTCTTTCGGCCCGGTTTGGGACGCCTGTCGGTTATTGGACGCTTCCTGATGGGTCAAGGGTTGATGGAACAGAGTTAATTTACACGCCCACTCAAAAGACAGACAATCTCCGCCTGTCTTACTCTGCTTACATCGAGGGTTATCCTGATACGTTTGTGACATTTGAAAGCAGGGTGATTAAGGTTGACACCTACGAACTTCCCCAGTTTAAAATCAAGAGTTATGTGAGGGGTTCCGAGGGGTATGCCCCCTATGCCATAGCCCTTGGCGTGACCGGAGACATGGCAAGGGTTATTGACTACGGGGTCAATCTCACCCACCGATGGGATCTCGGCGATGGGACGGTAAAGGATGGTAGAAATCCGAAGATGGTCAGTCACATCTATAGCCATCCAGGAACTTACACCATAACCCTGACCGTTGATGATGAGAGGGGCAACTCAATAAGCGATTCCATAACGTTGACCGTCCTGGATGTTCCTGAGATTTCGGTTCAATCCTTTAAGGTCTTCGCCTCAAACAAGTATAACAGGGTTCCTCTCAACGTCTTTGCAAGGGCGTTTATAACGGGAGGCCATCCCAGACTTGATAAGATCGCTTCCTACCAGTGGACTGTAAATGGAGAGTCGGTCGGCGAAGATAGAATTACTTCCATCAACTTCAGCGAGCCCGGGGATTATATTATTGGTCTGTCTGTAACTTCTGCGAGTGGAAAGACCGCTTACGGAGAGTATCCGATTACCGTAAATCCAAATCAACCCCCCAGGTGCACGATCTCCTACATGGACTACCCAAGGATGAAGACTACAAAAATCGTTTCATCCTGTAGCGATCCGGATGGAAGGATTTTGGAGTATAACTGGGATCTCGGAAACGGGTTCACCTCAAAAAACTCCAGGGTCTATGTGAAGTATGAGGAGAGCGGAACCTACAATGTGACATTAAGGGTGAAGGACAACTCAGGAGAGGAAGCGGTCTTCTCTGAATCCGTTACGATTCAGAGATAGATTTTAGCCTCTCCTTTAACCCCGGCTCCGTCAAAAGGGCCGGGTTTTTTTATCGGGGGAACAGGATTCACAGTATTACTAACTTAACGGGTTATTGAGGAGGCGGGTTAAATGACAAGAATACTGCGCTACATAGACGATCCGGTAAGCTTCTTCTTTTGGGACATAGACGAGGTGACGGTATTTGCCGTGTTTATGGTCGTAGGCATTCTGACGGATGCGCTCACCTACCTGATCGTGGTCGGGGTTTTGCTTTCATTTATTCTTTCCAAGGTCAAGCAGTCGAGGTCGGAGGGGTTTTTCATGCACGTCCTGTATTGGTCGGGGCTTTACAGGCTCAAGGGCTGTCCTCCGAGCTGCACCCGGGAATTTGTGGAGTGAGAGATGCGTTTTGAAAAATGGATCAGGGACTGGAAGACCGCTCTTGCGGAGAATTTCTTTTTAAGATCATTATGCCTTTTGCTGGCGTTGGGCCTCATTTTAAACGCCTCCCTTTTCAAGCGAAAGGAAAGGATTATCGTAGTTCCTCCTGAAATCAATAAGCAATTTTGGGTGGAGAGCAACAGGGTGTCGCCGGAGTATCTTGAGCAGATGGGAGTTTTCTTTGCCATCCTGGGTGGAAACCTCTCACCATCCAATGCGGCCTACAGCGTAAAATTCCTCTCAAACTACATTCCATCCGACGTTTATGGCGATGTCAGGACAGAGCTTGCGTCTCAGGCCTCCTACATCGTTAAGCACAATATAACGCAGGCATTCTTCCCTTCGGCGATTAACGTGATTTATGAGGAAAGCAGGGTCCTGGTTGAGGGAAACACGATCAGAAACATTGGAACGACTCGGATCTCCCAGGAGAAGATGGTATTTAACGTGAAGTTTCAGATGAAGGACTTCAAGCTGATGATTGAAGAGTTTTTCATCGACTATCCGGAAAGAAAGAAGCAGAAGGAGCAGAAGGAGCCGAGGGAACAAAGGGAGCAGAAATCGAAATCGAGGGAGGGGAATTAAAATGAAGAGCAGGGGATTATTTTGGCTTTTTGTCTCTTTTATTATCTTTATCTTCAGTCCGCAGGTTTACGGCTTAAATACCGTGACGCTCACCGAAGGTCAATCCATCTTTGTTGATATTTCCATGCGGAATCTGAATCTCGTCAAGTTTCCGTTCTCGGGAGCGAGGGTCTATACGGGCAGCAAGCTTCTTGATATTAAACTTGATGAAGGAAATATCTTCATCAAGTTTATAGAAAACGAACCTCCCTCCCCTCAGGAAGTCTTTTTTATTGTTTCGTCAGGCGTCTACCCAATGATTCTTGTTCCCAAAGAGATTCCCGCTCAAACGATCATTGTGAAGTTGCCGAGGGAGGAGATTTCAGAGGCATTAAACTGGGAGACCTCCCATAGCTACATAGCGGGTTTAAAGGAGCTTATCAAGGCGATGTATGAGGAGCGTCCTCCCAGGGGTTTTGCAGTAAAGGTGGTAGGTGAAGAAAGAATCGGGTGGAAAGAGGCAAAGGTGGTTCTCACCCGGGTCTATACCGGAGCAACCATCCAGGGCGAAGTATACGAAATCACAAATATATCTAAAGAGCTGGCGAGGTTTATTGAAAAGGAATTTTATGAAAAAGGAATCCTGGCTGTCTCCCTGGACCGACATGAGCTTAAACCAGGAGAAAAGACTGAACTCTATCTTGTCAAAAAGACGAAGGCGCAGAGGGAATTCGAAAGGATAATGCGGAAAGATAACCCCCTGGACGTTCTAAGGGGTGAAAGATGAATGGGAAAAGGATTTTTTCCATGCTTTACGGACGCGGACGCAAGAAGTATATCCTTTTTTCTCTTGTCCTGACGCTCATCTTCTTCCTCGCTTTTCACCTCCTTTCATCCCGAATCTCGATTGCCTTTACGATCAAGGGCCAGGAGTGTTTCCCTTATAAATTCTGGCTGATTAAAAAAGGGGGGATTCCAAAAAAGGGTGAATATGTGGCCTTCAAAAACCTTCGAATTGACAAAAGGGCGACATGGGTTAAGGTCATCTCCGGGATTGAGGGAGACCGGATCGAGGTGGAAAGAATTACGGAAGAGGACCGGAGAAAGTCGCCGGGCCTCTTTAATCTCTACATCGATGAGATCGGCATGGAGTTGACGCTCCAGGGTTTTGTCTTTCTCCACAGCCGGGATCCCATGAACGGTTCAAAGGTTTTTGAAGTATTTGAGAAGGATACAAAGGGAAGAGACCTTCCAATAATAGGAGAGGGGAGGATTCCAGGGGGAAGTTATTTTATTTCATCTCCTGCTTTGAGGTCTTATGATTCCCGTTATTGGGGGTTGGTGAATGAATCCGACATCATCGGCAAGGCTTATCCGATCTTTTAAGGAAGCGTTTTTTTTTAGCGTTCCTCTCTTCCTCATTCTCTCCGTCCTTCTATGCCTGCCTTTCTCCGCTTACCCGGCGGAGATCAAGACGCCGAAGGATCTCTCCACTGAATTGATAAGAAAGATTGAGGAGGCGGTCAAAGACTTCCAGAAGCCCCTGAAAAAGGAGGAGTATCAGGAAATTATTTCAAGGACAAAAGAAGAGGCGTTAAAGGGTTTGAGCCAGGGTGAGACAAGGGCAAAACAAGGGTGTCAGCCCGATAGCGCCACCCTCTACTACTTCTTCTCCTTCTCCATGCCGGAGGAGACAATTCTTAGAGCGATGAGAGAGGCGGTAAGAATCAACGGGGAATGCGAGGAAAGGGTAACTCTCGTCCTCAGGGGCTTCGTAAAAAACGACCTTAAGGCAACCGCCAGCCAGTTTTATAAATATCTTCGGAAGATAGGGGATGACATTCCCATTGAGGTTGACCCTGAGCTATTTGAGAGGTTCGATGTGAAAGAAGTCCCGGCGATCGTCCAGGCAAGGGATGACGATATAGCGTTAATAAGGGGGGATATTGTGGGCCTCAATTATGCGCTCTCTCGATTCATAGAGGGATTTAAAGACTACGGGGTCTATGGGAAAACCTATCCCATCATGGAAGAGAACATTTTAAAGGTTTTGGCCTCCAAACAAAATGAGATTGAAAAGAGATTAAGAGAAAGGCTTCCGGAGATTAAAAAGAGGATGTTGGTCCTCACGAAGTATGACGGGGGATTTGAGCAGGTGAAGAAGGAGAGGGTCTATTACGTCAACCCCAAACTTATCTTATCGGATAACATCCTGGACCATCAGGGGAATGTCCTCTTTCCAAAGGGGACGGTTTTTGACCCCTCGAAGTATGTGAAACTCGGTCGTTACGTCATCATTGATGGAAATTCCCGTCCGCAGGCGGAGTTTGCCGTCAAGGGGGACTTCAGAAGGATCATACTCATAAGCGGCGACCTTGAAAAACTTACAAAGACCTATAAAAAGCCTTTCTATTTCGCAAACGATGCGATCATCGAGAGGTTCAAGATCAAGAGGGTTCCGGTTGTAATAGAAGGAGATGGAGAATATGTCAGGGTTACTGAAAAGGCTCTTTAGTATTCTTCTGGTTTTGATTTTGTTTACGCCATCGGTTTGGGCTGAGGATCCCGAGGAGCCAGAGGGTAAGTGTAAAAATGAGTTTCCAAATCTTATAAGCGACATCTGCTGGAAATGTCTCTTTCCCGTGAGGATAGGCGGAAAAAAGATCATGGATTCAGGCAGTATGCCGGACAATTTATCCAGCATCACCGGAAACGCCGATGATTACAACCCTGGCGATTATATATGCAGTTGCGAGGTTGACGGAGAGCTCCATTACGGAATCTATGTCTCCTTCTGGGAGCCTGCGAGGGTCCTTGAGGCTGTCCAGAAGCCCGGATGCTTCCCTTTCCTCTTCGGTCTGGATATGGGAGATTCGATCAATCCTTATGGAGCTTATGGCACTAAGGGGAGGGGCAGGGAGAACCGTGAGGAAGGAAAGGCGTTTTTCAACCTCCACTACTACATTTTCCCCCTCATGTGGATTATGGACCTTCTTGTTGGAGCGGAATTCTGCACTGACTGGATGAGCGACATAGACCTTGCCTACTTTACCGAGGTCGATCCCCTCTGGAACGATGACGAGCTTACGCTCTACATTCACCCGGAGGCGTCAGTCTTTGCAAATGTGATAGCCCAGGCCCTCTGCGCTGTTGACTGTCTTGCGACTACCGTCGGGTTTCCTCTCAATTTAATGTTCTGGTGCGCGGGTTGTTGGGGTTCTTTATATCCCTATACGGGCAATACGGGTGTGAACGATTCTCCGGTAAGGACGACGAGTTTGCTCGCTTCAAGGCTTCTTGCTCGCATGGCAAGGCTTCCGATTCCGCCTGCGATTGAGTATGACACGAGCAGCGCCTCCGCTAAGTGTGGGGGACAGATGCGGCCTTTTCTTAAGAAGAGCCAGTATAAGTTTTCAACCATTTTTCCGATTCCTGAAACAAAAGGAACGTGCTGTCACGGCCTTGGCGAATCAACCTTCACCTGGGGTGAACACCGTAACATCCCCGCAACCGGAGAGCGCCAGACCTATCTTATGTGGAGAAAGAGAAATTGCTGCTTAAAGCTCCTTTCGTCAGATTAATCTCATCTGTCCTGATCTTCTTTCTGACCTTCACATCGACCTTCTCTTTTTCAGTCGAGTTTAGTCGATCTTTGTCGAGATTTTTCAGTCGATCTTCTTTCGACTCTAGCCGATCTTCTCTCATCCCTCGCCTCCTCCTTTATTCGACTGCCTTTGCCCAGGGTTTTGAGGGCGCTCTCGAGACGGGGAAGAGTCTCGGACGGCAGGATGTTCTCAATTATAACCCCCAGAATATCGACCAGACTCTTCAGCAAAGGGGTCTTGGCCCTGCGAATGAGATTGCCCCCAGAGTCGGTGACGCTCAAGGACAGCAGGGAGATTATACGCAATACTATCTAAACCCTGGTGGTATGTCAGGAGCAGGCACTGGGGAGGCAGGTGAGTTTGTAGAGAGTTCTTATGAGCAGAGGCAGAAGTTTGATCTTTCTCAGGATCCCACCTTCGGAAGCGGTTGCCTTCAGAGAGGGGAGGACGGAAGATGCCTCAGGTGGAGCTCTTCCCGTGACTTAATAACGAATACCTACCCCGACTGTGAGAAGGTGGTTATTCCCCGGTATGGAGAAACCAGTGAACAAACCTGCACGGAAACCACTGGCCCCGGAACGATCCATAATTACGATTGTCAGATTCGTTCCGTTGTTTCAATCACCACGGAAGAGGTTCAGGGGCCCTGTGATCAGGTGGTGATCGAGCATAAACCCGGACAGGTTTATGCGGTGTGCAGGGATTATGTGGTTGGCTACAGGGTATTTAAACGACAGCTCAGTTGTTATGCGGAACACTACAGGTATGTTAAAACTGTGCTCTGTAACGGTTGCGGAACCGGCCCCTCTTGCGACTATTGCTTTGGTTCGCAATGTCCCAATGATTTTTATGTAGTGAATCATGAATCAGAGCTTCCCGCAGGCGCTCAGCTTCTTGGAAAAGGTGTAGCCAACGTAACGGTTACGGGAGACTCTGGAAGCAGGGTTGCGCACGGTTCTCTTTCCGACTACTACCTTGTCAGGGAGTCCTCAGTCATAGAGAGAGTGATCGTTTCATGGGATTCCACCTGTGGAAATAACCTGGAAAAGTGGCTCGAAGAGTGTGCCGTCCAGGATTACCAGAAGTGTGACAGTAACGGTTTTAATTGCGTCTATATTATCAGGGATGGTGAGGCAACCGGCCAGACCGTCGCCAAACAGTGTCAGACCTTTGAAAGTTCAATAGAAGGCTATCAAACCCAAAACTGCCGGGATGTATGCGACCCCCTATATGATCAGTGCAGCGTAGATTGTATTAACTGCGCTGGATGCGCTACCTGTGAAGATGCCCGAGACGTTTGCAGAGGAAATTGCGATGATGCCTCCCTTCTGTGTGACAACCTCTGTACGAGCAACTATCATTCCTGTTTCAGTGGGTGTGGAACGAATCAGTCGTGCAAGGATAACTGCACGAACACATACAATTCATGTCAGGCAAACTGCGAAGGAAACAGGGATGGTTGTTATGGTAATTGCGAAGGTAATTATCAGAGCTGCCGGTCCTGTGTCTCAAGCTGCCGGAATCAATTCTGCCAGGAACAGTGTGAGGCGGTAGTCGTAAACAGCGGCTATCAAATCTGTTCTCCTCCCGAAAGCTCTCAGGGAATTGAGATAAACGAAGCCTTAGCCACCCAAACACCTTACCGTCACGTCTTTACAAGCACACAGAGGGGTCTTCCGATAACCTGGCAGACAATCCTTGGAGGGCCGGAAGTAAAAGAGATGCTTAACGACTGGTGGAGCAAGGTAAGGTTTGCCTGTGGTGAGGAAACGGCAAACTGTAAGGTTCTGGAAGAGCAGGGTTGCGTTTATTACAGTCAGAGGTGCGTGAATCAGGATTGCACTCAGGTGGAGTACACCTACCGTTGCGGTCAGGGTGGAATATTGGGTTACACGGTGGCCTACAACTGCGCGGGTCAGCTCAGGTGCATGGGAACAGAGTGCGTTGACGCCTCATACGAGGCCAATACCGACTTTGCTTCCGTGGCCGCTGTAATGGAGGTTTTAAACCAATACCGTGTGGATTCCAAGGGAATGTCAATCTTCCCTGGTCATAAGGCGGAATGCGTAAGAACAGAGGGCTGCTGCCATTCGGGAACTGGAGGTGTCAGCATAGCCGACTATGTCAGCGCCGCCCAATCGGTAATAAAACTCTACGGTTATGCGACAGGCGGGTATGCGACCACATGGGCTGGATATGCAAACGCCTTCACGTATGTTCTTACTACTGGAGAGGCCGGTTCTCTGAGCGGTATCCTCGGAACTACAGTCAGTGACTTCTTGGGAACGACCACATCGACCCTTTGGACTTCGACGGGAACGATCTCTGGCGAGGCAGCGGTGCATATAGGGGCCGAGGTAGCAATAGAAGGAGCGGCAACCACGGTAGCCATAGACACCGCGCTCATCTCCACTCTTGCAACCCTGGCTACGGTTATCACGATAGTCCTCGTGGTATACTCCATCGTGAAGTTTCTTTGGGACTGGTATTTTGAATGCAAAAAGGAGGACATTATTACTTCCCAGAAGGTGAATCTCCGTCTATGTCATCGCGTAGGAGAAAGATGTTGTAAGAAACTCCTGGGGATGTGCACAAAGCATTGTAGGGTCTACTGCTGTTTTAACTCCATTCTGGCAAGGCTTATCCATCAGCAGGGAAGACCGCAGGTAGGCATATCCTGGGGTGATGCGAACAATCCGAACTGCCGTGGGTTTACTCCGGAAGAGCTTGGTTCGCTTGATTTCTCCAGGATAGACCTGACCGAGTATATGCAGTATATCAAGCATAAGACAGAGGTTTCCCCTGAAGAGATGGAGGGGATCGCAAACAAGGTGAAACAGAGATATATCCAGTGACGGGAAGAAGTATTACTTTGATAATGGGAGGAAAAGATGGAAGGGCTTGAAAGGGAAAATCCACAGGGACCCGAAATAGAAGGGATCGAAGTCGAAAAAAGCTCGACCGGGGAGGAAAATTTACCCGGCCCCCAAATGGAAGGGACCAAACGTAACAAGGGAACCAATATTTTTTCGATCCTGGTCTTTTCTGTAGCCATCTCTATTCTCTCAGGAATGGCAAGCGGTTGGCATTTTTCGAGGGCGAACCACAAGGAGGTTGTTGTCCTTGATGTGGCAAAGATAGTCGATGCGAAAAAGAAGGAATTTATTGAGAAATACCGCGACAGGGGAGCCGATCCGAAGTTGAAGCAAGAGATGGAGAGGGAGATCTCTTCTTTCACGGACCGCTTAAACCGTGTCATCGAGGAGGAGTCAAGGGGAAGAATCGTTTTGGTCAGGGATTTAGTTATCTCGGAGGCAAAGGACATAACCCATGAAGTCGAAGTCAAAATCAAGGGTCTTGGCGATAATAGAGCGCCATAAAATAGGGCTTTCGTTAATCAGCCTTCTTCTCGTGGTTTTATTCGCCCTTCCCGCTTATTCCCAATCGAATTGGTGGGAAAGGAGGGATGAGGGTTGGTTTTTCTACAAAGACCCTCCGAAGGAGGAAGAGAAGAAGGAAGAAGAGAAAAAGCCTGATGCAAAGGCGGAGATACCCCCCGTGGCCGATCCTTTCCGACCCGAGAAGCCCGAACCTCCCTTTACGGAGAGGATGAAAAAGAGGGGGGAAGAGCTTCTCTCCCGTGCGATGGAAAACCCGACCATAAATAACGTAAGGGCCTACATGGAACACAATAATCTGATGATGAAGCTCTCCGAGAACTTCTCCCTTGCCTGGCAGAAGACCCTGATGATGCACCCGGAGCTTGGAGGGCCTGCTCCCGTTTCGGACGCCGACAAAGACCTCTACTTCGGTATGGTAAAAAAGAAGGAGAAAGAGATTCTCATGGGGCTTTCGAGAGAAGCGGGCCTTTTCTTCTTCTACAGCGCCTCCTGTCCAAGCTGCGAAAGGCAAGCGGCTCATCTGAGGAGGTTTATGGCCGAATATCCTTACTTTACAGTCAAATCCGTCACCCTTGACGGCGGGGTTCTCTCGGAGTTTCCGGAAACCATGATGGACAACGGAATCGCTTCAAGGCTTGGAGTGGAAAAGGTTCCTTCCATCTTCCTCGCGTTTCCTCCGGACAGGTTTGGGAGGATTTCTGACGAACTTTTAACCATGGATGAACTCAAAAGGAGGTTAGTCTGGTATGCTGCCGAAATCGATACGAATAATTATAGTGGCCTTTCTCGTCCTTAATCTTGCGCTTCCCGCCGGCGTTTCAAATGCCTCCCTCAATAATGAGATGGAGGAAATGTTCCGCAAGTGGGGTTTTAAGGCGACGACTAACGAACCCGGCGCTTATATGGCCCAGACAAGGGGTTTGATCGCAGGAGGCTCTCTCAATCTACGGGCCGGTTATGAACCTGTCCAGCTTTTCTCCATCAATCCCCCCAGGATAAAGGCGGGCTGTGGAGGTGTTGACCTCTTTTTTGGCGGGATAAGCTTTATCAACAAAGACCAGTTTGTAAATATGCTCCGCACTATAGGTCAAAACGCCCTGGGCTATGCCTTTCAGATTGGCCTTGAGGCGGTCTGCCCCACATGCCTTGAGCAGTTAAAGAGCCTTCTTAACCGTATTCAGAGCTGGCAGGATATGTTTACGGACACCTGTCAGGCAGCGAAGTCTATTGTCAACTGGGCCGCAGGCTCCGTTGCTGAGGCTTCACTCTCCGCCTGCGAGCAGAGGATGATCGAGGAGGGTGAGGATCCCGATACCGCCCAGAGGGAGTGCGCCGAAGGAGACAAAACGCTGAGAAAGCTCAAGGAGCTAAAGAATGAAGCGTTTTCCCGGAATACAGTTCCCAGGGCAAAGGTCTATGGAAATGCGGTGTGGGACGCCCTGAGAAGAGTCAACCTTACAAACGAAGAAAAGGAGATCGTCCAGTCCCTTGTCGGAACCTTCGTTACCCAGATGAGCGACAAAGGGGAACCCACGACTGAATACACGGGAAGCACGATTACGCTCAGAGACTTTCTCTACGGCAATCAGAGTGTGATGTTGATAAGAAACAAGACGGTCTCCGATGAGACAAAACCCGAGGTCGAATATGTTGATCATTCCATCTATCCTGGTTTCAAACAGAAAGTAAATCAGATGATCACGCAGATTGCTCAAAAGATACTCAACCGGGTCGCCCTTTCGGATGAGGAGACGGCCTTCATAGAAGCCTCTGTCGTTCCCGTAAGAAGCCTGATTGAAACCACAAGAACAACCCCGGGGCTCCTTAACTCCGCCATTGAGATGACCTCTGATATAGCGGCTCTTGCTATGGCTTATGCGACCGTAAAAAGGTACGTCCATGCGATTGAGAGCAACGTGGGTAAGCAGTCGGTCGTGGAGAGGGACAAGCTTCTTGCTCGGATTGATTCTGTAAAGGCGGATATTCACAACGAACTTACAAGAGAGCTTAAATTCTTTGAGGCCCAGGTCAAGACGTTTGAACTAACTGCCTTCTTTTTAAACCAGGTGGCTCAGAAAGCATCCCCCCCTGTGGTAAGGGCTGTAAAGGCAACAAGATAATGGAGATAATATGAAGACGGGAAGCAATGGCGATCTCAGGGAGAGAATAAAGTCGTGGAAGAATGCTTTTCGGAAAAAGACCCTTTCAGTGTTCTCTTCTTGAGAACTTTGAGCGAAATCTCCGTCCGCTACGCCGGTGGTGCGCTCCGACATGGAGAACGAAAGTTTCCCCGGACAACAATAGAGATCAAAAAGATTGAGGAGATGTTGAATACAATGTGGAGGTCGGGTGATGAGGAGGCCCTGAAGGAATTCAGGGATGCGCTCAAAAAGTGGTATCACCTCAACCTCATGGTTATAGAAAATTATTGCAGCGGGAGAAAGGGAAGGGGATGATTAAAAAAGCGCTTCATATTTTTTCCATCTTAGCCTTTTTTGTGGGGCTTCCCACCCTGGCCTTTGCCGCTGACACCTACGAAATCTACACCTACGCATCAGGGGACTTCCTTGCGTCCATCTTCAACGGAATGAAGATGCTCATTGACGGGGGGCAGATAGCCTCCCTTGTCAAGGTCATGCTTATTGTCGGCCTGATTATAGGCGTCCTTGCTCCCGTGATGGGTTTTCTTGGACGTGGGCACGGACAAACAACCACGGGCCAGATTTTCGGAGCGGAGAGCTTCCTTGCGTTAGTGAAGGTGGCGCTCTTTGCGGGCATCGCCGTATACCTTCTGATGCTTCCAAGAGCTAATATGGCGATCATTGACCGGGCTGATCCATCTCAGACCCAGGTAATTACGGATGTTCCCCTGGTAAATGTCTTTGTCGCTCATATCTCTTCAAGGATCGGGGATGCTATCGGAGCCGAGATTGAAGATGTGCTCGTTCCTGTCGATGCGGTCCGTTTCAGGAAAAACGGCGTTGCCATCGGAGCAAAGTATCTCAACGAAATTCTCGATATAGAGCCTCCTGCGGCTCCCGTGGAATATGGAGCGACGAACAATGTCTCAATAAACATGGTCCTTGGAGAGTATTTTGAGAGGTGTGTATTTCCAAACTTCGCCTTCATCCGGGGAACGGACTCGGAGGAAGCGATTGGCCTCAGATTCATTCACCAGTCACCCATTATTCTTGATGATATTCCAAGCATAGGGAGGGTGTTCAGGGATCCAAACATATTTTTTAACGTAAACTTTGACGAGTCAACTCCCGTTACCTGCGCCAATGCGCCTGAGCAGATCAACTCCCACTGGGACAGTATCTTTCCGGGCTGGCTCAAGCAGGTAAATTACAGGTTTCTTGGAGGGAATCCTGACGACCCGGGCTATTTCACAACCACCCAGGAGCTTTTTGAAAGATACTTTCCCAACTCCGTTGGGTCATTTCGGGATCAGATAAAACAGATTGCTGTTCTAAATTCTGTCCGCTATGCCTTAATCTCCTATGCGGCAAAGCATGGGGACTACAATGTCAAGGATGTTCTTCTCACACAAAAGACCGGCTCCGCCTGGATTGAGGCGGGGAGACTTTTTAACAAGATAGTTCAGACCATGAGGATGCTTATCGAGGCCCTTGTCTATGGGCTTTCGATCTTCCTGCCGGTCTTCTTTGTCATTGGCGGGATAGGCGCGATAGTCACATTCGCTAAGATAAACTTATGGCTTCAGATGTGGGTCCCCTTCTATGTGATTCTAAATGCTTTTGCGGACTGGCAGTTTGCCAGGGTCATCCAGGATGCGCTTTACAATCGAGAGATAGACTCCAGCTTCTATGGAATGAGCTTTGCAACGGTTGAGGCAATAAGGTCTCATGCAAATCTCATACTTGGCTACATCGGGGCCTTTACGTGGTCGATCCCGCCTCTTGCCTGGGGTCTTATAAAGGGTGGTGAGTATGCGATGACCCATGCCGTGTCAGCTATTAGCTCTGGAAGCGGGGGCCAGACTGTCGCCAATAGGGTTGGGGCAGAGGTTGGCGGAGCGGGAAACGTAACCATGGGAAACCGGAGCATGGGAAATACCGGATTCATGTCAAGCACACATCTTGGAAGCCAGGCTTCGATGCTTCAGGGACTTTCGGCTTCAAGCGCCATGGGTAAGATTGTCGGGACAACCGGAAGCGCAACGTCTGCCGTCGAAGGAATGGGGTCCAGCCAGGCGGTTGATATTGCAAAGGGAATAGGAAGGGCAGGGGTTTATGGGGGCAACCTCCCAAGAGCGATGTCCGTGGCGGGAGTCGGAGAGCAAAGGGCGGTTGCGGACATGGAGACCTTCAAGTCTGTCTCTACCCCTCATGGCGGCGTCGAAGCCTTTCAGAGCGCCATTTCAACAAAGGATTATACCAAGGTGGGGACCATGTTGGGCAATTATGCCGATCGGAAGGGTATTTCCCTGGGGCAGGCGTCCCATCAGGTAGGAAGTCTCATGGGAACCCGTGAACTCGTGGGAACCCATGCCTTTGAAAATGCCATGGGAGTTGTCGGCTCAAGAGGTCTTGAGTTTACAGAGACACAGAAAACTCTAAACGAAGCGGGAAAGATGGAGCAGATGTACCGGATTGCAAACCAATTAGGTTTCACCAGCAACAGAGAGGACTTTGCAGGAATGTTCAAGGGTCATCTTGCCTACCATGCAGAGGAGACCCTGACTGTTCCGAATGCGGGCGTTGCGCAAAAGTTGAATCAAATGGCCGGAGAGCAGGGGCTTGGCGTGACGTTTTCTTCCGGAGACCGTGTGAGAATGGCATGGAAAGATGGCGAGGATGGTAATCCCCAGGTCTCCCTTTTTAGGGGCGAGGCCGGTGGATCACGTGAGGCGCTTGATCTTTCAAAGTCTGTCAGTGGAATTCAGGAGTGGTCGGGACAGGAGAGCCAGCTTAAAAACCTTGTCTCGGCAAGCGGTGTTATCGACATCGGACAACCGGGGATATTCAATGCGAGGACCTTTGCCGGACTTCTTAAAGATTCAGGGGCAGGCGGGGTTGCATCCTCTCTTGCAAAAGACATCGGGAAAGGAAGGCAGGTCTCTCTTGAATCCGCAACGATTGATCCTCAGAGTGGAAAACTTACGGCCTTCCAACTCAGGCGAGGCGGGAGCAATACGGTTGAGGATTATTCAAGAACACAAACCGGTTGGGAGAGCAGGACAACGGCGCTTACATCGGTAGAGAGTGGTTTGAGGCGTCACACGGGAGCGATAGATGTTAAGCACGACGAGAGTCGTTCAACCTTTGAGCGGGGTCCGGTTACTTCGCCAAGTTCGATGTGGAGCGCAGCCGTCGGAGGGGATAAAACGATAGGCCAGAGGGTTTTGACTGCCCCAACCAATGCGCAGAGGTCCCAAGAAATGCAGGAGCAGGCGGTTAAGTTTGCAGAGGCTACGGCAAGCAGACTGTCAAAGCAGGGTATCCTGGTTTCAGAATCTCACTATGGAGCCGTAGGAGGTTTTAAACTCTGGGGAACAGGGGCTTCGGCAGGAATTTCTGGTGCAAATAGAGAGCAGGAGAATTACAACCGGATTTACAGAGATATAAGGACGGCTCAGGATTCACTCACGAGCAGGCTGGATAAAGGGGAAATTAAGGGAAAAGAGTTTGTAGGGCAATACACAAAAACCTTCCAGAATTATGCTGCGGAATCTGACCGGCTCATCAGGGAAAAGGGAGATGAAAAATTTGGGGCAAGCGGGATAGTTACAAGGCCACTCGGGTCAGATAAGGCAGGAGATGTATTAATTAAGGGAGCAAAGGGTGCTAAGGACTGGTCCGGGGCCTGGGGTAAAGGTTTGATAGAAGATTTAACTAAAGGTAAGAAAGATTGAAAACCGACTTCCTGATGATTATTTCATTCTGTATCCACCAGTGCGATCCATAGTGGTAATACCTGAGGGTAAAAGTCCATATGTAAAATCATCATCAAGTTTCCTCATTGCTCTTTCATGAAGAGACATTCCTGCGTCGTATGGTTCCACATTGTCCCACAATCTTTTCCAGAATCCCTTTGGCTTTCCCTCTTCGGCTGGTTTACTTTCGATCATTTTAATCTTATCATCCAATGCTTCTCCGTCGGTGTTTATTTCTATCGGCTTGAGTCCCCTGAATAGCCCGATAAGACTATAAATAAAAATTGAAGCAACTATCCCCAAAAAACTATAAACAAAAAACATCTTGAAACCTTCTTCCATCTTTTTCTCCTTTCAATTGTAAATATAATTCACAAATGACATATTGTCAATCTTTTTTTGAGTGGTTATTTTCCCCCTTTCTTTTTAGATTTTGATTATTTCAACTCCGGAGAAACTGCTTCCCGTATTCATAAAACCCCATGGCATTTGCGAACTGAGGGTCGTTCACGGGGACAATAGACTTCATTGTCTCCATAAAGAGGTTCATTCCTCCCCCTCCGGCGATGACATAATCGACCCTTTTAGTAACCTTTCCAAGATGACTCTTTACGGTGCTATTGACCATGACTTTATAAGATTCGATAATCTCTCTGACATCCAGGGAATATTCTTCCCCAAAGTCAGTATATTTCCCGAACCTTATAATCTCATCTATGGTATCGTCATCTTTTGGAAAGGTCCCGTGGACCCTGGAGAATAGCTTTCTTGTCTTATCGTAGACAACCTTTACCCCCATTGGGAAGCTTACGGCCACCTCTTCAATGTATTTCCCCCCTGAGAAGAAGACCAGATCGAGGGTGTAGTAGCCAATATCCAGGACAAGGGTATTCTTTTGAAATATGCTCGGATAGTTGGTCACATAGTTGAAAAAGATTCCCGCTCCCTGCGGGATGATCTTTATGGTTTCAGGGATAACAATGACCCTTCCCTGTTCATCCACGATCCACTGTTTCTTTAACTCTTCAGTTAGCTTCCCTACCATCTCCTTATTGTAGAAGGTGGGGGGAAGTCCTGTCACAAGGATGTCGCCCAAGAAGCCGTTCCGGGAAAGGATGTATCCGAGAATAGCCATATAGGAGGGGGAACCAGTAAAATCTCCCCTGACAGTGTTCTCACATGGAAACCCATTAATGATCAGTTCTTCACCGACGGCAAACTTCTGGGCATTGACCCTGATTGTGGGGATTCTTGTCCCGAAAGAGAAGTCTGGGGCGTAGAGTGATACTGCTGTGGGGAGGATAAGCTTCCTTGGAATCCCGTCATTCATGATGAAAGACTTCGTGTATCCGTAGCCGATGTCAATTCCTATTACGCTGTTCATTTTTGCCTCCTATTTGACATTTTAAAGTGTGAATGCTCCCCTTAGTTCTGGGGGAGGTTCCGAAGATGGACCTCCCTCTAACCCCAGGTGAAGCCTTGCGATCCTGATTGACTCCGCAATATATTCCCCCCTGAAAGGTTTAGGAAGTGAATCGAGAAGCCTGATAATTTCCCCATACCTTTCCTTGTCCAGACTAAATCTGTATATCATTCTTTCCCGTTTTTTAGTTTTCCTTTTGGTTCTCATAGCTATCTCCGTTAAAAAGTCAGATATAGTCACTTTTTTAGGTCTAAAGCTAAAAATATTGACTATACCACGCTATATCTTCACTCAATAAAGTATTACTTCCGTAAGGAGATTTAAAATGAGGGAATTTAAGCTTTCAAACCAGCTTGAAAAACGCCTGGCAAAGGCCAAAAAAGCTCAAAACGGTAAAATCCTATTGGGAGTTTGGTCTTTTCTTCTATTTTTTACCCTGGGATACCTCTATCCGGTATTTTATTTAATCGGCGGCTTAATTTTCCTTACATTTCTCTTATTGTCGGCGCCATCGTCCAAAGAGGCGAGGGTGGTCCGGGCAGGACTGGCGGGAGAGGAGATTTTAAGAAATAAACTCCATCAAATCCTTTCGGATGATTATGTAGGCTTCTTCAGTCTGCCCCTGGTGAGGGGAGATATAGATTGCCTCCTGGTAGGACCGACTGGAGTTTTCCTTTTTAACGCAAAAAACCACAAAGGGGTCATCAGGCAACATAATGGCTGTTGGGAGCAGGAAAAAAGAGGGAGGAGGGGAAAGGTTTATAAGGTGGAAATGAAAGATCCATCCCGGCAGATAAGGAGGGAGATAGCGCAGATTAAAGAATTCCTTTCTTATAACAGTCTGAAACCCATCTGGATAGAGGGGGTAATCGTTTTTACCCACCCCGAAATGGAGCTTTTTTCTGACGCTCCAGGGGACCCGAAGGTTATGAAGATAGGCGAGGTAGGAACTCTTTTCGATAGAAATGGGTCTGTTCTTAAAAGCAGAACCATCGAGAAAATGGAGAATCTCATACGTGCGCGGTATAGGAGGGGTGGGAATGGCGGATGAAGGGCAGTTCTCCCGGTATTTTTTCCCCGTTTCTTTCATGGAAAAAAGTAATACCTTAGTGAGAGTAGAAGATGCTCTCTTCCCCTGGGAAACTGGGGTAGTATTTTCAGTAGGGAGTATTCCCGAATCCAAAGTTTATTTTTCGTAGGGGCATACCCGAAAAGGATGTTGAATGAAGTCAAATGTGGCAATAGGTTCCCCCCGCAAAAACCATCCAAAAAGTGGGAGGGAATTTTGTTTTTTCTTTCGCCTGTCCTCGGTTTGTCCTTTGTTAACTATAATCTTTGATTATGTTTATTTCCAAAAGGGGGGTTCGTTACCTTCTTTTTAGGTGTTTATGGTCTCTATTTTGGGCGCTATGGTTCTCAGCAATCCCGGCCTCCCCGTCTAATAAGCTCTTTTTCTTCAAAGTCTGCAATTATGGAAGCGAGCCAAAAGAAGAAAATAGAAAGTTTCTCACGGGAGATTTCCTTTCTTAACCCCTCGGGTCAGATTTACCTTACCAAGTTATGGGCGGATATGCTGGGGGAAGATCAAACTCTTTTGGAACGAACTGCCCATATTTGGTTAGGCAAGTTGTATCTCAAAACGAAGGCGGAGGAGTGGATAGAGAGTCGTTTGGAGAAGGACGTAACACTTCCCCCCGGCAGGCTTGCTTATGAGTGCCGGTATTACCTGAAGTTAAAAAGGAAGATGACTCCCTGGTTAATACATTTAGCTCGCAACGTAAAAAACAGGATTCTTCACAGGAAGCGGAGGACGCTTGCGAAGGAGTTCCCGGGTAACAATAATTGTGAAGGACCGCCATGGGTAGAGGTAAATTTGGAAAATCAGGAGCCCGGCTCATATGTTCCCATCGAGGTGGGTGGCATTGTATTTCCTCCCCCCGATCTTGATTTCTCTTCCCTTAAAAATACGAGGGACAAAATAAGGGAACAGGCAAAGAGAAGTAATCTAATAATAGAGGAAGAACGGTTGATTGGTGAATGGGAAATGTCGAAACTCAAGAACCTTTTCCCACTGAAGGCGTATCATGCGTTTGCCCATCTTTCCAGGAGTCTGGATGGAAGGTTTTTCTATAAAGAAAACCCTTTAGTCCGTGTGGAGGAGCTTATCAGGTGGGGAGGAGGGGTTGAGATTTTAAGCTTTCAACTAATATTTTCCCAAAAAGTTCCTGATCAGACCCAGGATGTCTATAAAAAGAAGGGGGTCTATTTTGTTTTTCGGTGTCCCGGGGTTCCGGATGTTGAAATTGCCTCGATAACATATGGGAAGGAGATTTTTAATGAATTTTCCATGACATTCGAGGGTCTTAAGGGATGCGGTTATAGTTTTAAAAAGTATTTACGTTATCGCAAGCATTCCCGGACCATCACCATCCCCGAGGAAGTGTTTGAAGTTGAGTTTCCCGATGTCATTGAGGCGAGGTTTTTTAGGGATCGGGAGAAAAGCAAAGCCTATGGTGTTGAGTTAAAAACCGGAGAGAGGAAAAACCATGGAAACGAAAAGTAACGGTTCATTTTTAGCCGGTCTTTTTTCAACTTCTTCTGTCGATCCTTCCACGACAGAAAAGCTCGCATACGAGTTACTGCATCTTAGCACGGAGGATCAGGTTAGGGTCATGAATATGCTCGCAAGGAGTGTTGCGAGAAAGGCTCCTGAGTTGGGTAGGGAGAACCTACTTCCCCTGGGAAAAAGTATGTCCCCTGGTGGGACAGATTCAGACGATTGGGCGGAGTATCGTTTTTTAATAAATTTAGTTCAAAGGGCAAAGGATAAGGTGCAGAGTGTGATGGAAGGATCGAGGGCAAGGAGACCGTAAAAACCCGTATGAGGATAAAACATCCAGGAAACACCAGTCCATTCATGAAATTCCCTTCCTGGCTCAAATCGAAGCGGTTTTGGCTTCCCTGTCTTTCCATTGTCATTCTGTGCCTCCTGGTCTACAAGTTTAACTCGCAGTTATGGGTAAAGGCGGTTGAACTCTATAACATCCTTGGTGATCGCCAGCAGCTAAAAGGGGTCATTTCTTCTTTTGGTCATTACTCCCCTTTAATCTTTATCCTGGTTCAATTCCTACAGGTGATAATCGCCTTTATTCCCGGAGTGGCTATTGAATTTGTCGGGGGGTATCTTTTTGGAATAACGGCCGGGTTTTTATATTCCATGGTTGGGATCACGTTGGGCTCATGGGTGGCCTTTACCTTGGCAAAGACCTTCGAGAAACTAATCGTGGAGAAGATTGTCTCTCCTGGGACGCTGAAGAGGTTTGATTACCTGATCGGCCATGAAGGTGTGGTTTTGAGCTTACTGCTCTTTCTGATTCCTGGTTTTCCGAAAGATGCGCTCTGTTATATCTTAGGTTTAACCCCGATGCGTCTTGGGGTATTCCTTCTTATCTCTACGGTTGGAAGGATGCCTGGGGTTTTGCTATTGACCCTTCAGGGTGCGAAAGCCTTTAACCATGAATATCAGGTTCTTTTGATCCTGTTTGGGGTCTCATTGCTGGCGGTTATGACTTTCTATATTTACCATGACGAGGTTCACGGTCTGATTAAAAAGTGGTATCAATGATGAATACGGGAAGGGCTGGTAAAAACGCCGCCTTTTTCTAGATGTGCTACGGCAGTTTCAAAAGTTGCCGACAGATCTCTCTCGGTAAGCATATCGCTGATGGCATCGTGTATCAGAACAGCTGAGAATTTCCTTCCCAGTCTGATGTTTCTCATGTCGCCTCGGTAGAGTGTGACTTCTGGGTTCAATGGCTTGCAAAGAGCGAGTACCGCCTCGGAGGTATCCACTGCGGTGGCATCAAATTCAGAGGTCAGGCGGGAAAGATTGTGCCCTCCTCCAACCCCGAGTTCAAGAAAGGAGTTCTACTTCCGCTTCCGAATGAAATGAGAAGGTCATTTCTCGAAGCGCTCCCGGATTTTCGCAAACACCTCATTTCCAGGATGCCTATTCCGCTGAATCCGGCCGGTTGTTCCGATCCAAAGCGGCCACTTGTTCCGATCCAAAGCGGCCACCCTCTGTCGGAGCGAAGCGACGCTGGGGTTGATAGGTTTTTTACATAAAAATCACTTTGAGTCAACTTTAAATTTTTTTCTCATGGAACCTCCTTTTAGATGGATTCGATGGGCGTTGTGGATGAGCCGATCCATAATTGCATCGGCAATGGTTGGATCTCCGATATTTTCGTGCCAGTGCTCCACAGGTAATTGGCTGGTGATGAGGGTGGAGGCATGAGCGTTTCTGTCCTCAATGACCTCCAGCAGATCCCTCCTTTCAGAGTCGGTCATCGGGGCCAATCCCAGGTCGTCGATCACCAGGAGATGGGTTTTGTTGAGCTTGTACATGATCCTTGAGTAGCTCCCATCGGCTTTGGCCATAGCGAGGTGGTAGTAGAGCTTAGGGGCGCGGATATAGAAGGCCCGGTAGCCTTGGCGGCAAGCTTTTTGAGCCAGGGCGCAGGCTAAAAAGGTTTTGCCGGCTCCGGTAGGGCCTGTGAGGATGACATTTTGATACTTTTTGATCCAATCGCAGGAGCTTAGGCTCATCATCACGGATCGATCGATGCCTCGGGGGGATTTGTAGTCGATATCCTCCATGGAGGCATTGATCTTCAACTTGGCGTCTTCGAGGAGTCTTTTCATCTTTCGGTCCTCTTTCCAGGTCCACTGGCGGTCTACTAAGAGACCGAAGCGTTCTTCGAAGGAGAGGTTTCCGAGCGAGGGTTGTTGGAGCTGTTCTTTGAAGGCATCTGCCATGCCAGAGAGTTTCATGGCATAGAGTTTATCGAGGGTCTGTTCAGTCAGCATGACGGATCTCCTTTCATTGCCTGTCTATCGATAGGTTAGAGTAATAGTCTTTTCCTCTGAGGTTTGGGTGAAGAATCGGTTGAGAGGGTTGTTTGATTTGTTCTATGAACAGGTTCTTTCGGTCAAGACCGGTTTTGAGGATGGATTCGACACTTTTGTAAGAGTAGCCCTTGATGTGGAGGGCGAAGGCGCAGGCTGCCTCCAAGCGTTCGGGAGAGAAGGATTTAGCCAGTCTCAGGATACCGAGACAGGATCGGAAGCCATGGTGGGGATGGAGTTTGGTTTCAAGGATGTGGGTGATGAGCTGTTCGGTATGGGGGCCATATTGGGCTGCCCAACGGATCATGCGCGACGGGGTCCACTCCAGATAGGCCTGATGGGACTTAGAGAGGTGTTCGTTAAGGGTGGTGAACTTTCCTTTTTGATAACTTCGGGCATGAGAGGCGACGCGTTGGTTTTTGAATAGAACTTCGACAGTTGTTTGGGTGAGGCGCACATCGACCTGCTGTTTGATCAACTGATAGGGGACACTGTAGTAGTGATGATCAACCTCGATATGGTAATCGATATTGACCCTGGCCTTTTTCCATTCGGCATATTCATAGGGTTTTAGAGGGAGGGGTTTTAAGGCGGGTTTGTCCAGGGTTTCGAACAAAGCTCTTCGAGTGGTAGGGAGTTTCTGGAACGACCGGTTATTGAGATCTTCGAGTTTCTCAGAGATGGCCTGATTGAGCTCAGAGAGACTGAAGAAGATGTGGTTTCTTAGGGCAGCCAGGATCCAGCGCTCCACCAGTAAGACCGCCGATTCCACTTTGGCCTTATCTTTGGGCTTGGCGACCCTGGCAGGGATGATGACGGTTCCATAATGTTCTGCCAGGTCTCGGTAGGTGGGGTTCAGATCCGGTTCATAACGGGAAGGATGGGTGACGGCGGTTTTCGTATTATCGGGGACCAAGATTTGACTCACCCCGTCAAAGAACTCAAAGGCGTGGACATGGGAGTTGATCCAGGAGGGCAGATCCTGAGAGAAACTGGCCTCCACAAAGGTGTAATGGCTGGCCCCCAGAGCAGCCACAAAGAGGTAAGCCTCTTGGGTTTGTCCTGTGAGAGAATTCTTGACAGGGATCGTTGGGCCGGCATAATCGACAAATAACTTCTCACCGGCTCGATGTTCCTGTCGGAGGCAGATATCGAGTTTATCCACCCAGCTCTGATAACGCTTACAGAACTGACTGTATTGATACCCTTGAGGGTTGGCCTGTTTATACTCGCACCACAGAAGCTGAAGCGTGACCCCTTTCTTCTTTAGCTCCTGGTAAAGAGAATCCATGGGAGGCATCCCACGATTCTCTGTGGAGATGGGTTGAGCGGAAGGGAAAAGGAGGTTTTCTAGTTGAGCATCATCAAGATCGGAAGGCGGCGGCCAACTTAGCCCTGCTCTTTTGGCACGGTGGAGATATTCTTTGACGGTGCTTCGGGAGAGGTCACAACTCTTGGCGATTTGTCTTTCGGAGAGGCCAATTTCTTGATGGAGTCTTAGAACTTCTTTAATCTTACGCATGGATAATCTCCTGTTAGCCATTAGTACCTCCTCAGTAGTGTCCCAACGTTAGTCAAATAAAGTTAACTGGTTACACGATGCGTCCTCTAATTTTGGGGGTTGAATGATAGAAAGAGCCTCTAAAATGGGCGTTTTTTCGAAAAGCGTCACACTCAAAATTTGTAGAATGGTGTAGAGGCTCATCTGTATTTTGAGTTGTTTTTTGGTGATGGCTACCAGTACGTATACCGTGATAGCAATCCATATTTGGGTCTTGACGGCATTCTCGGTAGTTCCATAAAAGGCTTTGATGCGAAGGTGCTGTTTGATCCATTTGAAAAATATTTCGATCTGCCAGCGACATTGAAACAGTTGGGCGATTGTTAAAGCGGGTAGAGTAAAGTTGTTGGTTAAGAAGACAAGCCGTTTGTTTTGATCGGTATCGAAAAAGCGAATGCGTCGAAGTTTGTCGGGGTAAGCCTTGTGGGAATAGAATCCTTCCAGGACAATGATTTGATCGCATTGGATCCCGGTGGATTTGATGACGGGTAGAGAGTAGAGGCGTCTGAACCTGAAGTTGCTTTTGGTTCGGGTGACAAAGAAAGCCGATGCTTGATGAATGGCGTAAAGGCGACCGAAATCCAGATATCCACGATCGATGATGTAAAAGGCCCCTGGTTCGAAGCACAACTGATCGAGGATGTTGACGTCGTGAACCTTGCCGTGAGTAATAATGACAAGGGAAGGAATACTTCCCCTCAAATCCAATAGGGTGTGCAATTTCACTGCACCTTTGTGGGCTCGGAACTTGGCCCATGGGAACATAGAAAGACACAGATCGATGGTGGTGGAGTCCAGAGCATAGGCGGTTTGATTCAATTCGACTCCGAAAGAATCGTTGGCGTAGAGGCGGCGAGCTTGGCCGATGAGGATCTGTGCAAAGTCGGCATAGATTCTCCAATCTCTGACTTGGTTGGCATGAGCCAAGGTATTGCGTGAGACCTTTCCTCGGAAGCCCATGTGATAGAGTTTTCGTTGATTCGAACGCAGACATGCCTCGATGTCTCGGAGACTTTCCCGATAGGTCAGTTGAGCAAAAGCCATGCAGAGAAATTGGTTCCAGCAAGAAAAATGTTTGACCTTGTAGTGGCCGTTGTATCGTTGAACAGATTTTTGAAATTCGTAAACGGGCAGAAAGTCCATGAGCTGTGTAAAAATAGTTTTCCCGATATCCATGAGTCATCTCCTTTTGCAGTGATGCACAAGTATGACTCATTGGGGAGTGTGTATCGAAAAAAAACATTTTATGGCAGATTTCCATTGTATTTAAGAAGTTACATGCTTTTCCCAACACAACGTTGGGACACTACTGCCTCCTGATGTTTTTTAGGAGGCTAAATGGCTTTGAGGTTAATTATCCAGCGTCGCTTACCCCTCACTCAGGGGTGGCCGGTTTGCTTCGGAATGCCCGGCCGGTTTGAAACGGAATAGGTGGCCGGTTTGGGTCGGAACGGGTGGCCGTTTTGCGTCGGAATACGCAAAAGATCAACACTCTCAACATCGATGCGGTCTTTATTACCCATCCCCATGACGATCACTATGGAGGGTTCAGCTATCTCTGTAGAAGTCAGGCAGGGCAGGACTTCACAATAGAAAACATCTATTACAGCGTTTTTGATTCCAAGACCTACGGCAAATTCTGGCCCTGCATGGAAACCATGATAAGGGAATCAAACTTCTCAAGCCAGATCTCGGCCCGCGGCCCTCCTGTGGTTCCTGACAAAGAGATCGACCTCAAAATCCTCTATCCCTTCAAGAAAGTAATTAAATCCAGCCCAGACAAGAACGATGACTCAATCGTCCTCTCATTACAACACCAAAAAATCCGCTTCCTTTTCACCGGCGATGCCTCCAAATCTGTGGAAAGGGAGCTCCTTGCCCAAGGCATCCGCAGCAACGTTCTGAAGCTTGGTCATCATGGCTCCAGGACCGCATCGAATGAGGATTTTCTGAAAGCAGTGAAACCCCTTTCAGGCGATTTCCATGTCGTAGTCTCTTCAAACGACAAGGACGGAAAAGGGAAAAGATACGGCCACCCCCACAAAGAAACTTTGGCGACGCTTGAGAGATTCGAGAACCTTCAGCTTTACCGTACAGACCTTCATGGGACTGTCCTGATGGTTTCCGATGGCTCGTCAATTTCCATCAGCACTCTGGGTAAAAAGGATGTTTCCAGGGCAGCACTCTGGAAGCCAGGAAAGAAGACAAAGTAAAGCACTGCATTAAGGATCAGGAGGGGAAAATGGAAAAGGATTTTCATTTTTACATAATTTACGCTTTGGCGAAGGTGTCTGGATTTGACAGAAAGGTAAAAGGCACAGAAGATAATGAGGCGCAGATAATAGCTTATGCATCGCAGTATGTTGATGACAATTGCGAAAAGAACTACCTTGTGCCTAAGGGCGGCGAGAGCTACCAGATAAGATGGCAGGACAGGTTTGATAAATCCAGAGCAGGGTATTTTTACCCTTTAATTACACAATCAGTGAACATAAAATCGCTTAACCAAAAGATACAGTCATATGTCTTTATGCCCTTCCATTTCCTTCCAGGGGACTATGAAAATGCAAAAATCAATGAGGTTGGCAACCCTTACTGCACGACAAGGAACTCAGCAAACGCAAATAAGCTGATAGACGACGCCCTGAAGAATGGGGGCCTTTGCAGGATTGGCGCAGCTTTACACACTTATGCGGATACCTGGGCTCATGAGAGGTTTACTGCATTTAATGAACCATGGAATAAGGTAATAGAGTGGTACAAGGACTTCAAGGCACTCGCCCCAAATATCGGGCATGCTGATATGTGGCACACGCCAGACCAGATATGCAAGACATGGAGGGACCACAGGTTCAAGGACGAAGGCCTTATCATAAATAAGGACCGGGCAATAGAGGCTGCCGAGAACATCTACGGCAAGCTCTCCAAAAAGAGAAAAGGAACCCCCTGGTCAGAGATAAAGAAGCATATTGAGAAAATTATTTATCTTGATTCATCAGTGAACGATGCTGATGAGAAAATGGTCTATGACGAAAGGAAACGGCGCATCGAGGAATTTGTGGGTGAGGCTCTCGATTATGATAAGGACAAGTGGATTTCAGAAGTACTGGATTTCGAGCTGGAGGAAGCTAAAAAGTCCCACTACAATGAGCCGTCAATGCTCGGAGAAGAAGAGCTTATTCCTGTGAACATCCGGCTGAAAGAAGGCTTTGAAAGCTCCCACTGGTACAAGTTTCAGGTTGCTGCAAAAATCCACCAGTCCGAAGCCTTAAGATTGGCAACAGCACTTTAATCTTTCTTAAGTTAACATTTTTCAATCTATCTTGCTATTGATCTTAGGAATTCTGATGTTCTTTATTCCAACCTGGGGCAGAAGCAGTATGCGTGACCCATTTGGGTGCGCTCCACTTATTCTTATCATTCCAGTCATAGAAAGCCGGTTGTTTGCAAGAAACCTTTAACCATTCCTGGAGAATCATATTTACCAATCGAATTACATGGAAGAAAATTTTGAACGTTGTTTTAAATGCGGAAAGCAAGAGGGGTTAATGGGGGTGGCGTTGACTATCGGGAGAAAAACATTTCATCTCTTTTATCTTTGTGCCAGATGTGGAAAGGTGGACATTGAGGAATTGCTGAAGATAATTGGGTCTTATAAGAAAGAGAGAATAACGTGATTCGGACATTAACTCATTGAAATGCTTCTTTCATGAGTTCTGGATAAAGTACTCGATTTCTTCCTGTATCCCTCGTTTTTGGAAACCTCACCCCGATGCAGCACTTCAACCAGTAACAAAAGGAACAAATCCGGGAGTTGATTTGATTGCCAGATCGTAATTTCTTAGAAGGCGCGTATAGTGGCAAGAAATCCTCGGATTTTAGATGCCTAAAACATCAGCAGTAAGTCAATAGCTCCCTCGCTAAATTTCTTCCTGAAACATTAATTGTTCATTTTTGTTTCACAATACAACCTATCGAATGAAAATAAATGACCTTTCTCCAGACACATACCAATTATCTCTAAATGCCCTCTCAGAAGAAACTTTTCACAAGCTCATTTTAGTATTTACAGGTCATTTCCAGAGGTGTATAATCCCATCACAGTAAAAATAATTTTTGGTCCAGGCATTGGTATTAATGGTAAGAAGTGTGAAGCCAACTATTCATATATCGCTGCTCTTATTTCTGATTTTCATGACAGCATGTGCTACTGATGTTGCCAATCGGTACTATGGTACCGTTAGATACGAACCAAAAAACCCGGAAGATGTAGAAATCCTTTGGGAAAAGCCAAATAAAGGTTTCATCGTCATTGCAGATTTTCAATCAAGAGGCGAAAGCCCAAATGCAATTCGTAAAAAGGCAGCAAAAATTGGAGCAGATGCAGTAATCGTTTCGATTCTTGGGGGATTTTATTCTTACGGCGATGAATGGGCCAGCAGTGACCGACATAAAGGCACCTATAGTCGTATTACGGGAACAGCTATAAAATATAAAATATATAAGTAAGAGAAAGGAAGCCCATGAATATAAAGAACATCATAATAGTAATTTTATTGTTTTTAGCACTCGGCGGTTGTGCTTCTATAGATATTACAAAAACTGCTAAGGGCTTTTACGATCCAACTGATCCGAACGAAGTCGAAATTCTTAAGACAATACCGAACAAACCATATGAAGAGTTGGGCACTATAACAGCAGTTAAATTTAAAGCCCTTGAAACAGCTAAGATGCATAATGCCATTCGAACTAAGTCGGCACCTCTTGGTGCTACAGCAGTCATTCTAACTCAAGAAGGCATCGACCAGAATGGAAAAAGGTGGGCAATGGGTGTTGCCATACGCTACAAATAATCTCGTAAAAATGCTGGGCATGAATATGCCACAAGACATTTTGGGGAATATGGAAAGTGAATTCCTTCCTGAAGTCGTTGTGTAATCCCAAAATGATAATGTCCTATTTGACCAAAGTAGAAATGTCCTCATTTGAAGATGTCATAATGCTCTATTTAGAAGGAGGGCATGATGACCGGAGAGGACATGATCATGGTACGTCAGGGGGAATTGAAGCGTTTACACGTCATTGAGAAGGTTTTAGAGAAGGGATTGAGGCAAGCAGTGGCAGCAGATATCCTTTCGTTGAGCGTGAGGCAGATTCGAAGGATCGTCAGGCGGGTAAGGAGTGAAGGGGGCAAAGGAGTCATCCACAAATCCAGAGGGAGGCGATCAAACCGGAGGATATCGGATCAGACGAGGGAGAAGGTCATCAAGCTTTACCGGGGGCAGTACGGGGATTTTGGTCCGACTTTGGCTTCAGAGAAGCTTTTGGAGAGAGATAAGATACAGATCAGCGATGAGACCTTAAGGGGATGGCTACTTGAGACGGGGGACTGGCAGAGGGTTCGGAAGAGGAGAAAGCATCGTCGTTGGAGGGAGCGTAAGGCTCATTATGGTGAGATGGTACAGATGGATGGGTCTCATCATGAGTGGTTTGAAGGCAGGGGGCCCGAGTGTGTGCTGATGGCCTATATTGACGATGCCACTGGGGAAGTCTTTGCAAGGTTTTATGAGTACGAGGGGACGATGCCGGCGATGGAGAGTTTTAAGTTCTACATTAGGAAGCATGGATTACCGTTAAAGGTCTATTTGGATAAGCATTCAACCTATAAATCGACGGCCAAGGCATCGATTCAGGACCAATTAGACGGTGTGGAGCCGATGAGTGAGTTTGAGAGGGCCTTAAAAGAGCTGGGGGTAGAGGTTTCTCATGCCCATTCGCCCCAGGCCAAGGGGAGGATTGAGCGGCTTTTTAGGACGTTTCAGGATCGAGTGCTCAAGGAGATGCGATTAAGGGGAATCAGGACGATAGAGGAAGCCAACATGTTCTTAAAAGAATATCTTCCCCTCTATAACAAGAGGTTTTCGGTGCAACCTAGGGAGAAGGAGGATTTTCATAGGCCCTTGGCGAAGGGAGTGGATGTGGATGCGATCTTATGCATTAAGACCCAGAGAGCTCTAAGAAATGACTTTACCGTAGCTCACCACAGGAAACTCTATCAGGTTGAAGATACGATCCATGCCTCCAAGGTGATACTCCAGGACCGAATCGATGGCTCCATGCGTATCTATCACAAAGACCGAGCCTTGAGATTTAAGGAAATCACTACAAGACCCTTAAGAGAAAAGAAACCTCTGGCTATCCCAATAAGGATCAACCCTTACACTCCCCCCAAGGATCATCCATGGAGGAGCTTTAAGTTTGGCAAACATCGTTATGAGCGAGCAAGACCCATTGAATCTCAACCTTGAAAACCGGACATTTCTACTTTGGTAAAAATAGGACATTTCTAAATTGGCTTGACACCTTCCTGAAGTCGTTGTTGACAGGTTCCATGAAAACGTGTAGATTCCAATTGATAATTAGTGAAATAGGGCGCCCAGTTTGTATTTGGAAATTCATTAAGAAGGAGATTTAAATGATTGTCAGTGTCATGATCGAGATTCCTAAAGGGAGTCGAAATAAATATGAATATGACAAAGAAAAAAAGAGACTTAAGTTCGATCGAATGCTTTTTTCCTCAGTGCATTACCCAAGTGATTATGGCTTTATCCAGGATACGTTAGCACTGGATGGAGATGCTCTTGATGCTCTTGTTTTGGTCTGGGAGCCCACCTTCCCGGGTTGTATCATTGATGCAAAACCAGTCGGATTGTTCAAGATGTGGGATGAAAAAGGGCCAGATGAAAAAATTCTCTGCGTTCCTCTTTACGACCCGCTTTGGAATCACATAGAGTCTCTGTCCGATATCACTCCGCATCTATTGAAAGAAATAGAGCATTTTTTCAAAATCTACAAGGAGCTGGAAGAGAAAAAAACCGGAGTAGAGGGGTGGGAGGATCGTGAATCAGCTATTCGGATCATAAAACAATCCCAACAGAGATATAAAAAAACAGGGAAATAATTGATTAGATAAAGTTAAATAGAACATTTTACACCGTAGTAGTTACATAAACCTTTCTGGATCCAGTAAGAAAGCTCTATTCTCTTTTACTACTCGTAATCATGGAAGCCTACATGATTTCAACTGATAATCGATGAGGGGTATATCGCAACTTGTTTCGGATATGAAGAGCATAATTTGTTGTCGCTTTCTGCGTAAAAAGGCGACATTTCTTTTAGCAAGCGAATTCGTCAGTGGTCTGGGTTAGATCTTAAAGCTCCAGAGTCACGGGGATTATCCTTAAAAACATTTTATAAATTGCTCAATATGGCTTTGTATCCTTTAAAATGGTTACTCAGCGTGATAGGCGACAAGAGATGCCAAAAATGATTAAGAAAAGATCAGAAAAGGCCGGTCTCCCCCCTGGAACCCTTGTCCATATTGGCGAGAAAAAGGCCGAAGAGCCGAAGATTACCATCATCGATTACGATGAAACGCAATTACAGGAGAAGGAAATCAAAAATATTGAAGAATGTTTACCTTTTAGAGATAAATCGACTGTCACATGGATTAATGTGGATGGTCTTCATAAGATTGAGATCCTGGAAAAATTGGGAGAATTTTATGGATTGCATCCTCTTGTGTTGGAAGACATCCTTAATACGGATCAACGTCCCAAAATGGAGGATTATGGGGAATATATTTATATCGTCCTGAAAATGCTGGGCTACAATGATAAGAGCAAAGAGATCATTAAAGAGCAAATCAGTTTGGTCTTGGGGCCCAATTTTGTCTTTTCTTTTCAGGAAAGAGAAGGAGATATTTTTAATCCCATTAGGGAGCACATCAGAAATCGCAAAGGGCGTATAAGGAAGATGGGGGCCGATTATCTTGCTTATGGTTTGTTGGATGCAATCGTCGACAAATATTTTATCATTCTTGAAAAATTAGGAGAAAGGATAGAAGTTCTGGAAGACAAGTTGGTCACTCAACCAACTCCTGAAACGTTACAGATCATTCATCAATTAAAAAGAGACATGATATTTTTACGAAGGGCGGTTTGGCCTTTAAGAGAGGTGATCAGTGGTCTGGAAAGAGGGGAGTCATCATTGATTAAACAGAACAAAGGTGTCTATCTCAGAGATGTTTACGACCATACTATTCAGGTGATTGATACCATTGAGACATTCCGAGATATGGTTTCGGGCATGTTGGACATTTATCTCTCAAGCGTCAGTAATCGATTGAATGCTGTGATGAAGGTATTGACAATCATCGCTACCATATTTATGCCCCTTACCTTTCTTGCTGGCATTTATGGGATGAATTTTAAACATATGCCAGAGCTGGAGTGGCGTTGGGGTTATCCGATCATTTGGTTGATCATGATTGGAATTGGGGTTTTAATGTTGATCTACTTCAGAAAAAAGAAATGGTTATGAACACTTTAGTTATCAATTAAGCAGTAAGCAGAGCAGAAAAATGATTACTTTCACCACAGAGTTCCTCGTTTTTGATTTTAGATGATCTCTCTGTCTTATATAGCCATCGTAAGTAAAAGGGATGCCGATTATTCTTGGCCTTAAGAGGGCAGACTGGGAGACTTATGTGTAAGAGTTAGTTCTTCCCCTAACAGACAATGTCAATTGTAGTATTATCCATATTCGACCAGTAATCATGAACTATCGGGCCAATCTTGGAGTGAAGATTAGGTAGGTGGAGGAGGTAGGCCGGGGCACGGAGCAAGTTTTTCAAGAGAAAACGCCAAGTCCTTCCTGTAGATGTTGATATTGTATTTCCACTCTTGTATGGAATATTTTAAGCACAAATCAACAAGAGGGTTGGATTCGCCGAATAAATTCTTTCTTGACAATTAATATATTTAAGAGTATTTATTTTATAGTCTTTTCCTACTGGTCTTTATTAACCTCACAACATAACTTCTACCCTACTGGGGTGCAGTATGAAGAGTTTTCAGAAGATGCCGCTACGATAGGCTCCAAGGGTTTTTAGCATTCCGTTGGAGCCTATTTTTTTACTGCCTTTCAAAAAATCCCTTTTAAATTGATATTAATCATATTTTCATTCTTAAGCTCCTTTCCCTACAGGGAGGATTGCTGATGGGGTTAGTTAATTTTTGATCGAAAGGAGAATAAAATGCCTAAAGATGTCAATGTCCGCTGGGGCTGGCTGAAGTTCATGTATATTATTACTATTGTGGTGGCAGGAGGATTTGGATTGGGTGTAATTTTTATGCCCAACACAATCGTATCCATGTATAAAATGCCAAAGCAAGATCCAATCATATTTGGAATTGTGGGGAGCGTTTATGTGGCATTTGGGATCCTGTCTATTTTAGGTCTTCGATCTCCTCTCAAATTTGCGCCTGTTTTATTACTACAACTTTGCTATAAAGTGATATGGTTCATTGGGGTTATCCTACCACTTCTTTTTGTAGGACCATTCCCTATGCATGGAATACCATTTGTTGTCATATTCGCCATCTTTATCATCGGAGACCTGATTGCAATACCTTTTTCTTATGTCTTTGCAAAACAAATAGATCGATAAATTGGCATCTCAGGGCAATAAACGAATTAAAGGTAGTTTCAAGTATGTCGGGTTCTATTCATATCAATTAGAACCATTTATAGATAACTAATCTGTCCAGTGGATGGCTTGCAGTTCACAGTTCAGCGTGGACATTAGCTATATGAGCATATCATTTTCATAACGGAAAGGAGGGTATCATGGTTAAAATTAAACAGATGCCTTATGGTGAGAAGTATGCCAAGGTGATCGACAATATGAAGTTTGATGAAACATTTATCCTGCCTTTTGTGCAGAAACACTTGGGAGATCAAGCGGTAAGTGAACTTAAGGGAATTTGGCAGAAGGGGTTTAAGCCCATTCCTGAGGGGGCTTCATTTGAGGAGAAGTATGAGGTCGCCTATGGTAATTGGATCTGGCTGGCGAAAAACATTTACCCCTTTATCCGTGAGCGGATGGGTGAGGATGGACTTAAAGAGTTCGAGCGTGCTGAAATTGAGGGGTTGATAAAGAAAAATGCCAGTCCCGCTTTGTATATGTTGAAAATCATTGGAGCAATTTCTCCCAGCACAGCCTTTGCCATGACATGCAAACAGATGGGATACCAATTCCAGTGGTTAACTCCTTTCTCGATGTCTGAGCTGACTCGGGACAAGGCAGTGCTCGATGTCCCTCGTTGCAAAATACTCGACTTCCACGATACAGACGACATATGCCTCGTTGGTTGTCAGAGCACTTATCCGATGTGGGTGGCTGAGCAGTTTAAGATAAGCATGAAATGGAATAGGCAGGGAAATAGCTGCACGGGTATTTTGGCCCCCCTGAAGTAGAGATTGTTATCTCCAAAGAAAGAGATTTGTTTAAAGAATTATCTGAGGTGTCCCTTTTTACATTATTGCGGAATGATCTGTTCCTTTAATATGCGTATTGGATAAAACGTTCTTTTTCAAGAATGGAGCGATTTTCAACCTTTTTTAAGTCGTAATTATCCAGAATGACCGGGGACCCCTTTCCCTCTTATTTCACCGGGGAGAGCGAAAGATAATCACTACAACCCAACGCCTTGGGATAGATTATTTCACTAAAAACGAACCGATCATCTACTGAATTAATGTTAGAGGTATTATTATGTTTATTCGTGAGGCGACGGCAGATGATAACAATGAACTTCAGGGACTTCAGGCGAAATGTCCTCAAGGCACAACACTTATCGTGTCCACCGTTAATACCCCCGATTTTTTCGCAAGGGCAAAGGCGTATGAGTCTTACAAAGTCATTGTTGCATGCGAGGAAGGCAGAATCGTTGGATCCCATGCCTGGGATATCCGTGATGCCTTTGTGAATGGGCAACTTAATCGAGTTGGGTATTCATTCGAGACATTTATCTCTCCCGAACATCGTAAGAAAGGTTTAGCAAAGCATCTTCTTCAATACATGGTAGATCAATTAATCCAGAGCGGGGCGATACTTGTTTACGGTTTGATTATGGAAGGGAATCTTCCTTCGATGAAACTTGTAGCAAGCTTGGGCTTCAAACTTCATCGCACACTGGTTATGCCTGCCTTAGCAATATACAAAGAGATGGATGTCCTCCCTAAAGGGAAGATAAGGTCAATGGTGCAAGAAGATTTGGATCCAATCGCCAAGCTCATGAATGATACCTGGCAAGGTCATGATTTGTATGAACCCACTTCGGCTGACGGTTTGGCCAGATTCATCACTTGCACACCTGGATATAGTATTGATAACTTATTGATCTTGGAAGACCAGGGTGGGATTCTGGCCTGTTTGGGTTTCTGGGATTGGAGACAGATCATGCGGGTCACTGTGATTGAAAAGAGCTTAAAGATGCGCATGATCGGATCACTTGTGAATTTAATTGGCAGATTTCGACCGATGCCCAAGGGTGTTAATGCCGGTGACATATTGAACCAAATTATGCTTACTCCGATTGGATTCAAAGACCCAGCGCATTTGACACCTCTTCTCAGATACATGAATAATCGGGCTTTATCAAGCGGCATTGAACAGATTTTCTGTATATGTGAGTCAGGCCACTCGCTTCTAAATAGTATGAAGGGTTTCATCCGTATAAACACTGGGGTATATCTCTATGTGAAATCTCTAAAGCCGAACATATCGATTAGCGACAAACCAGTATTTGTCGACGGGATCGATATGTAACTATGGACTCAGTTCAGTTAGGTAACTTCAATCAGTAATTCTCAAATCTTAAAATTATCTAACACCATAGATTCGTAGGTGCTATACGTAACAAACTCTACTTTCTCTTGAGATGTTAGTTACTTAGATGTTGTTTTCCATTATCTATTTTGCATACATCTTTGTCAAGATAATTTCATTCCCATGATTTAGCAGACCTACAACTCTCATTAGGGCGCCGAAGTTGCACGGGTCGCATGTCATAGGGTTTTCAGAGAGTAGAGGACTCATAGCCTAAGAAATGACCTCACCAGTTGCTCTGTAAACTATTTTCTCTACCTGGTCCATATCTTGATATCCCCCTATTGCAGCATCTACTGTCCTGTTTGCAAGCCCTCCCTCAGTGACTTAGCGTCTCCATAGAGATCCACTTTCCCCGTGTTTTGATCATCTTCTTGGTGTGACTGCGTCCTTTGCAAGACCAACTTCATGGCTTTGTAGTAGTCTCGCTGGACCTTGAGGTTTGCCACCCGGCAGTAGCGCTGCGTGGTCGTCACCTGGCTATGTCCGAGGAGATCCTGAATGGTCGTTAGATCCGCATCGGCATTGAGAAGCTGCGTGGCCATGGTGTGTCGGAGCCGATGACAAGAAACGCTTAGATTGTTCTTTCGGGCATAGTACTCGATCCTCTTCTGAATTCCCCGGACCGATATAGGCTTGCCTTTCATCGGCCCCTTCTGTACCAAGAACAAGGCTCTTGCCTTCGAGGATCGTCTGGCCAGATACGCCTGGAGAGCCGATCGGGCATCTTCACTCATGTAGACCACCCGGTCCTTAGCCCCTTTCCCATGAGAGACAAAGATCTGTCTCCTCCCGAACTCCACCGCATCCACGGTCAGCTGAGCCACCTCCTGGACCCGAAGGCCGCAGCGAAGCATCAGCATGAACATGGCCCGGTCTCTGATATCCCGGATGCCGGCCAAGAGGCTCCTGACCTGGTCATCCTTCAGGTGCCTGGGCAGCGGCTTGGGCAAACGCAACGAGATACGGGTCACGGGATTGGTTAGGGCTTTACTCTCCTCGTTGATGAGGTAGTCAAAGAAGAGACGGATCGTTTGCAGGTGGCACGTAATGGTCTTGGGGGTTCGCCTCTTGCCCAGTAGATGATCCACGTAGAGCCCGATCTCCTTGCGGGTGACCTCCGAGAGGGGGACGCTCAGCCACCTTATGAACTGATCCAGGATGTTCATGTAGCTTTTTAGCGTGTGGGCCGAGTAGTTTTTTCGCTTCAAGGCTCTCCGATACTGGATCAACTCAGTAGGTTCCATCGATCTCCCCCTTTTCAATCACGGCCATGGCCCGGAAGTACTCTTGCTCCCGGGTGGTGTCGGTAAGCCGGGCGTAGCGGCGGGTCACCTCGATATCCTGATGACCCAGTAGCTGCTGCACACATTCCAGACGCATCCCGGCATTGAGCAGCTCGGAGGCACAGGTGTGCCGAAGGCGATGGATCGTGTAGCCCTTCTGATCGAGTCCTGCCTTCTTGAGGTATTTGACGAAAAGACTTCTGCCGGTACTGTAGCAGAGGTGCCCATAGCTCTTACCGTAAAAGAGAAACTCCTTACTCTTGTCCCTTCCTTGAAGCCAGCGTTTGAGGGCAAACAGGGCATCCTCACTCAGGTAGACCACTCTGCCCATGCTGTTCTTTTCTCCCTGGAAGAGATGAACCTTTCTGTCCTGGATGTCCAGGTCATTCAATCTCAGGCCCAAGGCCTCCCCGATCCGGATGCCTGTCCGTAAAAGCAGCAAGATCAAGGCCCGGTCCCGGACGTTGTCGATCACGGAAATCAGTTTTCTGACATCGGCGGGGTGGATGGCACGAGGCAGGGTCTCCGGTAGCTTCAGACGAATGCCGCGCTTGAGGACAGCGACAGAAATCACGTCCTGTTCCATCAGAAAGTGCAGAAAAGCGATCAGGAAGGCCAACCTCGTCCGAACCGTGGAGATTCGTAATCCCCGGTCCTGCTCGTGCTCGATGAAAGCTTCCAGGTCCGTTCGTTGGACTTTCTCGATTTCTCTCTTGTCTGACTTCCCATAAAACTCCAGGAAGAGCCTGACGGAGTTGAAGGATCCGGACAGGGTACTCGGTTTGTGGTTCAGGCGCCACTTGTGGCGCATGTAGCGCTCCAAGTGCTCCTTGGCCGGAAGATCCAGGGCGGAGAGCCTCTGAAGGATCCGGTCGATGGGGGTGGATGAAAGTGGCTGCTGATGCGGGTCTTGCTGTGCTGACTCAACTGACTCTTGAATGTTCGGCTCGATCTGGGTCATATCTCCTCCTTTTCTCTTCTCAGAGAAAGTGAGTTGATAATGACCCTTAGCCGTTGTTAGGGTCAATTAATTTTGTTACGTATAGGTAGGTGTAATCGAAAAAGCTAAAAAAATTAGAGCACTTGGTAAGGAGAGTCTCATGGCAACCATACTTGACTCTAAACAACTTGTTTCATTCGAAGAACTTCTCATGTCACAGGTAGTCCAACAGGAAGCCCTTACCAGATTGCTTGTGGAGAAAGGGATATTCACTAAAGAAGAGTTTTGGGAGGTGGTGAAGGTAGTGAATAGGGAGACGAAGAAGGGGAAGCCGTGATGATAAATAAGTTCTATCTCAAGATCACTTTGTTGGTTTCTATCCTTTTTGGAATTATTTTGCCTTTGATTCTGGGGGTAAAAGACCCTACCTTAATCGCCATCTTTTTCAGTTTGATCTGGTTTATCTATGCAATTGCACTATTTACTGCGACCTTTCTTATTGAAGGAAGGCGTTTTAAGAAGAAATTGGAGGCAAAGGAGAAAAGCGATTCCTTCCCTCTCCATGACCTCCAAGAGCTTCAAGCTCTATATGAAATCACAATCAAGAAGAATAATGAAGATCAGAAGAAATTTTGGAGTTGAAACTCTTATTACTTGCCCTCTATACAAAAGAAGCCCTTTTGTTTAATTTCAACCCCCCTTCTGCCTTAAAAATACCCCTTTTTTGACGGTTCTGACCCCCTGTTTTTAAACAATATGTCCGAATGTCCAATCTTGAGGCTTCAAAAAAAGTAATACCATTATGTGAAGTGGATAAGCCATAAACTTACAACCTTTGCGATCTACTACACCATATCGGGAGATCCAATCCAGAGCCTTATTGCCTCGGCATCCTCAACCCTCCCGGACGCCATCGAAATGGGACCGGGAAGGGCAATCTTCCGAAAGCACAGGGGGGTCTCCCACAACCCCCTGTTCTGGTTCTTTGCACTGCCCATCCTCTTCTACCTGCCTAAAAAGATGCTTCCGGAGATTGCCCTCGCAATTCCGGTGGCATACATTCCGGAACCCGAAGACATCTTTTGGGCCATTACCATCGGAATAATGCTTCACCTTGCCGCTGACTCCTTCTCTGGTTCAGGCATCCCCCTCCTCGGAAATAAAAGAATCGCCCTGAAACTTTACAAGACTTTTACCCTTTCGGAGTTCGCCGTGATTTCTTTTGTCCTTCTATCCTGCGGGATAAGCTTTGCCCTGGTGAGGTTTCTCTTAACATGAAAGATCTGATCCCACGTCATACCGCCTTTATCAAAGCCCAGAGGGTGGTCCCCTACCTCACCCCCGAAGACATTCGACTACTCCTGAACGGGTTGGGAGAAAGACATAAACAAAGAGATCGCCTCCTCATACTCCTACTCTTTCAGACCGGACTCCGGGTTTCCGAAGCCCTGAGCCTTACTCCCTTCCATATAGAACTCTTTGATGGAAAACCCGTCCTCTCAATTATTGGAAAAGGAAGGAAGCCCAGGCTTGTTGCATGTCCAGAGAGGTTAGCGGATAGACTCAAATCCTATGCTTATGAGAAAAAGATAGGCCCCCATGACCGCTTCTTCCAGATAAACCGCTCAAGAGCGTGGCAGATCATAAAAGGAGCCTCAGTAAAGGCAGGATTTATAAAGAAAGTCCACCCCCATCTTCTCAGACACAGTGACGCCATAGAACGACTCAAACAGTCAGGAAACCCAAAGGCCCTGCAACTTCACCTCGGACACTCTTCAATCACAATGACCATGAGGTATCTCTCAACCCTGACGCAGGAGGATGCCGTAAGGATAAATCAGGAGGTTAGTTTCGATGTCTAAAAAATTTCTGACTGCTCAAGTCATACCAGTCGAAGAGACTCGACCACGGGTCGAATCGGAGAAGTTCTTGGCCGTCTTTGACGTTGCCTCACTGCTCAGTGTCAGGCCATCTACCGTCTACCAGTGGGCGAGCTTAGGCGAAATACCCCATTACAGACTCAGATAAAGAATTGGAATAAAAATTAACCGAGGATCAAACATGTCAGAAGTCAGGCAAAAACAAATTCCGGATATCTCGATATTTGACAAGACGAAGAAGTCTGGTATAATGACTCCCGAGGAGGTAGCCCAATATCTGCAAAAAAGTTTGAGTTGGGTGTACAAAAACTGGCAGCTATTGGGCGGTAGGAAGCTCAGGGGGTCAATCTTTTTTCCAAAAAAGGAGGACCTCTATGAGCATATATTCAATAAAGGGGAGAGGATGGAGATACGATTTCATCCTCAAGGGAACCAGGTATACAAGTACTTGGTTCAAAAAGAAAACCGAGGCCAAAAACGCCGAATTCAAAAGAAAGGAGGAGATTCTTACACCGAAGGAAGAGAGGGAGACCCCAATCGTCATGGAATTCTTGGAGTTGGTCAATAGACGTTTGGATCATGTGAAGGCCTATAATTCAGTCAGTCACTATCGGGATCACCTCTATATGGCTAAAAGGTGGTTGAAGCAGTGGAAGAACCGCAATTGCGATGAGATGACTGCGGATGACATCGAGCCTTTTGTTGTAAAACGATCCAAGGTTTCAAACTTTACTGCCAATAAGGAGATTAGGGCTCTAAGGGCGTTGTTCAATTTTGGGGTTAAAAGAAGGTGGATTTCTTCTAACCCTACTCAAGGGATCCCGTTTCTTCCGGTTGTAAAAAGAATGAAATATGTCCCCACCAAAGGTGACGTTCTAAAAGTAATCATGACCGCCAAACCGGAAACGCAGGACTATCTCTGGGTCATCAAGGAAACTATGGGTAGGATGGGTGAAATCAACCGGTTGACATGGAGAGATGTGAATTTCGAGGAGAGGTACGTCATCCTATACACCCGGAAAAAGAAAGGGGGACACCTTACCCCCAGAAAAGTCCCAATGACTAACAGACTTTTCCAGGTGCTATCACACCGATATACCCACAGAGATAAGAAACATCCTTGGGTGTTTTGGCACCAATACTGGGATAGAAAGAACCAGGATTGGAGTGAAGGGCCGTACAAGGAAAGAAAGAAATTTATGAAAACCTTGTGTAAGAAAGCTGGAGTTAGATACTTTCGGTTCCATGCGCTTCGTCACTTTGGTGCTTCAGTTCTTGATTACGCGAACGTTAATATCGGATCAATCCAAAGAATCCTTGGACATGAAAACCGGACCACAACGGAGATTTATCTCCATTCGGTTGGGGAATCTGAGCGTGAGGCGATGAAGGTTTACGAAGAATTTACCGAAAAGTCACACACAAATCCACACATAGAAACAAAAAAGGAGTTAGTCCAAAATGGCTAACCCCTTGATTTTATTGGCGCGCCCAGGGTGATTCGAACACCCGACCTGCGGATTCGTAGTCCGACGCTCTATCCATCTGAGCTATGGGCGCACCTACTATTTCTTCTTGGGAGGGGAGGGCGATGAAGGGGGAGGCAGAATCTCCACCTGAGAAGCCACATTATGGCCTCTACGTAAAAAATAGGTAACCTTTACCCGCTCACCAACTCCTGGTAACCGAGAAGGGATATAGATTGTCCGTCTCCCTACTTTAAAATACATGCTTTCGCCCTTGTCTCCCTTTACGGTTAATTGTTCCCTATAAAGACTTTCTACTTTTCCTTGGTAGTTGAAATATTGTTGAGCCACGGAGTTCTCCGCTGCAATCATCACCAGTAGCGTCAATACCAGTAACCATAACACAATCTGAATCTTCAGGAATCTTCTTATAAATCTCCTCTCTTCTCCCCCTTGATACACTCCTCTTCCATTAATAACTTATATTTCAATGTGCAAGGCTTCCCATCCGAAGCTCTAGCATAGGATGGCGGAGAGAGAGGGATTCGAACCCTCGGTCCCGATTTTGTCGGAACACACGATTTCCAGTCGTGCCCCTTCGGCCTCTCGGGCATCTCTCCGTGATTTCACCTTCGGTAACATACTGTTAACTTTTAACCACCGACTCTTAACT